>Ga0134126_10004570_pt1 | contig 17304 bp, 13 predicted proteins | sample KB31752_FD_96881 | JGI IMG/M metagenome (GOLD analysis project Ga0134126, IMG submission 96881) | Terrestrial soil microbial communities with excess Nitrogen fertilizer from Kellogg Biological Station, Michigan, USA - KB3-175-2 | ecosystem: Environmental > Terrestrial > Soil > Unclassified ...
CGGATCACGAATACGAGCTTGAACATCGGTCCACGCCGCGCCGGGGCGGCGAGGGCCAGTATCTCCTACGGACGCAGCACACCGCAGAACGCGGGTAACTTGAGCCTGTCGGGCCCCCGCAGGCGCAGGAACCGTGACGGCGCACGTAAAACCGCGTTGGGCCGCTCCGCAGCGCGCAGGAGCCGGTTTCACCTTGCCCGGGCGCGCGCCGTTCCGGGCCGACCACGGCGGTGGCTCGCGGGTCTCGCTGCGGCGCGCTGCCACATACGCCTCCGGCTGGCCCGCGACGGCGCTCGTGGCGCTGCTCGCCTGCGCGCCGGTGCTCCGCGCGGTGAGCCGCGCTCTCAGTGACGGATGGCAGCCGGTCGCCGACCGCGCGATCATCGCCACGCGCGCGTATGACGTGCTGTCCACCCACATGCCGCTCGTCGGCCAGTACTCGTTCGCAAGCGAACTCACAGGGCATCCGACGTACTCGCTGGGACCGATGCTCTACTGGCTGCTCGCGCCGGCGGCTCATCTCGGCTCGCCCGCCTCGCTGATCCTCACGATGGCGGCGCTGAACAGCGCCTCGATCGTGCTCGCCGTCGCGCTCGCGCGGCGCCGCGGCGGGGTGTGGCTGATGCTCGCAACGGCTGCCGTGATCGCCCTGCTCTGCCGCTCGCTGACGGCCGCGGACTTCTACGACATCTGGAACCCCGCGGCAGGCCTCTTCCCCTTGCTCGCGCTCGCGTTCGTGAGCTGGTCGGTCGCTTGCGGGGAGATCAGGCTCGCGCCGCTGGGCGCCCTGCTGGTGAGCTACTGCGCCCAGTGCCACGACGCCTTCGCCACGTTGTCGTTCGGCTTGCTCGTGGTCGCGGCCGCGGGCCTTGTGCTCTCCCGGCGCCCGCGCTTCGCCGGCTCCGCCCGGGCGGGCGCAGGCGCGCGTCCGCTGCCGTGGCTGGCGGCGGCGGGAGTCGTGCTCGTGATCTGCTGGACGCCCACGGTGCTCGACCAGGTCGCGGGGGGCGGCAACCTCGGGCATCTGCTCGACGCCGCGAGCACGAGCAGGCCGCGTCTGGGCTGGGTCACCGGCCTTCACGCCGTCGCGCACACGGTCGGCTGGCGACCGTGGTGGCTGACGACAGTCGCGAGCCCGTGGTCGCGCAAGTTCGAAGTGCACGGCGGGATCGGCGCGGGAGCGGCCGTCTCGACGGCGCTGTTGGTCGCGTGGCTCGCGTTCGCGTGCGCCGCCGGCCTGTGGCGCCGGCGCCTGGACGTGGCGGCGGGGACGGCGTGCGCGCTCGCGCTCTGCGTCGGCACGGCCGCGCTCACGGCGTCGACGCCCACGGGGCGGATCCTCGGCGGCACACTGGCCTACACACTCTGGACGGCCTCGATCGCCGGCGCCTTCGTGTGGCTCATAGCGGCCTGGTCGGCGGCGGTGCTGGCGGCCGTGGCGCTGCGGGCGGCGCGCCACGGCGCGCCGCTCCTCCGCGCATGGCGCCTGGCGCTCAAGGCAGCCGTGCTCGGCGCCGCGGGCGTCGCGCTCGCCTTCGCCGGCTTGGCGCGCGAGCAACGCGACGAGCACCGCTTCGAGTTCGCCGCGATCGAGCGGCTGAACGTGGGGCTCGCGGCGATCCCCCGCGGCAGCGTCGTCAACCTCGCGGCGCGGCTCGACGGCATCGTCACGCCGCTGCGGCCAGAGCTGACCTATGCGTTGCGCCGCCACGGCGTGCGGGCGCTCGGGACGGGCGCCTACCTGCGGCTCGGACACTTCTACGAGCTCGGCGGCCGGCGGGTCGACTACGTGCTCTGGCTCTACGACCGCGCGCCGCCGCCCCTGCCCGGCGGCCGCGTGATCGCGACGGCGCCGCTTCTCGCCGGGGGCCGGCAGCGGACACTCGGCCTGCTGCTCGCTCCCGCGCCGCACCGCGCCGGCCGCGCGCGCTCGCGCCGGGACTAGCGCGCCTGCACGATCAGCAGCGAGTTCCCGTCCTGGTCGCGCATGAAGAACATCGCCGGGACCGTGCCGTCGCCGCCGATCAGCGCGCCGTCGACGTCGACTCCGGCCGCGGCCAGCTCCTCGCGCGTCGCCGATGCGTCACCCGCCTCAAGCGCGATGCCGGTCATGCGGCCCGTCTGGTATTCGCCCTCGGGTGTCACCAGCGCGAGCGCGGCGCCGCCGCCGGGCGGAGAGACCTCGACCCAGCGGTCGCCGTCGCCGAACGGCACGTCGGCGCTCACGCTGAAGCCGAGCTTGCCGGTGTAGAACTCGATCGCGCGGTCCTGGTCGGCGACGGGCACCATCACGCGCCCGACCTGCTTGATGCTGGACATCCGGGTCTCCTCTCGCTCGAGTCCCGAGTCTACGCCCGGGCCCACGCCAAGATCGCTCTTGCCTTCCTACTCTCTATCAATGACCGTCATCGACGTCACCGAAGCCGACTTCGAGCGCGAGGTCGTGGACCGCTCGGAGGAGCTGCCGGTCGTCGTGGACTTCTGGGCCGAGTGGTGCGGGCCGTGCCGCCAGCTCGGTCCGCTCCTCGAACGAGCCGCCGCGGCGCGCGAGGGCAAGGTCGTGCTCGCGAAGCTCGACACCGACGCCAACCAGCCGCTCGCGCAGGCGTTCCGGATCCAGGGCATCCCGGCCGTCAAGGCGTTTCGCGACCGGCGCCTGGCCGACGAGTTCGTCGGCGCCCTGCCTGCCGATCAGGTCGAGCGGTTCTTCGACGGCCTGCTGCCCTCGGAGGCCGACCTGCTCGCGCAGAGCGGCGAGGAGGAGGACCTGCGCCGCGCGCTGGAGCTACAGCCCGGCCGGCCCGACGCCGCCCTGCCGCTGGCGCGGATCCTGCTCGGCCGGGGCGAGCGGGAAGACGCGCGGACGATCCTCGAGAGCGTCGCGGGCAGCTTCCAGGCCGACGGCCTCGCCGCACGCATCCGCCTCGAGGACGACGGCAAGCTCGCCGAGGCGTTCACCGCGCTCGACGACGGGCGCCTCCAGGACGCTCTCGACGCCCTGCTAGCCGCGCTGTCCGAGACGCCCGAGCACCGCGAGGACATCCGCCGTGTGATCGTCGGCGAGCTCGATGCGCTCGGCCCGGAGGACCCACTCGCCCGCAGCACACGCGGACGCCTCGCCACCGCGCTCTACTGACCCGGCGTTCGTTTCCCCCATTCCGCGTCCGGGTAGCACAGCCTGTCGATGGCGGACACGCAGCAGCTGAGGGGGGGCGAGCTGAACGCCGCGGTCACGAGCGCGCTGGTCGGGATCCACACGCAGCACCTCGGCCGCGGTCCCACCACCGCCTCGACGTTCCATCACCGCAACGTGATCGTGACGCTGATGCACGACGTGCTGACACACGCCGAGCGCGCGCTGTGCACCAGCGAGCACGTCGACGCCGTGCATCACATCCGCCAGCTCTTCCAGCGCGCGATGGAGCCCGACTTCCGCGAGGCCGTGGAGCGCCTGACGGGGCGCCACGTGGTCGCGTTCATGAGCGGCCACCAGCTCGACCCCGACATCGCCTCCGAGCTGTTCGTGCTCGACGAGCCGCTCTGAGGGCTAGGGGCGCGCGGCGCCGGCGGGCCGGCGGCGCGCGCGCACCGGGCGGCGCGGCGGCTCGAGCCGCGCGGGGACGGGCGCCGAGACGGACCTCGCGTCCTGCGCGGCGCCGTCGCCGGGGCGCTCGCCGAAGGGCTCGGGCCGCGCGATGTGGAAACCCTGGGCGAAGTCGACTCCGAGCTCGTCCAGCAGCACGAGCGTCTCGGCGTCCTCCACGCCCTCGCCGACCGTCTGCAGCTCGAAATCCCGCGCGAGCACGACCAGCGCCTGCACGACGTGGCGGCTCGCCGTGTTGACGCGCAGGTCGCGCACGAACTCGATGTCGAGCTTGAGGAAGTCGACGGGCATCTGCTTGAGGTAGGTGAGGCTCGCGTAGCCGGTGCCGAAGTCGTCGAGCGCGATCTTGCAGCCGAGGCGATGCAGCCCTTCCGCGAAGGCCTTCGCGGCCTCCTCGTCCTCGACGATCGCGGTCTCGGTGATCTCGAACACCAGCGCTCCCGCCGGCACTTCGTGCTGCTCCATGCATCGCTCGATGTGCTCGAGCACGTCGCGGTCGCCGACCGAGCGGGCCGAGATGTTCGCCTGCACGCGACAGCCCGACCCCGCCAGCCTCGTCGCCTGCTTGATCACCCACCAGTCGATCTCGCCGATCATCGAGTACTGCTCGCAGACGGGCAGGAACTCGCCCGGCGCCACGACGCGCCCGTCCGGTTCCACCATCCTGATCAGCAGCTCGTGCTGGACGGTCTCGCCGGTGTGGAGGTCGACGATCGGCTGCGCGTGCAGCACGAAGCTTTCGGTGGCCAGGGCACGCTCGACCCGGTCGATCACCGCGAGCGTGGCGGCGCTGCGCAGGCTCTCCTCCTCGCGGCGCTTGCGCTCGGAGATGTCCTGGAAGATCACGACGCAGCCTTCGGGACCGTCCTCCGCGGCGAACGGCGTCGCCGTGTACGCGACCGGGATCTCGCCGCCGTCGCCGGTCGCGAAGCGGCCGTCGTCGACGCGCACCGTGTCCTCACCGCGCACCGCAGCGGCAACCGCGCACTCCGCGAGCGGCGGCGCGGTGCCGTCGGGCCACGGCGGGTAGACCGTCGCGCCGACCTCGCAGCCGACGAGCTCGCCCCGCCGGCGGCCGAGCAGCTGCTCCGCCACGCGGTTCACGTAGGTGATGCGCCCGTCGCGATCGAGCGTGAACAGGCCCTCGCCCATGCACTCGGTGACGGCCTGCGCGTAGTTGCGCGAGTCGCGCAGCTCGCTCTCCGCAGCCACCCGCGCGGAGATGTCGACCGAGACGCCGACGACCGCGCACGCGATGCCCTCCGCGTCGTAGACCAGTCGGTTGCGGACGTAGGTGGTGAACAGCGTGCCTTCCTTGCCGCGCACCAGCAGCTCGCCGTCCCAGCGGCCGTCGCGGCTCAGCTCCATCATCAGCCGCTCCGCGGCAGCGGTGTCCTCGGGGACCATCAGTTCCCGTGCGTTGCGGCCGATCGCCTCCTCCGCTGTCCAGCCGTACAGTGCCTCCGCGCCGTGGTTCCAGCTGATCACGTCGCCGGTCATGTCGCAGCCGATGACCGACGCGTCGATCTGCTCTAGCAGCATCGACTGCAGGCTGTCCTCGCGATCGGGCTCCTCTCGCCCTCCCCGGGAGGGCATCGCGTCGAGCGCGGCACGCCACAGGTCGATCGCGCCGAGCCCCGCGCGCTCCGAGTCCTCCGGGGGCTGCGCGTCCGCGACGGTGGGCCCGCCGGCGGCCTGTTCGCGCTGGTAGCGACCCCGCCGGCTGCCGTAGAGCCGGTTGTCCGCCTGGCGCGTGAGCGTCTCGAGCTCGTCGCCGTCGTGCGGGTACAGCGCGACGCCTAGCGAGCAGGGCGCGCGCTCGGCCAGCGCCTCGCCGATCTCCGTGATCAGGGTGCGCGTGTCGTCGACGCCGATGCCGGGCAGCACGAGCGCGAACTCGTCACCCCCCAGCCGCCCGATCACGTCGCTGCCGCGGACGGCTCCCTGGAGCGTGGCGACGACCCAGCAGAGCATCTCGTCCCCAGCCGCGTGGCCGAACACGTCGTTGACAGGCTTGAACTTGTCGATGTCGAGCACGACGAGCGCCCCCGAGCGCCCGCTGCGGCGCATCGCCGCGAGCTCGGCCACCGCGCGCTCTTCGAAGCCGCGGCGGTTCAGGCAGCCGGTCAGCGGGTCGGTGCGCGACGCCTTGGCGAGCGCGCGGTGCTGGCGGTTGTGGTTCTGCGCCTGCCAGCTGCTGAGCACGCCGGTGCAAAGGAGGATGAACGCGAAGGAGACCGTGTAGGCGATGTTCGCCCCGCCCTCGCTCAGCGCGAGGCCGACATAGGTGAGCACGCTCGCCGCGCTCACGATCACGACCGAGCGCACCGGATATGACATCGCCGAGAAGACCACCGGCAGGAACAGCACGATCACGAGCGGGCAGGAGGTGCCGCCGTCGACGAGGGTGCCGGCGATGATCAGCGCGAAGTCGCTGAGCGTCCACGCGAGGAACAGCAGCTCGCGGTTGGGGCTTAGCACCATCTGCTCGCGAAGCCGGTAGACGCCGACCGCGCTGAGCGACGCGCCGACGAACAAGGCCGCGAGAAACAGCCTGTGCGGCTGAGCCCAGGTCGCCGCCACGTAGATCAGGCCGAGGACGGTGACGCCGAAGGTCAGCGGGACGGCCGCGGCCACGGTCGCTTCGCGCATCCGCAGCGCCGGCAGGTCGAGCACGTCGGATTTGGCTTCAGCCCACACACGGAGGTATCGGCCGTGCCGCGATTCCCCTAAGCGGCGCAGCGGCGGGCTGGACGGGGCGGCGGAGCGTATGTGGCGTTTCTCACGAGTGCGTGATGCTCGGCTTAGCGCCCACGGGCATCTTCTCCCCATGCCGCGATCGTTCGCTGCCCGTGCCCTCGTCGCGGCCGTGCTCGCCCTTCTGGCCGCCGCCGGCGCGGCGCGGATCGCCTCCGGGCTCGATCTCGACGACGGCAGCGTCCGCGGCACGGCGGCCGGCACGCGCGGCGCCTGCGCGAGCCGCACGCCTGCCACCGTCGCCGCGGTGCAGACCTTCGTCGCCCGGCGCATCTACGCCGAGGAGCTGCGCGGCGCCGAGACGCGGCTGGACGCCACACGCGTCGCCACCTACCGGCCGTTGCTGACCGCGCTCGCGCACAGCGAACCGGGCGCCGCCCGCGCCGCGGTCCACGCCCTCGTCTACGCGCCGCACTGGCACATCGTGCGCCTGCGCGTCACGCGCGGCGCGAGCGTGCTCGCCGACGTCGGCGGTCCGCACGTACTCGCTCCCGTGCGCGGCGAGCTGCGCGTCGGCGGCAGGACCGCTGCCGGCTTCGTGATGTCGGTCCAGGACGACCTCGGCTACGTCAAGCTCGTGACGCGCTTCATCGGCGCGCCGATCGACCTCTACCAACGCGGGACGTTCGTGATGGGCACGCTGCAGCCCGCGCCGGGCGTGCCCGCCGCCGGCGAACGGTCGCAGGGCGGCTACCTGGCCGCCACCGTGCCGGCGCAGGCCTTCCCGGCCGGGCCGCTGCAGGCAGCTCTGTTCGTGGCGCCGGCTGCGTCCTCACGATCGTGCGCCGCCGTTCGGGCCGGCGCCTTCGAAAGCGTCGCCCGGCACGTCGCCGCGCGGCTGCACCCGCTCTCGGCCCATCTCGAAGACCTGGCCGACATCGTGCGGACGCTCACCGGCGGGCACCTGCTGGTGCGCTCGGGCGCGCACCGCGTCGTGGGCGGCGGCCCTGCACGGTTGCCGCACTCGGGCAGCGTCCGCTACGCGGGACGGCTGTGGGCCGTCTCCTCGTGGCAGCCGTTGCCCGGCGTGCGTGCCTTCGTGCTCTCGCTGCCCTGAATCAGGCGCGCGATGTCTCGATGCCCAGAGCCCTGCGCAGCGGCTCGCGGGCGAGCAGCCTGTAGGCGATGTCGCTGAGCGCGACGGCCGCCAGTACGCGCGGCAGCATCCCCAGCCGCGGCCCCCTCGAATCCTCCATCTCCGTTCCTCCTTGAACCGGTCCGCGCCCTCCTGCGCGTACCACGGATCCAAGCTAGGGCATCGGAGGTGCGCCGTCAAACGGCGATCGTGCGCGTTCAGCGGGCGAACCTGCGCGCCAGCCGTTGCGCGGCGCGCTCGCGCCGTGCTGCCGGGCGGGCTCGTTTAGGGTGGGGAAGGCAGGGCAGACGATTCGAGATGAGCTCGCAGACCGAAAACGTACCCACGATCGCGCTGCGCGGCGGCGAGTCGATCCCACAGCTCGGGTTCGGGGTCTTCCAGGTGCCGCAGGACGCGACCACCGAAGTCGTCCTGAACGCGCTGCAGGCCGGCTACCGCCACATCGACACGGCCGCGGCGTATCGCAACGAGGCGGCCGTCGGCACGGCCGTGCGCGACAGCGGCCTGGACCGCTCCCAGGTCTACATAACGACGAAGTGCTGGAACGAACAGCAGGGCTACGAGGAGGCGCGGCGCGCGCTCGACAAGAGCCTGGGCCGGCTGGAGACCCACTACGTCGACCTGTACCTGATCCACTGGCCGGCGCCCGTGCAGGACCGCTACGTGGAGACGTGGAAGGCGTTCATCAAGGCGCGCGAGGATGGTCTCGCGCGCACGATCGGCGTCTCGAACTTCAACCCGCCGCACCTGCGGCGGCTGCTCGAGGTGACCGGCGAGGTCCCCGCCGTGAACCAGATCGAGCTGCACCCGCTGTTCCAGCAGCAGGGCCTGCGCGCCGAACACGAGGAGCTAGGGATCCTGACCGAGGCGTGGAGCCCACTCGCGCAGGGCAAAGCGCTCGGCGAGCCCGCGATCCTCGAGATCGCCGAGCGCCACAGCCGCACGCCGGGCCAGGTCGTGATCCGCTGGCACCTGCAGCTGGGCAACGTGGTGATCCCGAAGTCGGTCACGCCCGAGCGGATCGTCGAGAACTTCGACGTCTTCGGCTTCGAGCTCGACGACGCCGAGATGGACGCGATCCACGCTCTGGACCGGGGCGAGCGCATCGGTCCGGACCCGGACACATTCGTCCGTCCCTGACTGAAGCTCCGCATTCACCGTCAAGCTTCTAGGCGCGGCGGCCGATGCATGGCTCGTGAACGGCCCGAACGGACTGCTTGCGAGCGCCGACCACGCGGCGAGCGCCGCCCTGCGTGAGCTTCCCGAGGCGCTGGTGATCGTCTTCGATCGCCAGCTGCGCTTCGTCCTGACCGCGGGGCAGGCGATCGAGCGCATGGGCGACCCGGAGATCTGCCGCGCCGGGAACTACGTCGCCGATGCCTTCCCGGCCGAGTTCTGGGAGCGCTTCGAGCCGCTGTTCAGCTCCGCCCTGGAAGGCGAGACCCGAACCCGCGAGATCTGGACCGCCGAAGAACGCCACTGCCTGATGGTCGACGCCGGACCGCTGTGTGGCGACGGCGGTCCCGCCAGCGCCGACTGCGCGAACGTGGACGGCGGCGTCGCCGTCGTGCTCGACATCACCGCGCGCCGCCGCGCCGACCTGGCCACCCCGCGGCGAACCGAAGGTTTCGAGGAGGTGTTCGAGTTCGCCCCGATCGGGACCGGGCTGATCGACACCGAAGGGCGCTGGCTGCTGGTGAACCGCGCGCTCTGCGAGATCACCGGCTACACCTCCGACGAGCTCGTCGGCAAGCGCTTCGACGGGATCATGCATCCCGAGGACGCGGTCAACGACGCGGTCGAGCGCCGCCGCCTGCAGGACGGCGAGATCCCCGCCTACCAGGTCGAGAAGCGCTACTTCGACGCCGCCGGCGAGACGGTCTCGGCGATCCTCTCGATGTCGCTCGTGCGCGACCGCGAGGGCCGGCCGCTGCACTACATCGCTCAGCTTCAGGACATCTCGGCGCGCAAGGAGCTCGAGGAGCAGCTGATGGGCCTCGCCGACCACGACCCGCTCACCGGCCTTCGCAACCGCCGCCTGTTCGAACACGATCTGCGCCTTCAGCTCGGCCGCTGCCACCGCTACGGCGAGACCGCCGGGCTGATGGTCGTCGACCTCGACGGCTTCCGCGAGCTCAACCGGCAGTTCGGCAGCGTCGTCGGCGACGAAGCGCTGAAGTCCGTCTCGCGCGCGCTCACCCGGCGCCTGCGCGAAACGGACCTGGTCGGGCGCCTCGGCGGCGACGAGTTCGCCGTGCTGCTGCCGCACGCCGACGAGGAGGGCCTGTCGGTCGTGGCCGAGGGCCTCGAACGCGTGATCCCCGCCTGCAGCGTCGACGCCGGCGTCGGCGTCGTGCACCCGAGCGCCAGCATCGGCTTCACGCTGGTTCACCAGCGCAGCCCCGAGCTCCGCCAGGTGCTCGTCGAGGCCGAGCGGGCGCTGAACGCCGCCAAGCGCGCGAAGGTCTGAGCGCAGCGCGAGACGGTCCGGCGCACTCCGGTCGGGCCCTCGCCGGGCCCGCCGGGACGGCTAATACGCTGGGGGCGATGGCGCCAAGGACGAGGCTGGCCGTGATCGACCTCGGGTCGAACTCCTTCCGGCTCGTCGTGTTCGAGGCGGGGGAAGGCTGGTGGCGGCGCACCGACGAGATCTACGAGCCGGTGAGGATCGGCCAGGGGCTGATGGCCAGCGGGCTGCTGGGCGAGGAGCCGATGGAGCGGGCGCTCGCGACGCTCGACGTGTTCGCTCACTTCTGCCACGCGAGCGGGCTCGGCGCGGACGAGGTCGATGCCGCTGCCACGAGCGCGATCCGGGACGCCGGGAACGCCCCCGAGTTCCTGGCGCGGGCGCGCGAGCGCTTCCCGTTCGCAATCCGCGTGCTGAGCCGCGAGGAGGAGGCGCGCTACGGCTACCTGGCGGCGGTCAACTCGACGACGCTGGCCGACGGCTGCGTGCTCGACCTCGGCGGTGGCTCGATGCAGCTCGTCCGCGTCGCCGGCCGTCTGGAGCAGGACCCGGGCTCCTGGCCGCTCGGAACGGTCCGGATGAGCGAGCGCTTCCTGCCGCCCAACGGGCCTGCCAAGCGCCGCCAGCTGGGCGAGCTGCGCGAGCACATCCGCGCGGAGCTGTGCGAGGTCCCGTGGCTCGCGCGGATGCGCGAGCAGGCGCCGATCCGCCTCGTCGGCATCGGCGGCACGGTCCGTAACCTCGCGGCCGCGGCGCAGCGCGCGGCGGGGCTGCCGACGAACGGCGTCCAGGGCACCGTGATCTCGGTCGACGCGCTCGAGGAGCTGACCGAACGACTGGCCCGGCTGCCCGCGGCCGAGCGGGCGGACGTGCCGGGCGTGAAGCCCGCGCGCGCCGACCTGATCCTCGGCGGCGCGGTCGTCGTGCGCGAGGCACTGCGCGCCGCCGGCGCCGAGGCGATCGAGGTGACCGAAGCGGGGCTGCGCGAGGGGGTGTTCTTCGAGCGCCTCCTCGGCGGCGGCGGCGACGGGGTGGGTGGGCCTCTATTTCCCGACGTCAGGCGCGCGAGCGTTCTCAACATGGCCGCCCAGTACCGCGTGGACGGCCCGCATACCAGGCACGTCGCCGCGCTCGCGCTGGGGATGTTCGACGAGCTCGCGCGGCTCGGCCTGCACGACGGCGATCCCCGCGAGCGCGAGCTGCTGTGGTCCGCCTCGATGCTGCACGACATCGGCATGTCGATCGACTACGACGATCACCACAAGCACTCCCGTTACCTGATCCTCAACGGCGGCCTGCCCGGGTTCACGCCCGTCGAGACGGCGATCGTCGCGCAATCGGCGCGCTACCACCGCAAGGGGATGCCGAGCCCCGGCCCGATGGCGGCGCTGTTCGGCCCGGGCGACGAGGAGCGGCTCGACCGCTGCGCGGCGCTGCTGCGCCTGGCAGAGGATCTGGAGCGCTCGCGCGACCAGCTCGTGCGCGACACCGACATCGCCGTCGACGAGGGCGGTGTGCGCCTGCGACTGATCGCCGAGGGCGACCCCGCGGTGCCGCGCTGGGCCGCCGGGCGCGAGCGCGAGCTGTTCGCGCGCGCGTTCCACCGCGAGCTCTCGGTGGCTGCCTAGCGGCCTCGGGGCCCCGCCGCGCGCCCCCTCTCAGCAGCCCGTCTCAGCAGCGCGCCCCCTCTCAGCCGCGTGCCGTCTCAGCCGTGCGCCGCCAGCTGCCGTTCGCGCCCGGCGCAGTCGAACAGCGTGAGCCCGTTCGGGTAGGGGTCGGGGCTGCGCCATTCGAACGGGGCCAGCTCGCGGCACGCGGCCAGCACCGCCTGCGTCGCGCGGTTGCCTCCGCGCGTGGAGTACTCGCCGCCGAGCACGACGTAGCGCGCCTCGCCGCGTTCGACGAGCTTCGCGAGCGCCGGGCCGTCCAGCGCCGGGTCCACGCCGCTGTAGCCGGCCATCCCGGAGACGTTCGCACCGAGCAGCACGAACGACGCCGCCGTCGGCGCGGAGACCGTCATCAGCTCGAAGCGCTTGGTGGCGCCGTGGCTGCGCGCGTAGGCCAGCAGCGCGTGGTCGATTGCCAGCGCGCGGGGGTTGAGGCCCACGCCGCCCCAGCCGGCGTACTGCTTCGGGCCCGCGGCAGGGAACGTGGACTGCACCGGGGCCAGCCAGGTCGTCGATGCGTAGCCGGCCGGCACGATCAGCAGCAGAGCGATCGCCGCGACGGCGGCAGCCGAGGCGGCGCGCCCGCGCCCGAGCACGACAGCGGCCAGCAGCGCGATGAGACACGCGGCGGCGGCCACCGCGAGCACAGGCCTGAACCAGTGCAGGTAGTGGTAGCGGTGCATGATCACGAGCTCGGCCGCGACCGTGCCGATCACCGCCGCCGCGGCGAGCCCGAGCCCGACCCAGCGCGCCGCGCCCTGCCGGTGCCCGAGCCGCAGCACGGAGTAGAGGCCGATTCCGGCCATCGCCCCCGTGCCGGGAGCGAGCGCCGACACGTAGTAGGGATGCACGATCCCCTTCGAGAGGCTGAGCACGACGCCCTCGACCGCGAACCAGCCGCCGAGCACGATCACGGCGGCCAGGCGCGGGTCGCGCCGCCAGGGGCGCGGCGTCGCGGGTCCCACGGGGACGCCGGCGGCGAGCTCCCCGGCCGCCGGGTCGCGCCGTTCGAACCACAACAACGCCAGCGCCGCGATCAGCCCGAAGAACGCGAGCGGCAACAGCCATCCCGCTTGGTCGTCCAGGCCGGACCTGAACAGCCGCAACGGGCTCGGTGAGGTCCCGAACGGGATCGGTGTCGGGAAGCGGCCCTTGTTGTAGTTGCGCCCGGGGGGAGGCTGCGGCGGGAACGGCGGAGGATGGTGTTCGCGCGCCCGCTGCGCGTCCACGTGCCGCGCGACGTCGATCGGCACCCGGGCGCCCTGCTTTCCGTGCGTCGCTCCCGGCCCTCCAGACTGGCCTTCGACGCGCCCGAAGCCGTTGTAGTTGAACGTCAGCCCGAGCTCGGTGTTGTCGGTGGAGCTGCCGACGTAGGGTCGCTGCGAGGCGGGTGTCGCTTCGACGACGACGATCCAGGCGAACGACACGACACCTGCGACGGCGCCCGCGACGAGGAGCTGTGCGATGCGCCGGCGCAGCGTGACGGGCGCGCAGACGAGGTAGGCGAGTGCGATCCCCGGTACGGCGAGGTAGGCGGCGAGCGTCTTGGTGTTGAACGCCAGCCCGACGAGCACGCCTGAGAGCAGGAGCGCGCGCCAGCGCCCGGACTCGCACGCGCGGATCGCGGCCACGCAGGCCAGCAGCATCAAGAGGATCAGCGGCGCGTCGACGTTGTTCGTGCGGGAGACCGCGACGAACGAGGGGAACACCGCGCACACGAGCCCCGCGGTGAGGCCGGCCAGCGTGTCGAAGCGCCGCGCGACGACGGCGTACAGCACCGCGGCCACCGCCACGCCCGCGAGCGCCTCGGGCAGCAGCACGCTGAGCGGGTGGAAGCCGAACAGCTCCGCGCTCGCCGCCTGCAGCCACAACCCCAGCGGCGGCTTGTCGATCGAGACGAGCCCGGCGGGGTCCGAGGCGACGAAGAAGAAGTTGTGCCAGGAGCGCAACATCGAGCGCACGCCGGCCGAGTAGAAGATGTTGCCGTAGCCGTTCTGCGAGAGGCGCACGGTGTTCAGCACCGCGGCGGCTGCGATCACGACCGCTAGGCCGGCGAAGCGCAGCGCGCCTTCGGGGCTGCGCAGGCGCGCGCCCAGCCGGTCGGCGCGCTCGTGGCCGGGTGTCGCTGCGGCCGGCTGTGCGAGCTGCTCGGACGTTGTTCCGCTCACGGGCGTAGCGAGGAGACCAGGCGGTCGAGATCGGTCTCGTCGTTCCACGCTCCGACCGACGCGCGCAGACATCCCCAGCCGGGGATGTTGCGGATCAGGACACCCTGCCCGGCGAGCTCGGTGCGCTCCGCCTCGGCATCCGGGCTGGGGAACGAGACGAGCGTGCTCCCGCCGCGCGGCAGCGGCTCGCGGCCGCGCTCGGCCAGCATCGCGGCAAGGCGCGCCGCGAGCCTTCGGCCGCGCTCCCACACGCGCTCCCAGCCGAATGCCTCGAGCACCTGCGCCGCGGCGAGCGAGCACGCGAGCGCCTCGGCGCTCAGCGCCGGAGCGTCGAAGCGCCGGCCGTCCGCGTGCACCACCGCGTCCAGTCCCAGGTTCCCATCCTGCAGGTTGCCGTAGCCGCGCCGCGAGACCGCGAGCTGCTCTCTGAACGCGGGTGAGACCCACAGCGCGCCGGAGCCGTCGGGTCCGCAGCACCACTTCTGCCCGGCTCCGGCGTAGGCGTCGCAGCCGAGCTCGGCCACGTCGACGTCGACCGCTCCGAGGCCCTGCGCTCCGTCGAGGAGCACAGGCACGTCGAGCTCCCCGAGCTCGGCGGGCGCGAAGGCGCCCGTCGCCCAGCTGACGTGAGAGCAGGCAACCAGCCGCGTCGCCGGGCCGACCTCCTGTGCGACCCGCGCGAACGGCACCTCCCGGATCGTGGCGCCCTTGATGTCCCGCGCGGCGGCGAGCGCCCCCTGCAGGCCGGGGTGCTCCTCGTCGCTGGTGAGAATCTCATCACCCGGGCGCAGGTCCATGCCGGTGACGACCTGGGCCATCCCTTCGGTCGTGCTCGTCGTCAGCGCGACGTCGGCCGGGTCGGCCTTCAGCGCCCGGGCGTAGGCCTGCCGCAGCGACTCCCCCAGCTCGCGCCGGCGTTCGAAATGCGCGAGCGCGCGGCCCTCCGCCAGCTCGCGATCCAGCTCCGCGCGCGCCGCCGCGGCCGCCCGCGCGGGCAGCGGCCCGTCGGTGCCGGCGTTCAGGTAGGCGAGCTCTGCGAGCACCGGGAACTCGCTGCGCAGTCCGGACGGGTTCACGATCGGCGAGAATAGCCCCATGACGAGCGTCGATCGCCGACAGCCGCTGTGGATTCCCTCACCTGAGCGCGCGCAGGCGACTGAGATGGCGCGGTTCCTGACGTGGGTGGGGGAGCGCCACGGGCTCGAGCTCGCCGGCTACGAGCAGCTCTGGCAGTGGTCGGTGGACGACCTCGAGACCTTCTGGGCGGACGTGTGGGAGTTCACCGGCGTGATCGCCTCCCGCTCCTATGAGCGCGTGCTCGCCTCGCACGAGATGCCGGGCACGGTGTGGTTCGAGGGGGCGGAGCTGAACTACGCCGAGAACCTGCTGAGCGGGCACGACCCCGGCGATCTGGCCGTGGTGCACACCTCCGAGCTGCGCGAGCGGGGCGAGCTCACCTGGGGCGAGCTGCGAGCGGGCGTCGCCGCGACGGCGGCCGGGCTGCGCGGGCTCGGCGTCGGGCGCGGCGACCGCGTGGTCGCCTACATGCCGAACATCCCGGAGACGCTGATCGCCTTCCTCGCGACCTCCTCGCTCGGCGCGATCTGGTCGAGCGCCGCGCCCGAGTTCGGCGCGCGCTCGGTGATCGATCGCTTCGCGCAGATCGAACCGAAGGTGTTCCTCACGGTCGACGGCTACCGTCACGGCGGCAAGGACTTCGACCGGCTCGCGGTCGCGAGCGGCATCCTCGCCGAGCTGCCGACCGTCGAGCGCACGGTGCTGCTGCCCTACCTCGACGAGGCGGCGAGCCCCGACGCGCTCGGGCCTGAGGCGATCTCCTGGAGCGAGCTCGGCGAGCTGGACCGCGAGGCCGCCGCGGCGGGACCCCGCTTCGAGCAGGTGCCGTTCGACCACCCGCTGTGGGTGCTCTACTCCTCGGGCACGACCGGCCTGCCGAAGGCGATCGTCCAGGGCCACGGCGGCATCCTGCTGGAGCAGCTGAAGAAGCGGCTGCACCTGGATCTGCGCGCCGGCGACCGCATGTTCTGGTTCACGACGACGGGTTGGATGATGTGGAACTTCCTGGTCGGCTGCCTTCACTCCGAGGCGGCGATCGTGCTCTACGACGGCAGCCCTGCGTATCCGGACCTGGGTGCTCTGTGGCGGCTTGCGGCGGACGCGCGGATCACCTGCATGGGCGTGAGCGCCGGGCTGCTCGCCTCCTGCGAGAAGGAGGGCGTGGAGCCCTCCCGCGAAGTCGACCTCGGCGCGCTGCGCGCCGTCGGCTCCACCGGCTCCCCGCTCTCGCCCGAGTCCTTCCGGTGGGTCTACGAGCGCGTCGGCGAGGACATCTGGCTGTTCTCGACAAGCGGCGGTACCGACGTCTGCACCGCGTTCGTTGCCGGCTGCCCGCTGCTGCCCGTCTACGAAGGCGAACTGCAGTGCCGCGCGCTCGGCTGCAAGGTCGAGTCCTGGGACGAGGAGGGCAACTCGCTGATCGACGAGGTCGGCGAGCTCGTCGTCACCGAGCCGATGCCCTCGATGCCGCTGTTCCTGTGGGGAGACGAGAGCGGAGAGCGCCTGCACGACAGCTACTTCGCGATGTACCCCGGCATCTGGCGCCACGGCGACTGGATCCGGATCACGCCGCGCGGGGGAGCGGTCATCTACGGGCGCTCGGACTCGACGATCAACCGCCAGGGCGTGCGCATGGGCACGAGCGAGATCTACCGCGCCGCCGCGCAGGTGCCGGAGGTGCTCGATGCGCTCGTGGTCGACATCGGGGGGGTGGGGACCGATTCCCAGCTCGGTGACGAGCTGAAGATGATCCTGTTCGTGGTGCTCAGCGATGGCGTCACTCTCGACGAGGGCCTTGAACGGCAGATCAAGACCGCGATCCGAGAGAACTGCTCGCCCCGGCACGTGCCCAACGAGATCCGCCGGATCGAGCAGGTCCCGCGCACGCTCTCGGGCAAGGTGCTCGAGGTCCCGGTCAAGCGCATCCTCACCGGCACGTCGCCCGAGGAGGCGGCGAGCCGCGAGTCGCTGGCGGATCCGGCGGCGCTCGACTACTTCGTGGCGCTGGCGAAGGAGATGCTCGTAGGTACAGCAGCGCACGACGCCTGACGGCTCCCGCACGTTTCCGACATCGCGCTGGCGATCATCTGCGGATCTCGTTGAAAATCCGCGAGCGGACGATTCGACAGCTCCGAACAAATCCATCAAGGGGTTTACGGCGGATGCCGATTTTGGCTAAGGTGCCACGGATTGGAACTTCGGGTTGGGGGGAGAGGGTCCGGGTATGACGCTACGTTTGCAGTGTCGCCGGAACTTCGCAGCACTGGCTGCGGGGATCGGCTTCTCGCGCTACGGCGCGGTACAGGCGTAGTCTTCGTGGGCCGCCGGCTCGCAGAGAGAGAAGACCATGGCTACCGAGCAGGGCTCAGACGACAACAGCGCGGGTCAGGACCTCACGGAGGCCGAGCGCCGTCACCAGCACGTCGTGGACTACCTCGAGGACAGTCTCCGCGAGCTCGAACATGCTC
>Ga0134126_10004571_pt1 | contig 17303 bp, 16 predicted proteins | sample KB31752_FD_96881 | JGI IMG/M metagenome (GOLD analysis project Ga0134126, IMG submission 96881) | Terrestrial soil microbial communities with excess Nitrogen fertilizer from Kellogg Biological Station, Michigan, USA - KB3-175-2 | ecosystem: Environmental > Terrestrial > Soil > Unclassified ...
CCTGCAGGCCGCCGACATCCTGCTCTACAACACCGACCAGGTGCCGGTCGGCGAGGACCAGCGCCAGCACCTGGAGCTGACCCGCGACCTCGCCCAGCGGTTCAATCACCGCTTCGGCACGACCTTCGTCATCCCGGACGCCTACATCCTGCCCGAGGTGGCCAAGATCTCCGACCTGCAGGACCCGGCCATCAAGATGAGCAAGTCGGCGTCGTCGCCGCAGGGCATCATCGACATCCTGGAAGAGCCCGGCGCTGTCCGCAAGAAGATCATGCGGGCGGTGACCGACGCCGACGGCGAGGTCCGGGTGGACGACGAGGCCAAGCCGGGGGTGAGCAACCTGCTGCGCATGTACTCCGCGTTCAGCGGGGCGAGCATCGAGAGCCTGGAGCAGCGCTACGCGGGCGGCGGCTACGGGGCGTTCAAGAAGGACCTGGCCGAGGTGGTCGTGGACGCCCTGGCGCCGGTCCGGGAGCGGACCGAGAAGCTGCTGGCCAACGAGGCCGAGCTGGACTCGCTGCTGGCCGCGGGCGCCGACCGGGCCCGTGAGCTGGCCCGGCCGACCATGACCGCGGTCATGGACAAGGTCGGCTTCCTCCCGCCGCGCTAGGCGCGGCGGGCCCGTCGGCGCTGGCGGGCCATGCCGCCCACGCCCAGGACCGCGATGGCGCCGACGCCGGCCGCCAGGCCGATGTCCAGGTGGCCGCTGGACCGGGCCTCCGCCTGGCTGGCCACCTGAACCGCGTGCTGGTGGGCGGCGTGCCGCCGGGCCCTGGCCGCCTTGGCCGCCGCCCTGGCCCGCGCCTCCTTGCGCAGGGTCGCGGCCGGCGGCAGCGGCGAGACCAGGGTGCCGACCGGCTTGACCTGGCCCGCCATGTGGAAGCCCCAGTTGAGCAGCTTCTCGCCGGCGGTGATCTCCATCAGCGCGGTGCAGTGCAGCACGGTCACGATCAGCGTGACGCCGTTGCGCCGGGCCATGCCGATGTAGGTGGCCTTGGACTTCTCGGTCCAGCCGATCTTGCCGCCGATGCCGCCCCGGTACTGGGTCAGGAGGAGGTTCTGGTTGACCAGGGTGGCCCACTCCTCCTTCTCCTTCTTCGTCTTCTTGCTCTTCCACTTGTTGACCTCGAACCGGGCGGCCAGGGTCGAGTCGTAGTGCATGAAGGCCGGGATGGCCAGCGCCCGGCGGGCGATCAGGGCCTCGTCGTAGGCCGAGACGACCTGGCCCTTGGCGGGCAGGCCGTTGGGCAGCTTGGCCACCACGTCGTAGGCCTGCAGGTGGTGCGCCTCGGCGTTGATCATGGCCATGCCCTTGCTGAACGATCCGGTGGCCTGGGTCAGCGAGACCGCCGCGTCGTTGGCCGAGATCAGCAGCAGGGCTTGGAACAGCTTGGCCACCTGGTACTTGCGGCCGCGGACCAGGCCGGCGTCATTGGGCTCCTGGTCGGCGGCGAACCGGGTGGTCTTCACCATGGCGCTGGGGTTCAGCGCCGGGATCAGCGTGAAGGCGGTCAGCATCTTGAGCGTGCTGGCGGGCGCGAACTGGCCGTGCGGGTCCTTGGCCGCCAGCACCTGCCCGGTGTTGGCGTCGGCGATGACGTACGCCGAGGCCGGGATCTTGGGCAGCTTCCAGTGCCGGCCCGAGGACGGGTAGTTGACGACGATGCCGGAGCTAGCCATCTGCGGCCCGCCCACCTGGGCCCGCTGGGCCGGGCTGGGCGTGGACCCCGGTGACCCGCCCGAGGCGGCGGCGGAGGCGGGCGGGTCGGCCAGCGCCGCGGGCGCGACCGCGAGGGCCACGGCGGCGGCCGCGGCCAGGGCAGCGGGCGCGCGAACACCAGCTCTCATGAGGTCCTCAACTTCCCGCTCGTCCGGTCGCCAGTGGGGCAGGCGATGCAGCAGCTTACGCCGCCAGTGGCGCATCAGGGGTCACTCGCTGTGACCTTCCCCACCTAGGACGCTACCAACACACGCCATAATCTGGTCCTATGAGTCGCATATCGGAGTCGGGCTCGCCGATCGAATCTGTCTATGAGCCCAAGAACGTGCAGGGCCTAGATCCAGCCACCGACCTGGGCGAGCCGGGTGCCTTTCCTTTCACGCGCGGGATCTACCCGACCATGTACGTCAAGCGGCCCTGGACCATGCGCCAGTACGCCGGCTTCTCGACCGCGGCCGACTCCAACCGCCGCTACCACCAGCTCATCAAGGCCGGCACGACGGGCCTGTCGGTGGCCTTCGACCTGCCTACCCAGATGGGCTTCGACTCCGACGCGCCACAGGCGCGCGGCGAGGTCGGCAAGGTGGGCGTGGCCATCGACTCCATCGAGGACATGCGGCTGCTGCTGGACGGCATCCCGCTGGACGAGGTGTCGACCTCGATGACCATCAACGCCCCGGCCGCCATCCTGCTGCTGCTCTACCAGCTCGTCGCGGCCGAGCACGGGGTCGGCGCTGACCAGATCACCGGCACGATCCAGAACGACATCCTCAAGGAGTACATCGCCCGCGGGACCTACATCTACCCGCCGCAGCCGTCGCTGCGGCTGGTCGCGGACACCTTCGCCTACTGCCGCCGGGAGATCCCGCGGTGGAACACGATCTCCATCTCCGGCTACCACATGGCCGAGGCGGGCGCGACGCCAGTGCAGGAGATCGCGTTCACGCTGGCCAACGCCAAGGAGTACGTACGGGCCGCACTGGCCTCCGGGCTGGCGGTGGATGACTTCGCGCCGCGGCTGTCGTTCTTCTTCGTGGCCCGGACCACCGTGCTGGAGGAGATCGCCAAGTTCCGGGCCGCACGGCGGCTGTGGGCCCGCATCATGCGCGACGAGTTCGGGGCGGCCGACCCCAAGTCGCAGATGCTGCGCTTCCACACCCAGACGGCCGGAGTCCAGCTCACCGCGCAGCAGCCCGAGGTGAACCTGGCCCGGGTCACGCTGCAGGCCCTGGCCGCGGTGCTGGGCGGGACTCAGTCCCTGCACACCAACTCCTACGACGAGGCCATCGCGCTGCCCACCGAGAAGGCGGCCCGGCTGGCCGTGCGCACCCAGCAGGTGCTGGCCTTCGAGACCGACCTCACCGCCACCGTGGACCCGTTCGCGGGCTCGTACGCGATCGAGTCCATGACCTCCGACATCGAGGAGCAGTCCGAGACGCTGATCGCGAAGGTCGAGGACTACGGCGGGGCGGTGGCCGCGATCGAGCAGGGGTTCCAGAAGGCCGAGATCGAGCGGTCGGCCTACCGGATCGCCCAGCAGATCGACAGCGGCGAGCGCAAGGTCGTCGGGGTGAACGCCTTCGTCACCCCGGACGAGGAGCCCTACGAGCCGCTGCGGGTGGATCCGGCCATCGAGCAGCAGCAGGCCGAGCGGCTGGCCGAGCTGCGGGCCCGCCGCGACGCGGGCGAGGTGGCCCGGCGCCTGGACGAGGTGCGGCGGGCCGCGGCGGGCACCGACAACCTGCTCTACCCGCTGCGCGAGGCGCTATCGGCGCTGGCCACGGTGGGCGAGGTCTGCGATGCGCTGCGCGAGGTCTGGGGGGTCTACCAGCCAGCCGACGTGTACTGATTAGCTGTGCCCATGGTGGCCATCCCCTGGAATTCCTCCCGCGGTCCGACGCTGGGCATCGAGTGGGAGCTGCAGCTCATCGACAGCCGCAGCCGGATGCTCCGGCAGGACGCCAGGGAGGTCCTGGACGCGCTGCCCGGCGTGGGCGAGTCCGGCGAGCATCCCAAGCTCAAGTACGAGCTGATGCAGTCCGCGGTCGAGGTCGTCACCGGCATCTGCAGCACGGTGACAGAGGCAAAGCGGGATCTCGCGGCGACAATCTCGCAACTTCAGCGGATAACCGGCGAGCGCGGTACGATGCTGGCCTGTGCTGGTACTCATCCCGTCAGCGACTGGCGGGATGCCAAGATGGCGCCTATTCAGCGTTATGCCGAGCTGCTCGAGAATTTGCAGTGGCTCGCCCGCAGGATCCAGACCTTTGGCGTTCACGTACACGTGGGGATACGCGACGGAAGCAAAGCGATACCCATCGTCAATGCGCTCGCCGGGTACCTGCCGCATTTCCTGGCGCTGACCGCCTCGAGCCCGTTCTGGAGCGGGCACGACACAGGGCTCGCCTCGAGCCGGTCCGTGATCTTCGGCGGACTGCCAACTTCGGGGCCGCCACAGCCATTAGCGGACTGGAGTGAGTTCGAGGACTACATGGACACGCTTCTTCGTGCCGGGACCATCCGGAGCATCAAGGAGGTGTGGTGGGACATCCGGCCACACCCGGACTTCGGCACCATCGAGGTGCGCATGTTTGATGGTGTACCGACCCTGCGCGAGATCGGCATGGCCGCGGCCCTGTCGCAGTCCCTGGTTCACATGCTGGACGCCCAGCTCGACCGCGGGTACACACTTCCGGCGCCGTCGGCCTGGGTGGTACGTGACAACAAGTGGCGCGCCACCAGGTACGGCCTGGACGCCATGGTCATTACCGACGACTACGGGTCTACGGCCCCGCTGCGCGACACGCTCTACGAGCTGGTGCACGAGCTCGAGCCGGTGGCCGGCCGGCTGGGCTGCATCGACGAGCTGTCCGTGGCGTTCGACGTGCTTGACGAGGGCGCGTCCTACGAACGCCAGCGCGCCCTGGTGGCCGGCGGCGCCGAGCTGCCGGATGTGGTAGACGCCCTCGCGGCTGAGTTCGCGGAGGACCGGTTCGTCGCGCCTGGGGAGGCTGCGCATGGCCGAGCATGACCTGGAAGGCGAACTGGACGTCTTCCTGGCCGGGCACGAAGCGGAGCTGATCGACTTCCGGCGGGACCTGCACGCCCATCCGGAGACCGGCTATCACGAGTACCGCACCACCCGCCGCGTCGCGCTGCGCCTGGAGGCGGCCGGCCTGCGGCCGTCGGTGCTGCCCAAGGGCACCGGGCTGATGGTCGACATCGGCGGCGGATCGGGCGACGAGCCGCTGGTCGCGCTCCGGGCCGACATCGACGCGCTGCCGATCAGCGACGAGAAGGACGTCCCGTACCGGTCAACGGTGCGCGGTGCCTGCCACGCCTGCGGCCACGACGTGCACACCTCGGTGCTGCTCGGTACCGGGCTGTTCCTGGCCAGGGCCAACGCGGCCGGGGCCCTGCCGGGCAAGGTGCGGCTGATCTTCCAGCCCGCCGAGGAGGTGCCCGGCGGCGCCGTGGACGTGATGTCGGCCGGCGGCATCGCCTCGGTGGACCGGATCTTCGCCCTGCACTGCGACCCGCGGCTGGACGTGGGCAAGATCGGCACCAGGTCGGGCCCGATCACCGCCGCCTGCGACAAGATCCAGGTCAAGGTGTCCGGCCCCGGTGGCCACACCGCGCGGCCGCACCTGACCGCCGACCTGGTCTTCGCCCTCGGCAAGATCATCACCGAGCTGCCGGCCGCGCTGTCCCGGCGGGTCGACCCGCGGTCCAGCCTGAGCCTGGTCTGGGGCCGGGTGACGGCCGGGACGGCGGCCAACGCCATCCCCGACGACGGCGTGGTCGAGGGCACCGTGCGCTGCCTGGACGACGAGGCCTGGCACGCCGCGCCGGACATGGTCAAGGCCCTGGTCGAGTCGGTGGCCACGTCCTACGGCGTGGTCCCGGAGATCACCTACCAGCGCAACGTGCCGCCCACGGTCAACGACGCGGTCTGCACCGCGATGATCGAGGCGGCGGCCGACCGGGTGCTCGGGCCGGACGCGGTCACCCCGGCCGCGCAGAGCCTGGGCGGCGAGGACTTCGCCTGGTACCTGGAGTCGATCCCCGGTGCGCTGGCCCGGCTCGGCACCAGGACGCCGGGGTCGGCCGACGACTTCGACATCCACCAGGCCACCTTCGACGTGGACGAGCGGGCCATCTCGGTCGGCGTCCGGCTGATGTCGGCCATCGCCCTCACGGCCATGGGCAGCAGCGGCCCGCCGATGCCGGTCCCGCTCCAGGGCACCGCAATGGCCTGACTACCTCGTTGTGTCCTTGGTGGTACCAGTTTGAGATCACCTCGGCCTCCTGACGTGGTCTGCTTTGCGCATAGGCTGGTCGCCGGGCCGCCATCCCGGCGCCCCTGACCCAGCTAGCGGAGTGCACAGGCGTGTCCTCACACCCGGATCAGGCATCCTCGGGCCCCAACGGCTCGCTGCCCCCTCAGGGAAAGATGCGCGGCCCCGTGCCCACCGGGCCGGTGCCGCCCAGCGGCCTGGTGCCCCCCGGGCCCGTGCCCCCCGGGCCGGTGCCGCCGGGGAAGCCAGCCGGCCCGACCGGCCCGCTCCCCGGCACCAGCCGGCTCAAGTCGGCCTGGAAGACCGGTCCCGACGGCCGGACCGTGTTTCGGCTGATCCCCCCGCTCGTGCTGTGGTGGGTCTGGGTCGCCTTCGTCGTGATCAACCTCATCGACCTGCTCATCCAGGGCCGTGACCGGTTCGGGGCCGAGGTCGCCTGCGCGCTGCTCTTCGCCACCGGCGTCATGTACGTCTGCACGGTCCGGCCCAGGGTCATCACCGACGACGACGGGATCACCGTCATCAACCCGTTCCGGGACTACACGGCGCCCTGGGCCCTGGTCACCGGGGTGTTCGTCGGTGACTCGGTCGAGATCGGCGTGGAGCGCCCCGCGCCCAAAAAGGAAAAGACCATCTATAGCTGGGCGCTCTACTCACCCCGCCGGTCACGGGCGCGGGCCGAGATGCGCAGCAGCGGCCGGGCGGGCCCGAACCGGCAGCGGCTCGACGCCCAGCGCAGGCGCCGCCGGTTCGAGGTCGACCCGGCCACCTTCGGGCGGGCGCCGGAGCAGGCCAGGGAGCTGGCCAGCCAGCACCCCAGCCACATCATGGCCGGCGAGCTGGCCCGGCGCTGCTCGGCGGCCCAGGACAAGGGCGCCGTGGGCGGCACCCTCCAGGGCCGGTGGGGCTGGCTCGGCATCGCCGCCGTCGTGCTCCCGGCCATCCTGCTGGCCGTCGTCATCGCCATCTAACGGGCGGGGTCGGGCCGCTCGTCGCCCAGCAGGTACCGCGCGCCGGTGCCCAGGTCCGCCGCGGCGTCCTCCGGGTTGTACAGCGCGCAGGTACGCAGTGACAGGCAGCCGCAGCCGATGCAGCCGTCCAGGGTGTCCGACAGCCGCTGGAGGTCCGCGATCCGATCGTCGATGCGGGCCTGCCAGGCCCTGGCCGCCCGGCTCCACTGGGCCTTGGTCGGCGCCTTGCCGTCCGGCAGCGTGTCCAGGGCCTTCTTGATGTCCCGCAACGACAGGCCGAGCTGCCGGCCGGCCCGGATGAACGCGATCCGGCGCAGCATGTAACGCGGGTAGCGGCGCTGGTTGCCCGAGGTGCGCTCGGCCGAGATCAGCCCCTGGTCCTCGTAGTAGCGCAGCGCCGAGGGCGCCGCCCCGCTGCGCACCGACAGCTCGGCGATCGTCAGGTAGGTGGCAGGCGGGGCCATGACCGTCAGGCTAGCCGCCGGGCCGGGCGGCCAGCCATGCGCTGCCCAGCGCTGCGCTGCGGGCTCAGGGGCCGATGGAGGCGCAGGGCCGGGTCCGCAGCTCGGCCACGTAGTCGGCGGGCGCGCCGGCCGCCTCTGCCGCTTCGGCCATAATCCCCAGGTAGCGGGCCGAGGGCAGCCCGCCCTCGTAGCCGTTGATCACGTACAGCCAGGCCAGCACCTCGCCGTCCAGGGTGGTGACCCGGACCTTGGACTTGCGGTAGTAGCCCAGCGTGGCCCCGTCCCAGCTGTCCAGGGCGGCCTCGTCGGCCTCAGAAAGGTCATAGAGCACCACGAACACCCGCGAGTCGTCGTCCTCGACCACGGTGCCCAGAGCGCCTTCCCAGTTGAGGTCCTCGCCGCCGAAGGTCAGCCGCCAGCCCTCCAGCCAGCCCGTGGCGCGCTGCGGCGAGTGCGGGCAGCGCTCCGCCATCTGCGCCGGGTTCATGTTGCTCCCGTAAGCCGCATACATCGCCACGGAAGCCAAGGGTACGAGCCCGGCGGGCCGCATGCAGGCCGGTCGCTCGGGCCCGCTGCCCTGGACCGGGCAGTGATGCGTGATCGTGACCGGAGCGCCGGGACGGGCCGCGGTCCGGGGCCCGAGGGCCGATGCGACACAATGGGGCATCGTGAGTCAGCCGCAATCGAGGATCGCGATCATCGGTGGCGGGCCAGGGGGCTACGAGGCCGCCCTGGTCGCCGCGCAACTCGGTGCCGCCGTCACGGTCATCGAGCGTGACGGCCTGGGCGGCGCGTGCGTCCTGACCGACTGCGTGCCCTCCAAGACCCTGATCGCCACCTCCGGCATGATGACCGCGCTGGAGGGCTCACCCGGGCTGGGCATTCAGGCCGGGGGGATCGCGTCGGTGGACGCGCCCCGGCTCTACGCCCGGGTCCGGGACCTGGCCAGGGCCCAGTCCGACGATGTCGCGGCCCGGCTGTGCGCCGAGGGCGTCGAGGTGATCACCGGCACCGCCCGGCTGGCCGGCCGCCGGGTCGTCGCGGTCGGCGACCGCGAGATCCAGGCCGACGCCGTGCTGATCGCGACCGGGGCCCAGCCCCGTGTGCTGCCCGGCGCCGAGCCCGACGGCGACCGCGTGCTGACCTGGCGCCAGCTCTACGACCTCAAGGAACTGCCGTCCGAGCTGATCGTCGTCGGCTCCGGCGTGACCGGGGCCGAGTTCGCCGGCGCCTATCAGGCCCTCGGCTCCCAGGTCACCCTGGTGTCCTCGCGCGAGCACGTGCTGCCGCACGAGGACACCGACGCCGCCATGGTGGTCGAGGACGTGTTCCGCCGCCGCGGCATGACCGTGCTCGGCCGCTCCCGCGCCGCCGGGGTCAAGCGGACGGGGGACGGCGTGGCCGTCGTCCTGGCCGACGGCCGGACCGTGCGCGGCTCGCACTGCCTGCTCACCGTCGGCATGGTGCCCAGCACCACCGGAATGGGCCTGGAGGAGCACGGCGTCACCGTGGACAAGAACGGGTTCATCCCCGTGGACCGGGTCTCCCGCACCTCGGTGCCCGGCGTCTACGCCGCCGGGGACTGCACCGGCGTGCTCATGCTGGCGTCGGTGGCGGCCATGCAGGGCCGGATCGCCATGTGGCACGCGCTGGGGGAGGCCGTGGCGCCACTGCGGCTCAGCCACGTGGCCGCCACCATCTTCACCGAGCCCGAGATCGCCACCGTCGGCGTCACCGAGCAGGCCGTGGAAAGTGGCGAGGCCGAGGCCATCGTGGTCAAGCTGCCGCTGGCCACCAACGCCAGGGCCAAGATGCAGGGGTTCAGGGACGGCTTCGTCAAGCTGTTCGCCCGGCGCAGCGGCGGCACCGTGCTCGGCGGCGTGGTCGTGGCCCCCCGGGCCAGCGAGCTGATCCTGGCCGTCTCCCTGGCCGTCGAGCAGATGCTGACCGTCGACCAGATGGCCCACACCTTCGCCGTCTACCCCTCCCTGTCCGGCAGCATCACCGAGGCCGCCAGAAGGCTAATGCGCCCGACTGATTAACCCGGGGGATAACCCCCGGACCCCCAGACCGGGGGACACCCCCGGAGCCCCCGCTGCCATCGGATCGGGCCGGCTTCGCCGACCCTCCCGGCTGGCACACCTTGGGGTTGCGTTTAGACCGGTTCGGGCTGGCGGGGGAATCAATGCGTGGGGTGGCCTAGGTCGGGGTCGTCGGGGACGTCTAGGCCATGTTGGCGGAGTCTTGAGGCGCGGAGGTCGTCGGCGTAGGCGGCGACCGAGAAGATGCTGCCCGACAGGATCAAGACCACCGTCATCAGGATCAGCCACAGCGGGGCGGGCAGCAGGACGTCCGCCACCACGGCCAGGATCACGCAGATCGGGATGATCACCGCCAGGTGGCGCAGCACCGTCCGGCCCCGCCAGCCCGCGTCGGTGAGCTCATGCCGGACCCAGTCGCGGTTCTTGCCCGGCAGCCGGAAGCCGGCCGCGAAAAGCAGCCACCCGCCAACGCCGGGATCGCCAGGCAGCCTGGCCATCATCACTCCGTGCGGTTCGCTGATCCGGTTAGTCGCCTAGTCGCTGAGCTCGCAGATGACCGCGCCCGCCGAGACCGTCTGGCCGACCTCGACGGCCAGGCCGCTGACCGTCCCGGCCTTGTTTGCGGTGAGCGGCTGCTCCATCTTCATCGCCTCCAGCACCACGATTGTGTCACCCGCCGACACCTGCTGGCCGTCGGCCGCCACGATCTTGACGATCGTCCCCTGCATCGGGCTAACCAGTGCATTCCCCGCGGCCTGGCCGCCCCCCGCCGACCCGCTGCGCCGCCCGCCGCGCCGCGGCTGCGCGGCAGCCGGCCCGGCTGCGCTGGTGGTGGCCGGGCCCGCCGCCCGGTGCAGGCCCGCCGGGATTGTCACCGCCAGTCGCTTGCCGCTCACCTCGACCGTTATCGTTTCCCGAGCCGCTTCCTCCCCATCATTAACGGCCGGGTTGTACGGCTCGATCTCGGCCCGGAACTCGGTCTCGATCCAGCGGGTATGCACGCCGAACACCGGGCCCGCGAACGCCGGGTCGTCCACCACCGCGCGGTGGAACGGCAGCACCGTGGGCATGCCCTCGACCTGGAACTCGGCCAGCGCCCGGCGGGCCCGCTCCAGCGCCTCGGTCCGGCTCGCGCCGGTCACGATCAGTTTGGCGATCAGCGAGTCGAACGCCTGGGGCACCGTCATCCCGGCCGTGTAGCCCGCGTCCAGCCGGACCCCCGGCCCCGACGGCGGCCGCCAGGCCGTGATCGTGCCGGGGGCGGGCAGGAAGTTGCGCCCGGCGTCCTCGGCGTTGATCCGGAACTCGATCGAGTGCCCGCGCAGTTCGGGGTCGGTGAAGCCGAGCGCCTCCCCGTCCGCGATGCGGAACATCTGCCGCACCAGGTCGACCCCGCTGACCTCCTCGGTTACCGGGTGCTCCACCTGGAGCCGGGTGTTCACCTCCAGGAACGACACCGTGCCGTCCTGGCCGATGAGGAACTCGCAGGTGCCCGCGCCGACGTAGCCCGCCGCCCGCAGGATGGCCGCCGAGGACTCCCGCAGCAGCTTGTCCTGCTCCGGGGTCAGGAACGGCGCCGGCGCCTCCTCGACCAGCTTCTGGTGCCGCCGCTGCAGCGAGCAGTCCCTGGTCGACGCGATGACCACGTTGCCGTGGCGGTCGGCCAGGCACTGCGTCTCCACGTGGCGGGGCCGGTCCAGGTAGCGCTCCACGAAGCACTCCCCGCGCCCGAACGAGGCCACCGCCTCGCGCACCGCCGACTCGAACTGGCCGGTGATCTCCTCCGCGGTCCGGGCCACCCGCAGGCCCCGGCCGCCGCCGCCGAAGGCCGCCTTGATCGCGATCGGCAGGCCATACTCGGCCGCGAACGCCGCCGCCTCCTCCGCGCTGGCCACCGGCCCGTCGGTGCCCGGCGCCAGCGGCGCCCCCACCGACCGGGCGATGTGCCGCGCGCTGACCTTGTCGCCCAGCGCGTCGATGGCCTCCGGCGGCGGCCCGATCCAGGTCAGCCCGGCCGCGATGACCTCGCGGGCGAACTCCGCGTTCTCGGCCAGGAAGCCATAGCCCGGGTGCACGGCGTCCGCCCCCGAGTCGGCCGCCGCCTTGAGGATCTTGCGAATGTCCAGGTAGCTCTCGGCCGCCGTCTGGCCGCCCAGCGCGTGCGCCTCGTCCGCCATCTGAGCGTGCAGGGCGTCCAGGTCCTGCTCGCTGTAGACGGCGACGCTGGCCAGCCCGGCGTCACGGCACGCCCGGATGATCCGGACGGCAATCTCGCCGCGGTTGGCGATGAGCACCTTGCGCACGGCCACGACTCCTCTCAGCTGGCCGAGGGGGATGGCCAGTCCGCCCCGCCAGTCGCCCAGACCTGCGAACGGGGCATGGCCAGGAGTCTAATGAGCCACCACTTACCCGTGTCTCCCGGCCATCATCGCCGGGCCGGGCCGGGCATAGCATCACCAGGTGCCCGAACTGCTGCTGCTGTCCAACTCCACCAGCCCTGGCCTGGGATTTCTGGAGCACGCCCGGGGTGAGATCTCCCGGCTCGCCCCGCCCGGCAGCCGGATGCTGTTCGTGCCCTACGCGTCAGCCCGCCCCGACCAGTACACCGAGGTCATGACGGAAGCGCTGGCCCCGCTGTCGGTCCACGTCACCGGCGCCCACCAGGCCGCCGATCCGGCCGAAACCCTGGCCGCGGCCGACGCCGTGTTCGTGGGCGGCGGCAACTCCTTCCGGCTGCTGCACACCCTCCAGGACGCCGGCCTCGGTGCCGCCATCGCCGAGCGGGTCCGCGCCGGGCTGCCCTACCTGGGCGCCAGCGCCGGGACCAACATGGCCTGCCCCACCCTGCGCACCACCAACGACATGCCCATCGCCCAGCCCGCCTCGTTCGAAGCGCTAGGCCTCATCCCCTTCCAGATCAATCCCCACTACCTGGACCCTGACCCGGCCAGCACCCACCAGGGCGAGACCCGCCAGCAGCGGATTGAGGAGTTCCTGGAGCGCAACGACGTCCCGGTGCTCGGCCTGCGCGAGGGCGCGTGGCTGCGGGTCAGCGATGGCCTGGCCCGCACCGGCGGCACCACCTGGGCCCGCCTGTTCAGGCGGGCCGCCGTGCCCCGCGATCTGCCGCCCGGCTCCGACGTGAGCGACCTGCTCGCTACCCACCCCCGGTTCGACGCTGGCCCATGAGCGCCCCGGCAGCTGAGTCCGCGTCCCTGGCCAGCCGCCTCAACGCACCGGCGCCCGAGCAACCGAACCCCCGCCTGTTGCCGGGTAGCCCGGCTTCGCCCTGAGGCGGGAATGCCGCCTCGTTCGCCTCCAGCGGACTCTGTCAGGTTGCCTTGACAGCACGTGTGGCGTCAGGTCATCCTGACATGCATGAGCGCAGAGAACTCTCCGGCCGTGCTGGCCGGACAAGTCACCAGCTCCGATCCGGCGGTCGGGCTGCGGGCCGTGGTCGCGCTCCGGCGCCTGCTGGAGGAACTGGAGCGGCTGCACGTGGACAACGCCCGCGACCGAGGCTGGTCGTGGCAGGACATCGCGAACGCGCTGAAGGTCAGCCGCCAGACCGTGCACGAGAAGCACGCGTCCAGGCGCAAGGCGACGGGCAAGGAGAACTAAGGTGTTCGAGAAATTCACCAACCTGGCCAAGCGCTCGATCACGCTGTCCCAGGACGAGGCCATCACCCTCGGGCACGACTTCATCGGCACCGAGCACATGCTGCTCGGGCTGGTCCGGGTCCGCGAGGGCCTGGCCGGCGAGATCCTCGGCCAGCAGGGCGTCACCGCCGACCGGGTGCGCGGCGCGGCCCTGCGGCTGCTCGAGGCGGCCGGCGTCAGCGCCAACGGCGGCCGCGAGGCCACCGAGGCCCTGGCCTCCATCGGCATCGACGTAGAGGAGATCCGGCGGCGGGCCGACGACACCTTCGGCCCCGGCCAGTTCAAGTTCCCCCGGCCCGGCTACACCATGCGGGCCAAGAAGGTGCTGGAGCTCACCCTGCGGGAGTCGATGGAACTCGGCCACGACTACATCGGCACCGAGCACCTGCTGCTCGGCCTGCTGGCCGAGGGCGAGGGCGTCGGCGTCGAGGCCCTGGGCACCCTGGGCGTAGACCCAGCCACTCTCCGCACCGCCGTGCTGGAGCGCGTCCGCGCCACCGCCTCCTGACCACCGGTGCGTGGATGTCCCGTGGGGTAACTGCTTGTGGATGTCCCGTTGGGTACCTCCAGAGGTACCCCAGGGGACATCCACGACCATGATCACCAGGCTCGCTGCGGTCGCGGGACGGGTTCGGGTCAGCGCGGCAGGGCGCTGGCGCGCCAGGCATCGGGGCCTGGGCGGACTGGAGCCCGCATGAACCGGGACCGGGCCGACCACTGCGACGGAGCCGGCCTGGCCGGGGGAGCGGCGGCGCCCTGGCTGGCCAGGGCGGTGAGCACGACCACCACGGCGGCGGTCTCCTCGGGCGTCGGCTGCCCGGAGACGAACGTCAGCACCGGGCCAGACCCACGAGAGCTCTGGGGGCTCTCAGAGCTCTTGGTGGAGATGTTGCTGTCGGGACGGGAGCTGGGCGAGTTGGTGGTCACCTGGTCAGCCTTTCGACTTGCCGACGCCGATGCCGAACTCTCGGTGGACCCGGGCCCAGAACGCGTCGCGGAGCCATTCGCGGGCTTCCTGGTAGGCCCGGAGCGAGAGGCCGAGGTCCTTCTCGGCCTCTACCAGCAGTTCCTTGTCGATGACCGGGGGCAGGATCGGGCCGGGCAGCAGGTCGCGGATGTTGTCCTCGCCGCGGGTCAGGATCCACTTCTGGGCCACGTGCTCGCCGGCTTCCTCGACACGTTCCCGGTCGGGACCGAGCCTGCTGCCGGGGACGTGGCTGAGGGTTGACGGGCTGTGCGCATGGGCCGGGACCGGCTTAACCGGCTGCTTGGGGAAGTGGCGGTCGCCGAAGACCTGGGACGGCGACGGGGCGATCGGGCTGCCGGGCACGGGCACCGGCTGGCCGGGCGCCCGGACCGGCCCGGCCGCCGGCCCCGCCGGCTCGGGCGCGACCTGGCGGGTGAAGTAGGGCTCCATGAAGGAGCGCTCGAGCACCTCGACGGTGTCGGACTCCCAGACCAGGCGCTCGGCCTGGTTGGTGCCGTAGGGCGGCTCGATGCCCCATAGGTGCACCCGGACCCCGAAGGCCTGGGCCGCCTCGACGGCCGGGACCATGTCCTCGTCCCCGGCGACCAGGATGGCGTCGGTGATGGCCCGGTGCCGGGCCAGCGCCTCCATGTCGGCCCGGATCTGGGCGTCCACGCCCTTCTGCTGGCCGCGGGCGTTCAGGTTGCCCAGCCGCAGCTTGACCCACGACATCTGGGCGATGACTCGCTGGTCGATGGTGGGCACCCGGTCGCGGGCGGCGTCGTACCAGTAGATCCGCAGCAGCTCTCCGCGGACCTGTTCTTCGGCGTGCTTGGTCAGGGCCTGGATGAGCTTGTCCGCGTCGACCTTGTACTCGCGGCGGGAGGCGGCGCTGAACAGCAGTTCGCCGGCGGACGCGTAGATGTACCCGACGTCCACCATGATGGCGTAGCGGGACAGCAGCGGTAGCGGCGAACCGGATTCGGTCATAGTAGAGACGACTCTAGTGGCACAAGCGAGGCCGCTGACCACCGTATCGCTAGGTAACTCAATAATTACTTTCAGTTGTTGCTCGTGGCAGGCGGCGTGCTCATGTCCACTTGGGCAGCGGGCCGAAGGCGGTCCGGAACGTGCTCATGCTCGGCCGTGCGGGGCGGCGGCACCTGGCGGACGGCGGTTACGGGCACGGGACGCAGGAACGCGAACGCGGCCGCGAGCGAGATAGCGGGCACAGCCGGGACGACGTAGCGCAGCGAGTAGTCAGCCGTCATGACCGGTACCAGCAGTATCGCCAGCCCCGTCAGCCACGGGAACAGCGCGGGACCGCCCCACTCGCGGCGGCGCCGGTACCCGCCGGCGGTGGCCAGCCAGCGGGCCAGCCCGGCCAGGCCGATCAGCAGCAGGACCCCGACCATGGTGCCGCGCAGGTAGGCGAAGCGCTGGTAGCTGACCATAAAGCCGGACATGGGCTCGACGGCCCTGGTGTCGGCGAGGTGCCCGCCGGTGTAGGCGCGCTGTACGCGCACGATGGCCACGGCCCGGCCGGCGTGGTCCCAGTCGTGGGTGGCCAGCGCGAAGTTGTACCGCTCGCTCATGAGCTGGTTGGGGTGCGGCGGGCGGTTCCAGGTGAACGTCATGGCGAAGCCGTCCAGCACGGCCCTGGCGTAGCCGAGCGGCTGGGCCAGGATGGCCCGGCGGGCGAAGTCCCCGGCCAGCCGGTTGGTCCGGACGCTGAACTTGCCGCGCATGTGGGCCAGCGGGGTGTGCCGCTGCCAGATCCACAGCGACGCGGCCTGGCGCTGGGCCACGGGCTTGTCCGGGCACAGCGGGCGCTCGTCGGCGGGCAGCCGGATTACGTGGCAGTCGGCGAACGTCATGGTGCGCGACCACAGGAAGACGCCGGAGGCGTTGTTGAACGCGTAGCGGCCGTGATCCTGGTTGTACCAGGCCATGTACATCAGCAGCGGCACCGCGCCGGCCGCCACGGCGGCGGTCACGGGCCGCCAGCCGGCCCGCCGGACGATCATGACCAGGATCAGCAGCACGAGCAGCGGCAGCCCGACGGGCCAGCAGACGGCCGACGCCCCGAGCGCTGCGGCGGCCACGGCGCTGGCCCACAGCGGGCGGCGGGCGTCCTCCCACCAGGCATAGAGCGTCACCGCCGCCACGACCAGGACGGCGAACGCGATGTCGGGCAGGATCTCCTGTTCGAGCTGGAGCTCATAGGCGTCGAGCAGGACCGGGACCGCGCCCAGGGCCGCGCCCCAGCGCGGCAGGCCCCGGCGGCACAGCACCGCGTAGATCATCACGCCCATGGCCAGGCCCATCAGGTGCTGCACTCCGGTCACGACGGCGAAGCTGTGCAGCGGGCGGAGCAGGACGAGCAGGACCGAGTACCCGGAGACGCGGGAGATGCCCGGCGAGAGGTTGAGCGCCGAGGTCACGTAGGAGATCGAGTCGCCGGCGTACCAGATCGACGGGGGAAAGCCCAGCATGGTCAGGACACGCAGGCCTAGCCCGGTGGCGAATAAGGTGGCAAATAGCCGATTTCTCGCCAGGAAACGCAGGGCAGCCTGAAGGTAAAGCACGCTGCAATAATGCCTGAACCTTTCCCCGAACTACAGCACCACGCTCGCTATACGCGCCAGCGGCCTTATTACAGCGGAATGTTCCCGTGCTTTTTGGGCGGAAGGGTCTGGCGCTTGGTCCGCAGGGCCCGCAGTGAGCGGGTGACCTGGGAGCGGGTCTCGGCCGGGCGGATGATGGCGTCCACATAGCCGCGCTCGGCCGCGATGTACGGGTTGAACAGCGTGTCCTCGTACTCGGCCGCCTTCTGGGCCCGCAGGGCCGCGCGCTCTTCGGGATCCTCGATGGCGGCCAGGTCACGGCGGTACAGGATGTCCACCGCGCCGTCCGCGCCCATGACCGCGATCTGCGCGGTGGGCCAGGCCAGGTTGATGTCGCCGCCGAGGTGCTTGGAGCCCATGACGTCGTAGGCGCCGCCGTAGGCCTTGCGGGTGATGACCGTGATCTTGGGCACGGTGGCCTCAGCGTAGGCGTAAATGAGCTTCGCGCCCCGGCGGATAATTCCTCCCCATTCCTGCCCGGTGCCGGGCAGAAAACCGGGGACATCAACAAAGGTGAGGACCGGGATGCTGAATGCGTCGCAGGTGCGAACGAA
>Ga0134126_10004574_pt1 | contig 17300 bp, 16 predicted proteins | sample KB31752_FD_96881 | JGI IMG/M metagenome (GOLD analysis project Ga0134126, IMG submission 96881) | Terrestrial soil microbial communities with excess Nitrogen fertilizer from Kellogg Biological Station, Michigan, USA - KB3-175-2 | ecosystem: Environmental > Terrestrial > Soil > Unclassified ...
GGAGGGGTGGCAGGCTATGCCTGACGGGGTGGGGATTAATAAAAGTGCTAACATAATCCCAGTAGCGTCACATTAAAAAGTTAATTAAAACAGTAGCATATTCTGTAGTTCATTAGAAGCAGAGCGGGGCAATCCATGTGGTCATTACAAGCGCAGCTAATCCCGTCATTGTGAGGCAGCCATCCCCGTCATTGCCGCGCTGCCACACGCGTGTGGCAGCGCGGCAATCTTCTCATCAAAAACGTACAAGTTGTTTTTTCAGGTGCCAAGTAGTTATTTAACCATAATTACGAAATAAAGTCGGCTCCCAAATTTGCAGGTAAAGTTATGTTTTTTGCAGTTCCGTTATTGCAAGCGCAGTCATCCATTCATTGTGCGAGTGCAGCCAATCTCGTCATTGCGAGCGTACACGCGCGTGTGGGAGCGTGGCAATCCCTGTCCTTGTCATTCCCGCGGAGGCGGGAATCCATGCTCTAAGATTTAAGTTTGACAGATGCCGCAGACTTATACTATAATACCTCCAGAAGAATAGGGTGCTTCAACACCCTATTACGCAGTGCTTATTTTTTACGGCGACTGCGTTGATGCTTCTTGTTCCGAAGCCGGATTTTGATTGAGACGTCTAGTCCGGCTTTTTTTACAAGATAAACACCCACCGCTGTTAAGCTAATGAGACTTAACATGATGTGTCCTTTCATAAATCAATACTACTTACACACATCCTTACGGAATTTTAGATGCAACTCCGTATGGATATGCACCTATTGCCTCACATTACTGCAAGGCAGACATTATTCTACACCGTGTCATATTAAAATACATGATTTATTTTAGGCTAACTGCTGATTCAATACATATTTAAAGATTATTTGTATTATACTGGTTAAGTAAATAAGTGTACCTATTTACTTCATTGCGAAAATAAATCACTAAATTAGCCTACTAAATTTGCAGGCAAAATTTATATTTTCTATCATTTTCGCACAAAATGTCACTCCTGCACATAGCTTCTGTCATTCCCGCGCAACACCATTGTCATTCCCGCGCAGGCGGGAATCTCTGCCCTGCACAAGCCAGCCAAATTCAAGTCCAAATTTTTAACCAATGAACTATAAATTAAGTGTATAATACTAAACCTACCACATAGAATCGGTTTAAGATATTTTTTTCGAGATGATTAAAGGTTTTAAACAGGTTTCTTACTTCTAATAATGACCTTAGAACCTAATTAAGAAAATTTTTAATGTATAGTTGCTACCGCTTTGTGCACAAAGAGGAATAGTGTTATTAAATTCTATGTTTTGACTTTACACAAATAAGTTTTTATCAGTGCATGTTTTGAGTTAAAATCCGAGCTGCTATATAGTCATATTGAAGCTACAATATTTGGTATACCATTGCCTACTAATGTATTGGCAATTGATGAAGTTCATTCGCGTTTTGCTTAATTGTAACTTTAATCTGTTTGGGTGTATATAAGTAATCAATTAATTTGCTAATAAAATATTATAAGGCAATTGGTTTGTCTGGTTATAAAAGTATGTATAAGATCAGGTTATCTCCATATCATAAAATATTCTATAATGAATGGAAGTTAGACCCTTCGAGCAGTGGATATAATATTGTATTTGATCAAACTATATCAGCTGATTTGGATGTAACTCGCTTAAAAATAGCATTAAATAAATTTATAGCCGAACATCTTTTGTTTAATAGCCACGTTCTAGAAATAGATGGTGAACCTTCTTGGATAAAGAATTCTGATATAAATCAACTAGAGTTTTTTAATGATGGTTATACACATGAACAAATTTTTGAATATGTATCGCATCCGTTTAATTTAAACTCAGAGCCTTTGTATAGATTTGCTGTTTTCAAGGAAGTTGATGGTAATTATAGACTTATTTTGGTTTTACATCATTTAATCATAGATGGTAATGATTTCGATACACTTGTATATCAAATATCGGACTATTATAATTTCACAAAATATTTTTCTAAAATTTCTCTGGCAGAACAATTAGAGGCTATTACTACAACTACGGAAATATTTGATAAACAAGCTGAATTAAATGATAAAAAGTACTCTGATTTTTGGCAATCAAAGTTGTCGGAAAGTGAAGCACTTGATTTAAGATTTTTAAAACCGTGCACTACCAGCACAATAACATCATCTACTAACCCAGTAAAAGAACTACGATTTAATTTCAGTAAAGCGCAGATGTTGCAATTGAAGGATGTTTTATGTAAATGTGAGATTACTGAATATATCTATAGTCAATGTATTTTTGCTATTTTATTACATAGGTATACCAGTCAGAATAAATTTGCTATTAGTTATCCTGTCTCCATAAAATGCGGTACTAATTTTATTTGTGGAGCTAAAATCAATACAAATCTAATGCCTTTTATCTTCCGCGCTAATATTACAGTCCCTGAACTATTTAAGGCTATTACTGATTTTATAAAATCGCTGAAGCAGGGTAAATTTAATTATAGTTATTTTCCTATAGATAAAATTATTAGCGTTGCAAATACTGAATTATTAAATGTTACCTTTGCACAAACCAATCTAAAAGATATGAAGTTTAATTTTATAGATGCCAAAACATTATCAATAAATAAAGAATTTAATATTGATTTATTTGGTAAATTGTGTTTTGAGCAGGAAAGTAAGGAGGAAGAGCTAAATTTTAGAGTACGTTACAATAACCTAGAAACAGATGAAATAATATTACAAAATTTTGTTAAGCATTATCAAAAATTATTTATTGATATTTTAGAAGATTTAGCCAGAGGTACCAAAGATACATTAATTTCAGAGTATCAGCTTTTATCAAATAAAGAATATCAAGAGGTGGTATATGATTGGAACAATACAGAAGCTTTATATCAAAATAAAAAAATCATTCACCAATTATTTGAAGAACAAGTTGCTAAAACACCTGATAATATTGCAGTAGTATTTGAAGATAAAAAATTAACATATAGGGAGCTAAACGAAAGATCAAATCAATTAGCAAGTTTTTTAAGGGGTAAATACCAAATAAAGGGAGATGACTTAGTAGCTATATACTTGAATAGAAGCGAATATATGCTAATTGCTATACTGAGTATACTTAAATCAGGTGGAGCCTATGTGCCTATTGATCCGAGTTATCCTACTGAGCGGATTAAATATATTTTAGAGGACACACAAGCTAAAGTATTAATTACTGCCAGTAATTGCGAGCCAAGGGTTGCAAACCCCAGTTATTCCTATAAAGGTATCATTCCCAACGCCACTTATCATTCCCGCGTGGGCGGGAATCCATTCCCAGATATTTTAACAATAGATAACGATGAATTTACCCAAGGTTTAGACAGATATTCAACATTTAATCCAGAGATAAATATTAATAGTAGTAATCTAGCTTATATAATTTATACCAGTGGAACCACCGGACAGCCAAAGGGTGTGATGGTTGAACATAACGCGGCTACTAACTACTTAAATAATATAAAAGCTAAGATATTTAATAATGTTGGCAACGCAGATTTTTCTACCAATATAGCTGTTGATCTCACTGTGACAAATACTCTTGGAGCACTTTGTGGTGGATATATGGTATCTATATATGATGGGGATATCAGGGATTTAGAGCGTTATCAAAATCATTTATTAGTAAATAAAGTTAATGTAGTTAAATTAACTCCAAGCTATTTCACTTTATTGTTAGGGATATTACATAAAACACAAATTAATACAGTTATTTTAGGAGGGGAGAAAGTCTCTAAAAGTATACTTGAAAAAGTTTATAAACCAAATTTAATAATATATGATGAATATGGTCCGACTGAAACAACCGTGGGAGGTTGTTTATCATGTGTATATAATAATAAATTAATCGATAGTACTTTAAATATTGGAACTCCATATAATAATTATAAGATGTACATCTTAAGTAATCACGGAACTCCGCTACCAGTTGGAGCAATAGGAGAGTTATATATCGGAGGTGCTGGTCTTGCCAGAGGATATTTAAATCAATATCAATTAACGAAAAATGCGTTCATTGTAAATCCATTTCAGACTCCGTCAGAAGCATCACAAAACTCAAATAAAAGATTATATAAAACTGGTGATTTAGCGCGCTATTTACCGAATGGTAATTTGGAATATATTGGACGTAATGACTTTCAAGTCAAAATTCATGGTGTAAGAATTGAATTAGGTGAAATAGAAAATGCATTAAATAGCTTTGCTGGAGTAAAGCAATCGGTTGTAATTGTGAAAGAAAATATAGGAAGTGATGGGTTCAAAAATAAATATTTGGTAGCTTATTATACGGCAGATAAAGTCTTAGATGAGTCTGCCATAATAGCTTATATGGAAAAAACCCTACCTAGCTATATGGTTCCTAATATATTTTTATGGATTAAGACTCCACCTCTATCCCAAAATGGTAAATTAGACCGGAACTTACTCTCTATCTCAGAATTTATACCAATCAGCACTTATGTAGCCCCATGTAATATTATAGAGTCAAAAATATGTACCATATTCTCTGAGGTTTTACATTTACCTGTTGATAAAGTTGGTGTTAATCATGATTTTTTTAAACTTGGTGGAAATAGTATTTCGGCAATCAATCTATTATACAAATTGCAGCAAGTATTGAAAGTTAATTTAAACGATATATTTAATCTTAGGATTCCTGCCAGGATAGCAACATTGGCACCATCAGCAAAAAATAGCTTGTATAATAAATTGATACAAATGAAATTAGTATATGATAAATTATCTTCTTATAAAATTACTCCAGAAATGCAGAGAAAAAAAGTAGATTACCTACAAAAAGTTAAGCAAATTAGCTTCAAAAACCAATTTAAAAAGATTCATAATATACTCCTAACTGGGGTTACAGGGCATCTTGGTTGTAATATTTTATATCAATTACTACATGAAACTGAATATAAAGTATATTTGTTAATAAGAGCTAAAACAAATACTGCGGCTTATAACAGAATAAATAAGAAATTTAAATATTATTTTGATACCTGTTTGGATAGTTATAAAAATCGGCTTGTAATAATTGCCGCAGATATTGAAAAACCAAATTTTAATATAGGTAAGGAGCAATATCAAACCCTAGTTGCTAATGTAGATAGCATTATTCACTCTGCCGCATTGGTAAAGCATTATGGCGATTATGATATATTTTATCAGGCTAATGTCCAGGCAACAATTAACTTACTTGAATTAGCTAAATATACTAAGTTAAAAGATTTCCATTATATCTCAACCTTGAGTGTGCTTACAAACCACCATATGCAAGGTTGTCATTATCATATCTGGACAGAAGATGATGAGAAAATTAATTTTGGAGACAACGTTAACAATGTATATAATAAAACTAAATATGAGGGTGAATTAGCCACAATTAAATATCGTGAATTTGGGATTAATAGTAATATTTATCGTATTGGTAATTTGGCAATGAATTCTAAAAGTTACCGTAATCAAGAAAATATTGAAGAAAATGCCTTTTTTACCCGCATAAAAGCCATCTTAAATTTAGGAATAATTACTAAAGAAATATCAGAAGTAGAAATATCTACTGTAGATCAAACTGCATCAGCTATAATAAAATTATTTGATAAAGCTGATTTAATAAACCAAACATATCATATATATAACCAGCATACGTCTAATTTATTTGAGTTATTAACAAAATATCCTGAGGTAAGTATTAAACTTACAGATTTTAACAAGTTTATTGATAAAATGCTAATATATCTTGATAGCAATGATAATGAGATTAAAAAACAAATTAAATTATTTATGTTACATCAGTCGTTGTTAGAGGAAGTTGATTTGAATAATTTAACGCGAATAGATGTTCTTCAAGACAGGACTAATTATATTTTATCTAATTTTGACTTCTATTGGAATCGTATTGATAGTAATATGCTTTCGGATATTATAAAAAAGTCTTTATCTTAGATTAAACTACGTAATGTATTATATAGGTAGAGTTAAAAAGTAATATAGCATTTATATAAAAAGGAGTATTGCCATGTTAAATGTATTAATTAATATCATAGAAGTTATTTTTGGAGTCGGTTTATTTGTTAATGCATTGCTACTGATTCCACAGATTGTAAAATTATTACGAGAAAAGCATGCCAATGATGTCTCGTTAATTACTTTTGCTGGATTTGTTGGAATAAATATGTTTACGGTCCTGCATGGTCTGATTGTACATGACATGTGGTTGGTAGTTGGATATTCATTTAGCGTAGTTACAAGTACAATTGTTACAATATTAATTATAAAATTAAGATTTTTTACAAAGTAAATTATTTTAGGATATATATAATGAATCAAAAAAATATAAAAGAACCAATATTTGAATACTTAGAATCTTTATCGGAATTTATTCCGGCATCTTTTTATTGGTGCGACTTGGATGGTAGATTTATAAATTTAAATAATAGAACGGTAAAAGCTATCGGGGCACAAAAGAAAGAGGATATCATTGGCAAAAATGTATACGAATTATACCAGGACCAATTTATTGCTGATAAATTACAAAAAGATATTGATCAAATTGTTAGGACTGGTAAGCCCTCTCTTGTTGAAGATAAAATTTTAGATGTCACTACGCATAAATTCCGATATTTTTCTGCAACTCGAGGTCCGCTATTTAACAAAAAAGGCGAATTAATTGGGGTTATGGGAGTTTCTATTGAAACAACAGCAGAAAAAGAAGCAGAATTATTAAGGGCTGAAAACGAAGTCCATAAACTTGAAAAAGAAGCTGCAGAAACCATAGCAAAAGAACAACAAAACTTTAGAAAAATTGCAGATAGAGTTGCTCATGATTTACGCCCTCTGGTAGCCACGATATCTTATCTTGCCAAACTACAAGCGATTAATCTTCCAGAGAAAGAACGAATTACATTAAGAGATGCTGCAAACCGGATTAATGATCTGGCAAATTATCTGTTAAGCTATTACAAACCAACTACTTTTGATGAAAATACACCTAATCAGCCCGTGCCGTTACTGGTAACCGGAGCAATCACCGAGATTTTAAGTGAAAAAAGATTACAATACCCCAATTTGCCTGTCCGATTTATAAACAAATTTCATCCCGATAGCTACTTTACTTTTATCATTATTCAGGCAGTAGCATTTAAAAGCATGCTATCCAATCTAATAAATAATTCGGTAGATGCATTTGAAGGAAATGAAGGTATTGTAACCGTTGGGCTTGAATGTGAGACTGATGTGTTCAAAATTACTATACAGGATAATGGTAAGGGTATGTCTCCTGCATTAGTCGATAAGATTATGAACAGGGTTGCTGTTACTTCAGGAAAACAAGATGGGCATGGAATTGGCTTGACTCAGGTGCGGGAGACATTAGAGCAAAACAATGGTAAATTTACCATAGATTCCAAGCCAGGTGTTGGTACAAAAATCACATTAACTTTTCCAAAAATTACACCGCCGGCCTGGGTTGCCGAAAAAGTTGAGTTAAACGATGATGATCTAATAATTGTAGTTGATGATGACTCATCAATTCATGGGTCATGGGACTTACGCTTTGCTGCTGCAGCACCACAGTTTCGATTAAAACATTTCACTTTAGCAGATGATGCCATTCGCTTTATGAATGCTATGTCTGCCGAAGAAAAGCAAAAGATATTTTTACTTACTGATTATGAGTTATTGGAACAAGGACTAAATGGTTTGGATATTATCAAACAAACAGGTGTACAGCGTTCAATTTTAGTTACCAGTTGCTATGAAGATACACAGGTGCAAGAACAGGCCCAAACTACAGATACTACAATACTACCTAAGCTATTAGCTTTAGAAGTTCCAATTTCAGTGACCTCAAGTAACAATGATCCTAAACTACAAACCATCCCAGCAGGTGACCTCCTTCACGTCGAACTGTTAATTGTTGATGATTATAAACCGCTAACAGAAAGTCTAAGCAATAGTATTCTGCAAAATAGAAATGTTGCTATATTTAATGACGTTAATTCTTTTTTGGATAATGTATATAAATATGCGAGAGATACCAAAATTCTTTTAGATAATAATTTTGATAATTATGAAGGTGATGTAAAAGGAATTAGTTTTACGAATACGGGTTTTGCTTTGGCCAAAAAATTAAATAATGATGGTTTTACCAATCTCTATCTTTTTTCTGGTGACAAGTTTGATTCAGTGCCGCCATATCTAAAAGTGGTTGCGAAACATAATTATGATGATATAGAGGCATTATTAAGTCCAAATAGTGTGACGCCACATAAGTCTGATGATTTGATTCGAGCTGAAATATTCAGAGAGAGAGTGATTGATTTTGCTTGTGCCAATTATCGGGATAATCAATATTATTTATCAGATATTGATGATATGGCTGATGAAACTCTGAAAGGTCGTTTGCAATCTAAGGCGAGCATTAAGAGGTTGGATTCTATTCGTAAATCAGCTAAGGAATTTGAGAAGACCTTAAAAGATGATGGTTATCTTGTCAGACAGGCTGAGAGTATATTTAATGGTGATATGGAAAGCTATGATTCCTTGTCTCCATGTGATATCTCTGAAAATATTCTCCATGAGTTATCATGGCCTGCGCTAAAAAATGATGTGCATTTACTGGATAATTACGATATAAGAAGGCCATCTCATTTTTCGTCTTTTACATTTTTGGGTAATAAGATTATCATGGAGGTGATTATAATTATATTATTACGCTATGCCACAAAGCAGATAAAACAACAAACAGGAGCAGGGCATATTCACGCGGATACAGTAGAAACTCCTGAACATAACCAACTACTAATAGCTTATGCACTACAAATGTTAGATCCAAAACAAGACGCTAGACCAACGTCATTTGAAACTCTGCCAGAATATTCTGAAAATTTGGAGTTTTGTAAAAATGCCGTGCAATTATTTGGCGGAAATATTAGCCTTGCCAGAGACGAAGATGATAATATCCAGATTGTTTTAAGCTTTCCCAAATTAAAGGGTGTAAAGAAAAAAAAGAAACCTATTTTGCTAAAATAGAGATTTAAATAAATTTGACAGATGCCGCAGACTTATACTATAATACCTCCAGAAGAATAGGGTGCTCAAACACCCTATTATGCAGTACTTATTTTTTGCGGTAACTGCGTTGGCGCTTCTTATTGTTAAGCCGGATTTTCAGTGAAATGTTGAATCCGGCTTTTTTTAATAAGTAAGCACCCACCGTTGTTAAGAATAAACTTAACATGATGTGTCCTTTCATAAATTAATATTACTTACACACATCCTTTACGGAATTTAGATGCAACTCCGTAAAGGAGCGTGCACCTATTGCCTTGCATTACTGCAAGGCAACCGTTATTCTACACCATCTTGCACTAAAGTACAGCATTTCTTTTACATTTAATACCGCCGCATTTTTACTTAACCTACCCACCAAAAAAATCCCTCATAAACACTTGCATTACATCATATTTTTATGCTATAATCCGGGCTCCTACTATGTATAGGTAATTAAAAAAGTTGGTCAATTGTAACCGACCCCTTGATTCTATTAGCGTTAAGGGTATAATAATAAGAAAGGTAATATAACATGAGTCTTGGTCTATTAGGTCAGAAGCTTGGCATGACTCGCGTATTTACGGAAGACGGTAGCTCAGTTCCAGTAACTGTGGTATCGGTTGCCAATAATCGCGTCGTACAGCTAAAGACTACAGATACTGACGGCTATACAGCTGTTCAGGTAGCTTTTGGTACAAAAAAAGCAAATCGGGTAAATAAGCCAGCAAAAGGGCACTATGCAAAAGCAGGTGTTGAAGCTGGTTCTAAGTTACGCGAGTTCCCTATCACTACGGAACAATTAGCAAGTTTACAGCCAGGTAGCGTAATTGCAGTAGATATTTTTACTGCTGGTTCTTTGGTAGATGTAACTGGAACTTCAAAAGGTAAAGGTTTTTCTGGCGTTATCAAACGTCATAACTTCTCTTCCAATCGTGCAACTCATGGTAACTCCAGATCGCATAACACTCCAGGATCAATTGGTCAAAGACAAGATCCAGGTCGTGTATTCCCAGGTAAGAAAATGGCTGGTCATTTAGGTGACGTAAAAGTTACTACACAAAATCTAGAAGTAGTGCGTGTAGATTCTGAACGTGGCTTATTATTGATTAAAGGTGCTATCCCTGGTTCAAAAGGCGGAAACGTGAGTGTTCGTCCAAGTGTTAAGGCGGGTGCATAATGGAATTAAAAGTAATAAATATACAAGGTATGGACGCTGGTGTTCTTCAAGTAAATGATGCGGTTTTCGCACGTGATTACAATGAAGCATTGGTGCATCAGGTGGTTAATGCATTTTTGGCAAATGCCAGAAGTGGTAACCGCGCACAAAAAACTAGATCACAAGTAGCGAAGTCAACACGTAAGCCTTGGAAACAAAAAGGTACAGGTCGTGCAAGAGCCGGTATGGCATCTTCTCCTCTTTGGCGCGGTGGTGGTCGTACATTCCCAAATACACCTGAAGAAAATTTCAGCCAAAAAATTAACCGTAAAATGTATCGTGCTGCATTAGCTTCAATTGTTTCGCAATTAGTGCGTGATAATCGCTTTATCGTAGCTGATACGTTTAATGTTGACAGCCCAAAAACTAAAAACTTTATTCAAGTATTAAAGAATATGTCTTTGAGTGATGGTCGGTTATTGGTAATTGTAAGTGAATTAACTGAAGATCTATTTTTAGCAACACGTAATTTGTCAAATATTCTGGTATTAGAATCACATCAGGTTGATCCTTATAGCCTGCTTCGTTTTGACAAGGTTTTATTTGCTAAATCAGCAGTAGAAGAGTTACAGGGGCAATTTGCATGAAAAAAATAGATTTATACAATGTACTAATTTCTCCGATAATTACTGAGAAATCAAATAATGTTGCTGAAAAACGCGAGCAAGTAGTATTTAAAGTATTACAAAGTGCAAACAAGAGCGATGTAAAACAAGCTTTTGAGTTAGCATTTGAAGCGAAAGTGGATAAAGTTTCGTTATTAAACGTAAAGGGCAAAACAAAACGTTTTGGTAAGTTTACTGGTAAAAGAGCAAATTGGAAGAAAGCATATATCTGCTTAACTCCGGGTCAAAAATTTGATCTAGCTTCAAACCAAAAGTAAAGGGTAAAATATAATGGCTATAATTAAATTAAAACCAACTACACCTGGTCAACGGGGAGTAGTAAGAGTGGTTACTCCGGGCTTGCATAAGGGTGAAGCTTATGCGCCACTTTTGGAAAAACAAAAGCGTGGCTCAGGTCGTAATAATTCAGGACGTATTACAGTTAGACATAAAGGTGGCGGGCATAAGCAGGCTTACCGTATAATCGACTGGAAAAGAACTAAAACAGGTGTTCCGGCTAAAGTGGAACGCATTGAGTATGATCCAAACCGTACAGCGCATATTGCATTAGTTTGCTATGCTGATGGTGAAAGACAGTATATCATTGCACCTCAAGGTTTAGAAGTTGGTGCACAAATAGTTTCAGGTAGTGATGCTCCGATTAAAGTGGGTAATACTCTACCGTTACGTAATATACCAGTTGGTACTACGATTCACTGTGTTGAATTAAGCCCAGGCAAGGGAGCACAAATGGTGCGTTCTGCTGGAGGTTCTGCAGTTGTTCTTGGTCGTGATGGGATTTATGCTCAGTTACGTCTACGTTCTGGTGAGATTCGTAAAGTACTTATTGACTGCAAAGCAACAGTTGGTACAGTGGGTAACCCTGACCATGGTTTACGTCAATATGGTAAAGCTGGTGTGAAGAGATGGTTGGGTATTCGTCCGACTGTACGTGGTGTAGCAATGAATCCGGTAGATCATCCGCATGGTGGTGGTGAAGGTAAAACTGCAGCAGGTCGTCATCCAGTTTCGCCGTGGGGCTTACATACTAAAGGTAAGAAAACTCGTAACAACAAGCGCACTGATCATTTGATCATTCGCGATCGTCGTAGAAAATAATAGTTAAGGAATAAAAAATGGCTCGTTCATTAAAAAAAGGTCCTTTCATTGACCACCACCTTATCAATAAAGTGTTAGTGGCAGTTGAAAAAAGTGATAAACGTCCGATTAAAACTTGGTCTAGACGTTCAACTATTGTTCCTGAAATGATTGGTTTGACAATCGCAGTTCACAATGGTAGAGCGCATGTTCCGGTTTACGTATCAGATAATATGGTTGGACATAAACTAGGTGAGTTTTCATTAACTCGAACGTTTAAAGGTCATGTTGGCGATAAGAAAGCTAAGAAGTAGGGAGTAAATTATGACTAATAAAGTATCAGCTCTTGCAAAAGGGATACGTGTATCAGCGCAAAAGTGTAGACTAGTTGCTGATTTGGTTCGTGGTTTACCTGTTGCTAATGCATTAAATGTATTGCAGTTTAGCCAACAAAAATCAGCCGGACTAATTAAGAAAACTTTAGAATCAGCTATTGCAAACGCAGAGCATAATCAGGGTGCAGATATAGATACTCTAACCGTTAAAGAGATCTATATTGATAAAGGACCTAGTTTGAAGCGTTTTACAGCCAGAGCTAAAGGTCGTGGTAACAAGATTGAAAAACAAACTTGTCATATTAATGTTGTTGTAGGTTAATTGGGGAGAAATCATGGGACAGAAAATTGACCCTCGCGGGTTTAGATTAGTAGTAACAAAAGATTGGTCTTCTCGCTGGTTTGCGCATAGCAACAACTTTGCCAAGCTTTTACAAGAAGATATTAAAATTCGTGAAGTTCTAACGAAGAAATTTGGTAGACGTGCGTCTATCGGTCGTATTCTAATTGAACGTCCGGCAAAAAGCGTTAAAGTAACGCTATTTACGGCACGTCCAGGTGTAATCATTGGTAAAAAAGGTGAAGGTATTGAGCAAATCAAACAAGAATTGCAAAAAATAGCTTCGGTGCCATTACATCTGAATGTTGAAGAAATCAGGAAGCCGGAGTTAAACGCTCATATTGTTGCTGATCAGATAGCTATTCAACTTGAAAAGCGCATTGCGTTTCGTCGTGCGATGAAAAGAGCTATGCAAACTTCAATGAAAATGGGTGCTATTGGTATCAAGATTGAAACTTCTGGTCGCTTAAATGGGATAGAAATTGCTCGTAGTGAGTGGTATCGTGAAGGTCGTGTGCCTCTACATACGCTTAGAGCCAATGTTGATTATTCAACAGCAGAAGCATTAACTACATACGGTATTATTGGAATCAAGGTATGGATTTATAAAGGCGATCTAAATTTAGCTAAAAATAAATTTGTACGTAGTGAGACCTCTACAGAAGAGAAAAAAAGGCCAGCGCGTAGAACTGCAGCATCGGGTGACAAACCAGCTCCAGCTAAGAAGCCAGCTACTACAAGAAAAAGAAAGGTAGGCACAGAAGATGTTGCAGCCAAATAGATTAAAATACCGTAAGGTACAAAAAGGTCGCAATACTGGAATTGCTACACGTGGAACGTTGGTGAATTTTGGTGAGTATGGGTTAAAGTCCACTAGTCGTGGTCGTTTAACGGCTCGCCAAATTGAAGCAGCACGTCGTGCTATGACTCGTCATATCAAGCGTGGTGGTAGAGTTTGGATTCGTGTATTCCCAGACAAGCCTATTTCAAGAAAACCAGCAGAAGTGCGTATGGGTGGAGGAAAAGGAAGTCCGGAGTATTTCGTGGCTGAAATTCAACCAGGTAAAATATTATATGAGATGGATGGTGTAACTGAAGAATTGGCGCGTGAAGCGTTTAAACTAGCTGCAGCTAAGCTTCCATTTAAAACAATTTTTGTAATCAGACAGGCAGGTGCATAATGAAAGCAGTAGAATTAAGGGCTAAAACTGCGCTAGAATTAAATACTGAGTTAGAGTCATTATTAAAAGCTCATTTTTCGTTACGTATGCAAGTATCTACGCAACAATTGACTAAAAATAGTGAGTTAAGAAAAGTTCGTCGTGCTATTGCACGAGTTAGAACAATTTTACATGAAAAGGCAGCAGCATAATGGCTAAAGTAGTAAGATCTTTGGTGGGTAAAGTGGTGAGTGATGCGATTAATAAATCGGTAACGATTTTAGTTGAACGTCGTGTTAAGCATCCACTATTAGGTAAGATTGTGAAGAAATTCAACAAATACCGTGCTCATGATGAGAATAATCAGTATAAAGCAGGTGATCAGGTAGTGATTGTGGAATGCAAACCAATCTCTAAGACTAAAACCTGGATAGTAGAGTCTTTAGCTAGTAAAGTATAATACTCTAAATATCATTTACACAGATGTTGTCATTCCCGCGCACACACGCGTGTAGCACACACTCGTGTGGGAGGCGGGAATCTCCACATACTAAATACTCTGACCCTTATAAGTCGGAGTATTTTAGTATGTAGACGTTACTTTGAGTTTATCAATGATGATTTTGTGACCATAAAAAATTAATGGATAAAAAAAAGATGAAGCAAGAAGTTCCTGGAAATAATATAGAAGAAATAGTATATTTAAATAAGGAATACTTACCACTTCGTGAGGCTAGGGTATCAGTAATGGATCGGGGATTTTTACTATCCGATGGAATTTATGAAGTAATCCCTATCTATAATTCTAGACCATTTGCGCTGCGTGACCATTACCAAAGATTGTTGCAAAGTTTGCAAGACGTACATATAAATTCAATATTTTCCTATCAAGATTTCTCTGATATTATAACAACTTTAATTGAGCGTAACGTTAGTTTTCCAGTCCAAAATTGTTATTTTCAAATTACCCGTGGTGTATCTGCAACAAGGAAACAGTTTGAAACGAATTTAACTCCCACAATTTTTGCCAAGTTAGAAGTATCTGGTAGTAACAAAAATTTAACTACCGGGTTAAAGACTATTACAGTTGATGATATAAGGTGGGCTCGTTGTGATATTAAAGGAATAAACAGACTTGCTAATGTTTTGATGGCACAACAAGTATACTCTGCAAATGCTGACGATGGAATTATTGTTAAAGATGACAATGCTATAGAAGGTGTGAGTAGTAATTTGTTTATTGTTGAAAAAGGGGTAGTTATTACTCCGCCGATATCAGAGAATATATTAAGCGGTGTAACCAGAAAAATTGTTATTGCCTTGGTTAAAAGTCATGGGTGCAAATGCATAGAAGAGTCAATTTCATTAGATAGGCTTTTTTCTGCTGATGAAGTTTGGTTAACTTCATCAGTAATAGGTGTTGCTGTGGTTAATCAGATTAATGATATAAAAGTTGGCAATGCGGTTAATTCAGTTGGAGTTGTTATTCAGAAAGCATATTTAGAAGATACTGATAACATGATGAATATTGCTCAATAAACTTATGAATTACCTAAGAGATTAAAATTTATGAAATTAAGTCAACGGTACGCTATATTTTTTCCGATGTTTCTACAAATTAGTTATTGGGGAATGATGAAGGTAGCGCTACCAGTTCTTCCACGTTTACATCTTATATTCAATGCCCCAGAACGATTAGTTCATCTCATGATTTCACTATCATTTATTCTTGCCGGATTATCTGCTATGATATGGGGACCTATAATTGATAGATTGAGACTAAAAGTATTTATTCTGATTACAGTGATTTTGACAATATCAGCCTTAATAAATGCAACGCTTGCAACTTATTTTTGGGACTTTGCAATATTTTATATTGCTAGTTGCATTCTAGTAACATCGCATTCTGTATATTCACGATCATTTCCCTTGTTGTATCTGACGGATGCGAGCGAAATAAAAAAATCTTTATCCTTTAGACTAATGGGCGGGTTTGGCGCTGCTTTCATGGCTCCATTTATTGGCGGATTAATAAGTGAACGTTATGGCTGGCGATACACATTTGTGTTTATAATCTTGTGGTTATTATTTCTGTTAATCATATCATATTACATTGGTCAAGATAATGTAGCAGAAACTAAAATTAGTAAATTCAGTGATAATATAAAGCAAACGTTTGGACACTTAAAAAATAATAATTTTAGGCGTTACCTAATTATTTTAGGTTGTGGTAATGCAGTTAGTCAAAGTTATATTGTTTCGATCCCATTTTGGTTGAGTAGAACTTACCATGTTCCAAGTAGTAGCATTGCCCTTTATTTACTACCACTTCTATTGCCTGGAATGCTGCTCCCATTATGTGCTTCATACTTAATACATTATATAAAAGAAGAAAAATTAATTTTGGGATATTTAGTTGTGTTTATTTTAAGTGGCATATTGCCATTTCTTCTCATGCTAATTAGCTTACCGCCAGCATGGATTTGGTTAGTACCAGGAGTATTGGCAAATCTAAGCATGGTAGGATTAGCTCCAATATTGACCTATGATTCTCTTACTACAATAAAATCACATCGTAGCACAGCATCTGGGCTTCTTTCAACAAGCTCATATTTGTTTGGTGGTGGTGCAATGTATGTCACGCTTTTTATCGAATTAAAAGTTTTTTATTTAGAGGGATCGTTTATTCTTCTTATGGCTGGAATAATGTGCTTGATGTTGTTTTTAATAACCAGGTCTGCCAAGAAGAAATATCTGTTAAAAACTTAATTCGCGCTTTTTTTATAATAAAGTTGACAGCCATACCTCACTTAACATAGAATTTAAGTACTCATATAAAATCTTAATAGTTAAACTATATTTAAGTATATGGGTATTTGTTTAAAAATTTATATAATTTAACGTATTTATAGGGATATGAAATATGCAAAATTCTAAATCAAGTAGAGCTTTAATAGCTCTGGCTGCTGCGGCAGGATTCGCACTACTACCAACGATGGTAATGGCAGATGATTCATCAGTATCTCTTGGATCTAATGGTTATCAATCTACAACCCATACCAACGAAGGTGATAGAGATCACAATAACTATAATTCAACATATGATAGAGATCACAAAGACTACGATCCGAAGCATCATCACGGTAAAAAACATCATCACAAACACTATGATAATAAGGGTCATGACGGTCATGATGATCATCACTAATATTAAATAAAAAAGTTGCCAAGAACACCTTGCATAACATGGAACTTGGCTGCTCAGATGAAAATTTAATGATTAAATACTCCACCAACAAATCCTGGCGGAACGAACAAGCCGTGATTACTTAATTGATGGAATTAAGCAGGTAGTAAAAAATGCGGACACTGTCGCATAAAATAGAACTGAAAGTAAACAATAAACAAGCTACGTATTTTGCCAAAGCATGTGGGGTAGCTCGCGCTGCGTA
>Ga0134126_10004576_pt1 | contig 17298 bp, 15 predicted proteins | sample KB31752_FD_96881 | JGI IMG/M metagenome (GOLD analysis project Ga0134126, IMG submission 96881) | Terrestrial soil microbial communities with excess Nitrogen fertilizer from Kellogg Biological Station, Michigan, USA - KB3-175-2 | ecosystem: Environmental > Terrestrial > Soil > Unclassified ...
CTTGTCCAGTCGTAGCCCCGCCTTCCGGGTCGCGATTGGAGAGACAAAAAAGCGAAGGCTACGCACGTAGATGCTGTGGTGAATCTTGCTTCGGACCGGGGTTCGAATCCCCGCGCCTCCACTAACAGTCGTACGACCATCAGAAACGCCGACTACGGGTTATACCGGAGCCGGCGTTTTTGCTTTCCTGCGGAAGATGAACTCGGGCGCGAGCGCGACACCGATCAGCGTGGTGGGGATTATCTGTAGCGCCTGAATCAGCACCGCGACAGCGACTGCGTTGGCCTCGACGACACCGAACGGCGCCGTTGCGAGGGCATAGGCAAACTGGAAGAAGCCGACGTTGCCGGGCGTCGCGCGAACCACGAGAGATACGTTCACAGCCAGCAGTGCCGCGAGGCTCCCCTGAACCGGGAGATGAATGCGTGCGGCGCGCGCCGCGTACGCAAACGTCGCCAGCTGACCCAGCCACGCCAGGATGGTGAGCACGAGCAGGGGCACCATTCGCGGCCCCGTGGCAAGCTCGCGCATGCTGCCGCCAAACTCCCGGAGCCATGCCAGCGATCTGGCGCGCCAGCCACGCGGCGCTGCGCGGCGCTCGACGATCTGCTCCGCCTCCGCCTCGGGCGCGGTTCTGGCGAGCCACACGAGCGCAATCGTAATCACGATCAGCGCTATGACCACCGGCCAGCGCAGGACTTCGAATTCCGACGGCAGCGTGAATACGGCCAGGCCCACGGCGAGCAGCACGATGAACCCGATAGGATCGAACAGCCTGTCGAGCGCAGCGGTCGCGAGCACGCGCGCCGCTGGCACGCCACTCGAACGTGTCACGAACACTATGCGCGCGGCATCGCCTCCGTTCGCTACGAGAACGTTGTTGAGGCCGGCGCCAGCGAAGGTGGCACGCATGCAGAGCGCCAGCGACGGCGATCCAACGGCGCGCAGCAGAATCCACCATCTCACGCCACGAGCGACCAGCGTGAGGAGGTTGACGGCGAGCGCGGCGAGCAACAGCGGACGCGAAGCCGTTATCATGGCATGCCACGCCTGACCCCAGTCGACTTTCCTCGCAAAGAGGATCAGCAGAACGATGATCGCGGCCGACAGCGTGAGGCGAACCCACCGGCCAATCCTACCTCGATTCATCGAGGCAACGTCGCGAATGTGAAGCCGCGGTCATGCAGCCCGCTGACGATCCGCGGGATTGCGTGCGCTGTCTGGGTCCGGTCGCCCACTGCGTCGTATCCATCGCCGTCGTGGAGAAGCAAGATGTATCCCGCGCGGGCTCCCTGGACCGTTCTGGCCACGATGGCATCCGTTCCAGGCAGATCGGTATCCCATACGCCGAGTGACCATCCCACGGTGCGCTCACCGAGCGAGCGCGCTATCGCGGTCACCCACGGGCTGCGGAATCCGTGGGGTGCCCGAAAAAACGCCGGTGTCACCCCGGACGCTCCTTCGATCGCTGCCTTGCCGCGCCCGAGGTCGTCGCGCACGTATGCAATCCCCCGAAAGTGCAGCTTCCGGTGATAGTAGCCGTGGTTGCCGATCTGGTGTCCCTCGGCGGCAGCGCGGTGCGCGATCTCCGGCCAACGCTCGACGTGTCTGCCCAGGAAGAAGAACGTGGCGCTCACCCCCGCCTTGCCGAGTGCGTCGAGGATCAGGGGCGTCGCATACGGATTGGGTCCGTCATCGAAGGTCAGCGAGACGGCACTGTCGGAGGCTGGAAGCTCGTGCAGGACGGTGCCGAAGACAGGGCTGTTTCTGTAGAATGCCCCGTACGCAGCCGTGCCCGCCGCGGCGACCGCGGCGGCTACGGGTAGGATCATGCCGCCGCTGAACGCCGCGCGAGAACGCTATCGTATTGTTCGAGAACGCGCGCCGTGACGCGCGGCCATGCGTACTGTTCCGCTTCACGACGGCCCGTCTTGCCCAGTCTCGTGCGCAGGGTCTCGTCATCGAGCAGCGTCACCATGGCATCGGCGAGCGCATCGCGATCTCCGCATGGTACCATCAACGCCTCGCGGCCGTCCTTGACGACGTCGCGGAAGCCCAGGATGTCGGAGCACACGACCGGCGTCTCGCACGCCATCGATTCGAGCAGTGTTATTCCGAACGACGCCTTGGTGGTCGGACAGGCGTACATCGCCGCATGCGCGTAGTAGCTCGGGCGCGCCTTCAATACCGATCCAACGAATGTTATGTCCGGGTCGTTGCCAGCGGCGCGGAAGTAATGCTTGCGCAGCGGTCCGTCGCCGACGACGACGAGCTGCGCTTCGCGCTGCTTTCCACGCACGCGCTTGAACGAATCGATGAGGGTCGTGAGTCCGTTACGCGGATCGAAGCGACCGAGGAAGAGAACGGATGGGACGTCGCGACGCAGGCCGGGTGGCAGCGGCGCGTGGGGATTGAAGAGATTGATGTCGATGCCGTTGGGGATGACGGTCCAGTCGGCTTCGAAGTAGCGATCCAGCGCGATCGTGGTGGAGTGCGATACCGCTATTGCAACTTCCAGCATGTCGAGCCGGCGCTGGAAATATTTGCGCCCGAGCTGATAGCCTACGGATTTATCGAAGTAGGTGTGGAACGTGCCGATGGTGGGACAGTCGGCTTCCTCGATTGCGAGAATCGGGAGGATCGGGCTGAGGGGCGAGTGCACGTGGACGATGTCGTAACGACCTTCCTGGAGCACGCGTCGCATGTCCTTGCGAAGTGACATGCCGATCGTGATTCGTGCCTGCGAGCCGTTGGCGTAGATGGGCTGGCTCCGTCCCAGCCTGATGACTCCGCTCTCCGCAACTGCCCCTGGAAGGTTGGAAGTTATGATGTCCACGTGGTGCCCCAGTTTTCGAGCCTCACGCGCAAAAAAATGGACGTGCTCGCAGATGCCGCCCAAATGCGGGTAGTAATACTCCGTGACCAGCGCGATCCTCAGCGGGCGCTGTGGCGCCAGGTTGAGGATCGGGCCGGCAATAGCCGGTGAATACACGCTACTGGCCAGGGGAGGCCTCAAGAGCGGCATGGGCAGCGGCGAGCCTGGCAATTGGAACCCGGTATGGTGAGCAAGAGACGTAGTCGAGGCCGGTGGCATGACAGAATGCCACCGAGCGCGGCTCGCCTCCGTGCTCGCCGCAGATCCCCAATTTAATGCCGGGCCGGGCCTTTCGGCCATCCTCAACCGCGATGCGGATCAGGCGGCCGACCCCGACCGGGTCCAAAGTCTGGAAAGGATCATCCGGAAAAATGCCACTTTCTACGTAAGATGGAAGGAAACGCCCGGCATCATCGCGGCTCAATCCGTAGGTCGTCTGGGTCAGGTCGTTGGTCCCGAAGCTGAAAAATTCGGCCCGTTTGGCGATTTCGCCCGCGGTGAGCGCTGCCCTCGGGAGCTCTATCATAGTCCCGATAAGGTACGGTACGGTTTCCCCCATGACTCCAAGAACCTGCTCGGCGGCATGCTCCAGGATGGCCCGCTGATTGTCGAATTCGGTGACCGCGGAGACGAGCGGAACCATGATCTCCGGACGCACGTCAATGCCGCGCCGCTTGGCCTTGACCGCGGCCTCGAAGATAGCCCGACCCTGCATCTCCGTGATTTCGGGGTACGTGATACCCAGCCGGCAACCGCGGTGACCCAGCATGGGATTGGTCTCCCTGAGGTTCTCGACGATGCGCTGGAGGTCGTGTCGCGGTATGTCCAGCGTGCGCGCGAGAAGCTTGCTTTCCTCTCCACCGTGCGGCAGAAACTCGTGCAACGGCGGATCCAGCAGGCGGATGGTCACCGGCAGCCCATCCATCGCCTCGAAGATTCCCTCGAAATCGGCACGCTGCATCGGCAGCAGCTTGGCAAGCGCGCGGCGGCGGCCGGCCTCGTCGCGAGCGACGATCATCTCGCGCATCGCGTTGATGCGCTCTCCCTCGAAGAACATGTGCTCGGTGCGGCACAGCCCGATTCCTTCAGCCCCGAAATTGCGCGCGACACGTGCGTCGCGCGGTGTGTCCGCGTTGGCGCGTACCTTGAGCGTGCGTACTTCGTCGGCCCAGCCGAGCAGTTGCGCGTACGCCTGATACAACGGCGCCCCGCTCTCGCGCATGGTGCCGTTGGTGACCTGCACGACCTCACTCGGAATCGTTGGCAGCGCACCGGCGAAGACGCGGCCGGTCGCGCCGTCCAGAGTTATGTAGTCGCCTTCGTTCACCGTCTGATCACCCACGCTGAAGCGGCGATGCTCGACGTCCACGTGAATATCCCGGCACCCGACGACTGCGCACTTGCCCATACCGCGCGCGACGACGGCCGCATGGCTCGTCATTCCACCGCGTGCTGTGAGCACCGCGCGTGCCGCGACGATTCCGTGAAAGTCTTCCGGCGTGGTTTCCTCCCGTACGAGAATCACCGCTGTGCCGTCCGCCGCGCGCGCCTCCGCGATGTCGGGATCGAACACGGCAATTCCGCTCGATGCGCCGGGACTCGCTGGAAGGCCGACGCAGAGCGTCTTCGCGCGCGCCGCGGGATCGATGATCGGATGCAGCAACTGATCCAGCTGTCCGGCAGGGACTCGCAGTACTGCGTCATTCTGCGTAATCAGACCTTCGTTCACCATGTCGCGCGCGATGCGGACCGCGGCGGCCGCGGTGCGCTTTCCGGTGCGCGTCTGCAACAGGTACAACTTCCCCCGCTCCACGGTGAACTCGATGTCCTGCATGTCGCGGAAGTGGCGCTCGAGCCGGGCCTGCGTGTCCATGAGCGCCTCGAACGCCGCTGGCAGCCGTGTCGCCATCTGGTCGATCGCTATCGGAGTGCGGATTCCGGCGACGACGTCTTCCCCCTGCGCGTTGATGAGAAATTCGCCGTAGAACTTGTGCTCGCCCGTGGACGGGTCGCGTGTAAATGCGACGCCGGTTCCTGAATCGTCGCCAAGGTTTCCGAAAACCATCGCAACTATGTTCACTGCCGTGCCGAGTGTCTCCGGAATTGCGTGGACGCGACGATAGTCACGCGCTTTCTTGAGTGTCCATGAGCGCCACACGGCCTCGATCGCGCCCCACAGCTGCTCGGCGGGATCGGTGGGGAAGGGTGCTCCAGTGCGGTTGCGAACGATAGCCTTGAACTCTTCCGCGAGATTACGGAGCGCGTCCTCACTCAGCTCGGCATCGCTCTCGACGCCGGCGGTCATGCGCTTGGCGGTGAGCAGATGCTCGAATGCGCTCGACGGCACACCGAGCACGACGTCGGCGTACATCTGGATGAATCTGCGATAAGAATCGTACGCAAAGCGCGCGCTGCCACTAGCGCGCGCGAGCACTACGACGGTGCGATCGTTGAGGCCGAGGTTCAGGATGGTCTCCATCATGCCCGGCATCGACACCGCGGCGCCCGAACGTACGGACACCAGCAGTGGATTGTTTGCGTCGCCGAATTTCTTCCCCGATATCTCTTCCAGTCTTGCGACGTTCGCTTCGACCTCGGCGCGCAGCTCCGGCGGGCACGCGCCGGTTTCCAGATAGGAGATGCACTCCGTCGCCGCGATCGTGAAGCCCGGCGGTACGGGAACGCCGAGATTTGTCATCTCCGCGAGATTGGCACCCTTGCCACCAAGTGCGCGCTTCATGTCTCTGGTTCCTTCGGCCTTGCCCCCGCCGAAGAAAAAGACCTTCTGCGTCACGATCAGCAGCCGCAGCCAAACCGGAGCTTGTCCGGGTCGGTTGGAGGGAGCGTCGGGTAGTCGCCGGAGAAACAAGCGTGACAGAACCCTTCGGGCCCATCCGGAACCGCATTCAGCATTCCATCGAGCGACAGGTAACCGAGGGAGTCGACGCCGATGTGCCTGGCGATCTCGTCGACCGAGAAATTCGCAGCGATAAGATCCTCGCGGTTGGGAGTGTCGATGCCGTAATAGCATGGGCCGGTCACGGGCGGCGAGCTGACGCGCATGTGGACTTCCACGGCGCCCGCCGCGCGCACCATTGCGACGAGCCCACGTGTGGTGGTGCCGCGCACGATGGAATCGTCGACCATGACGACGCGCTTGCCCTCCAGCACTTCTCGTACCGCGTTGTACTTCACCTTCACCTTCGCATCGCGGCCGGCCTGTTCCGGCTGGATGAAGGTTCTGCCTACATAGTGATTGCGGATAAGCGCAAGCTCGTACGGCAGGTGTGACTCCTCGGCGAATCCCAGTGCCGCCGAGTTGGACGAGTCCGGAACTGCGAAGACCAGGTCGGCACTTGGCGCCGGTACTTCGCGTGCGAGCTGACGTCCAAGTGCGCGCCGCGCGCGGTCCACCGAACCGCCAAAGACGCGACTGTCGGGGCGTGCAAAATAGACGTACTCGAAGACGCATCGCGTGGACGCCTTGCGCTCGAATGGAAACATCGAGCGCGTCCCGTTTGCGTCGACCGCAATGATCTCGCCGGGCGCGACCTCGCGAATCGCTGTTGCGTTGACGATATCGAGCGCGCACGACTCCGAAGCGAAGACGGTCGCGCCGTTCACCTGGCCCATCACCAACGGCCGCCACCCGCGCGGGTCGCGCGCCGCGAGCAGGGTCTCGCCAATAATCGCGACGAGCGAGTAAGCACCTTCGACCGGAGCGAGCGCGGCAGCCAGGCGTGCTTCCGGGGCTCCGTCAGGCGCCTTGGCGATGCGATGCACTATCACTTCGGAATCGATCGTCGACGAGAAAATCGAGCCTTCATTTTCGAGATCGCGGCGCAGCTCGGTAGCGTTGGTCAGGTTTCCGTTGTGACCGATCGCAATATGCCCGTCGCGCGAACGCGCAAGTATCGGCTGCGCGTTCTCGATAGTTGAGCTTCCGGCGGTACTGTAGCGAGTGTGGCCGATAGCGAGCCGGGCATCGAGCGGCACGAGCCGCGTGCTCGCTTCGGAGATGAGGCCCATCGCACGCGTCGCGCGGGCCACACCTTCAGGACTCACCGACACCATGCCCCACGATTCCTGGCCCCGATGCTGTAACGAGTACAGTCCGAGCTGGGTCAGCGACGCCGCTCGGTCATCACCAAAAATGCCAAACACTCCACACATCTAGACCGTCACTCCTTCAGTTTCTTCGATTGCGGCGCTCTGGGGCGCCGCGTCCATGATGCGCGGGATAGACTCATGATACGCCGCAGCGACCTGCTCAGTTCCAACTTTCAGCAACTTGCCACCCGCCCGGATGGCAAGACCTTCTCCGACTTCGGTTACAGTTCCAATGATTCGCGCAGGCACACCGTTGCGCGCCGCGATCTCCAGCACCTGATCGGCAGCGCCGGACGAAACGATGACGCGACCCTGTGCCTCGCCGAACAACACCGCGCGGAGCGGGAGCGAATCCCACGCGCCGAGGTCGATGTCCGCCCCGAGCATGCTGTTGCGCTCCGCCATGATGCATTCGGCGACGGCGATCGCCAGGCCACCATCGCTGCAATCATGCGCCGATGCGACGACTCCAGCTCGGATCGCTTCGAGCAGTGCGGTGATGAGGTTACGCTCGTGCTCAAGGTCGCAAGCGGGAGGCGCTCCGCCGATTGCCCCGTGGATCGTGGCAAGATATTCGCTGCCGCCGAGCTCATCGGTGCAGTCGCCCAGAAGAACTATCGCGTCGCCGACGTTACGGAACGTCGACCGCGTGATGTGCTCGAGCGAATCGATTACACCGAGCATGCCGATGACAGGCGTGGGATGCACGCTTCCGGTTGGGCTCTCGTTGTAGAACGAGACGTTGCCGACCGTGACCGGTGTATCCAGTGCGATGCACGCTTCGCGGATCCCCGCGACTGCTTCCCTGAACTGGAAGAACACTTCGGGCCGCGTCGGGTTTCCGAAATTGAGGCAGTTCGTTATGGCGAGTGGGCGCGCGCCAGTGCAGGCGACGTTGCGTGCGGACTCGACCACAGCGATGCGGCCTCCAACTCGCGGATCGAGTGTTACGTAACGACCGTTGCAGTCGGTCTTGAGTGCGATGGCGCGATTGGTACCGCGGATCCGCAGGACCGCCGCGTCGCCGCCCGGTCCGATCACGGTATTCGTCCGCACGGTTGAATCGTACTGTTGATACGCCCAGCGCTTGCTCGCGATCGTCGGAGCTGCGAGAAGCTGAAGAAGTGTCCACGTTGCGTCGCTTTCTTCGGCACGCTCTTCGGTAGCGCCAACGTCGATTCCGCGTCGCGCGATCGCTTCGCGCCCTTCTTCGGCGGGAACGTCGTAGCGCGGACATTCGGTTACAAGGGCGGACCCCGGAAATTCCGCCACGACGCGGTCTCCTTCAGTCACGCGATAGACGGGCTCCTCGATCACCTTTCCGATCACTTCGGCGGTGAGGTCCCACTTGAAAAGAATCTCGCGAACCTGCTGCTCGTGACCCGCGAGCGCAACTACCAGCATTCGCTCCTGCGACTCGCTGAGGAGAATCTCGTACGGCGTCATTCCAGTTTCGCGAACAGGAACCCGGCTCGTATCGATCGTGACGCCGACATCGCCGCGTGCAGCCATCTCGGCTGATGACGATGTCAGACCGGCGGCGCCCATATCCTGGATCGCGACGATGTGCCCGCTGCGGATGAGCTCGAGACTGGCTTCCAGGAGCAGCTTTTCCGTGAACGGGTCGCCTACCTGAACTCGCGGACGTTTTGCTTCGCTCGCTTCGGAGAGATCTTCCGAGGCAAACGACGCTCCGTGAATACCATCACGCCCGGTGCGCGCGCCGACGCAGAGAATCGGGTTCCCGATCCCTTCCGCCTTTGCGCGGATGAGCTCATCCTCGCGCAGCATTCCAACACACATCGCATTCACGAGCGGGTTGCCGTCGTACGCGGGATCGAAAACGATCTCACCAGCGACGGTCGGCACTCCAACGGAGTTGCCGTAATCACCAATGCCCTTGACGACTCCCGCGAAAAGGTACCGGTTCCGCGCACTGTCGAGCGACCCGAAGCGCAGCGAGTTGAGCATCGCTATCGGCCGGGCCCCCATCGTGAATACGTCCCTGAGAATTCCGCCGACGCCGGTTGCAGCTCCCTGATAGGGCTCGATCGCGGACGGGTGATTGTGTGATTCGATCTTGAAGGCGATCGCGACTCCGTCGCCGATCGCGACGACGCCTGCATTCTCGCCGGGACCCTGAATGACGGCGGCACCTTCCGTAGGCAGCGTGCGGAGCGTGTTGCGCGAGTGCTTGTAGGAGCAGTGCTCGTTCCAGAGCGCGCTCACGATCCCGAGCTCGGTGAATGTAGGTGTTCGGCCCAGCATGTTACGGATGCGCTCGAATTCCGACTGTGTGAGTCCGTGCTCCCTCACGAGTGCGGGAGTTATCTCGGGATCGCCGGGGCGGGGAAGTACTTCGCTCATGTCAGGCGATGACTCCACCAAGTAGTGAGTGGAACACGCCGAGTCCGTCGGTCGTTCCGAGGATCGGATCCGCGGCGCGCTCGGGGTGTGGCATCATTCCCAGGACGTTACCCGCATCATTGAGTATTCCGGCAATTCCGTTCACGGCGCCGTTCACATTGTCTTCGCTGCTGATGGTGCCGGCAGGCGAGCAATACCGAAAGGCGACGCGCCCTTCGCCTTCGAGCCTCGCAATCACATCGGAATCAGCGGTGTAGCGGCCGTCGCCATGCGCGACCGGTATCGAAAGCACCTGCCCCTTGAAGTACTCGCGTGTGAACATGCTCGACGCGTTTTCCACTCGCATCGTGACGACTCGCGATACGAATCGCAGCGATGCGTTGCGCAGTAGCGCACCGGGAAGCAGCCCTGCTTCGCACGCGACCTGAAAGCCATTACAGATGGCGAGTACGGGAGCGCCGCGCCTGGCGTGCGCCACGACTTCGTTCATGATGGGGCTGAACCGTGCGATCGCACCCGGCCGCAGATAGTCGCCGTAGCTGAAGCCTCCGGGAAGGATGATCACATCGCAGTCCTTGAGGTCGTGATCCTTGTGCCAGAGATACACCGATTCCTCGCCGATCGCGTCAGCAGCCGCGTGGAAGGCATCGTAATCGCCGTTGGAGCCGGGAAACGTAACTATGCCGAACTTCACGACTGACCGCCCGGCTGCAGAGTGGGCTCTTCCAGTACAAAGTCTTCGATCACCGGATTGGCAAGCAACTTCTCGCACATGCGCCGAACCATGCCAGTCGCATCCTGGGCGTCCGTTGCCTTGACGTCGACGGTGATGAAGCGGCCAACGCGAATGTCTGCGATGTTATCGAAGCCCAGCGTGCGCAGCGCGCCCGCAACCGCAGCGCCCTGGGGATCGAGGATTCCGGGACGCGGGATTATCTGAACGGGAACGCGATATAACTGCACGGCGACCTCAAGTTTCGGGTGAAGGTGGTGCGCCGTCCGGGTTGTCATTGCCCGGCCGGTCTCGTTTCGGACGCCGGCGGCGACGGCGGCGTCTGACGACACTCGTCGTTTCCGACGGCGAGTACGCGAGTGTGCCGCTCGGCGGTCTGTCGAGTGCCTCGATCACAGTCTCATCATCGTCATTATCGAGATCCGCGTCGTGGCTGCTCACAGTGGGACGTCCCAGCAAGCCGAGCAGCACGGATCTGCCGAGTCCGTACAGGACGTACGCGAGGCACGCGGGGAAAAAGAATTGCTTCGGTACGAAGAACACGCCGATTATGGTACCAACCACAACGATCGTGCCCAGTACCTCGCGCAGCGAGCGGAAGCCAACAGTCGGAACTGCGGGATACGATGCGTCGCTCACCATGAGCGCGCCGAGGCCAGCCATTACGAAGCGTAGCATCACGTGCCACTGAAGGTTCGCGATGTTCGTGTCGTTGTACAGCGACGTCTGGCTGAACCAGTAGTACGTCGCAAGTGTCAAACCCGCCGCAGGACTCGGCAGGCCGTGGAAGTAGCGCTTGGCACGCCCAGCCTGTTCGACGTTGAACCGTGCAAGGCGCAGCGCGGCGCATGCAATGAAGGCGAACGAGAAAACCCAGTCCCATCCTTCGCGGTTGAGAACCGCGAAGTACATGATCATCGCGGGCGCGACACCGAACGACACGATGTCCACCAGCGAGTCGAGCTCGGAGCCGAGCGGCGAACCGGTATTCGTTGCGCGAGCGACGCGGCCGTCAAAAACGTCGAATATGCCCGCGAGAACAACGTACAGACCTGCGCGTGACGGATCTCCGCGCGCCGCGGCGACGATCGCGAATATCCCGAAGAACAGGTTCGCGATCGTAAGACCGCTGGGTAGCAGAATCACCGCGCGGCGTATTGGCCGGCGCCGATGGTGGTGGCCGACGACGTGCGCGCTCACCGTCGCAGCTCCGCCAGAACGGTTGTACCGGCCGTGGTTATGTCGCCGAGCTTCGCGTTGACCGTCGAGTTGGGCGGGATAAACACGTCAACCCGCGATCCGAACCGGATTATGCCAAAGCGCTCGCCCTGGTGCGCCTCGTCGCCGACCTTGCTGTAGGTGACGATGCGGCGTGCGATCAGACCCGCGATCTGGCGCGTAAGGATTCGAACGCCAGCGGGCGTTGTCACGCCTACAGACATCTGTTCGTTCTCGAGACTGGACTTCTCGGCAGCGGCGTTCAGGAACTTGCCCTTGTTGTAATGGACGAAGTCGACACGTCCGTCAACAGGATAGCGGTTCACATGAACGTTGAAGATGTTCATGAAGATCGAGATGCGCGTAGCTCTACCGTGTACGAAAAGCGGCTCGTCGACATCGGTGATCATGAGGATCTTGCCGTCCGCCGGTGCGACGATGAGATCGGCGCCACGTGGTCCCGTTCGCTCGGGGTCGCGGAAAAAGTAGGCGCACCAGAGAGCGACGACCGTGATGAGAATCGCGAGCAGCCATAAAGGCCACGACCGGTAGTGCAGCGCGGCTGCGAACGCGATCACCACTGCGATCACGCCGATTCCGATGAAGGGCCAGCCTTCTCGCGCGAAGCTCAAGTTGCACTACCGATTGAAAGCGATGATCCCGTGAGGCGTTTGTACGCCTCGAGGTAGCGGTTGGTCATTGCGGTAATCACGTCCGCGGGAATGTGCGGTCCCGGCGCCTCGCCGTTCCACTTGCCCTCGTTGCGCAATCGTTGCAGGTAGTCGCGCAGCGGCTGTTTATCGAAGCTCGGTGGCGTCGTACCGGCGCGATAGGAATCGCGCGCCCAGAAACGCGAGCTGTCGGGAGTCATGACTTCGTCTATCAATATAACCTGCCCGTCACGCTCCCCGAACTCGAACTTGGTGTCCGCGAGAATCAATCCCGCGTTCTCGGCGACTCTGGAGCCGAAGCGAAACAGCTGCAGCGAGAGTTGTTCGAGCTGGTCGGCGACATCTCCCAGGCGCGCACGCGTCTCCGCCCGGGATATGTTTTCGTCATGACCGGACTCGGCCTTGGTTGCCGGCGTGAAGCGGGGCTCTGGCAATGCCGCGCTTTCCAGCATTCCGGCAGGCAAGGGCTCCCCCGCGAGCTTGCCGGTGGCGAGGTAATCCTTCCAGCCGCTTCCGGACAGATACGCGCGGACGACACACTCCACGGGGAATACGTTCGCGCGCCGCGAGAGCATGGCGCGGCCCCGCAACGCCTCGCGATACGGCGCGAGTGACGGTAACAGAGACACGATTTCCGACGCATCCGCGCTAATCATATGATGCGGAATGTCGCGAATCTGTCCGAGCCACCAAGCAGTGAGCTGCGTAAGAACTGCGCCCTTGTTCGGTACCGGCTGATCCAGCACGACGTCGAACGCACTCACCCGGTCAGTAGCGACGATGAGGATGCGGTCGGCATCCACCTCGTAAACGTCGCGAACCTTGCCGTGTCGGAGTACCGGGAGCGGCAGCGATGTCGTGCTGATGGGATCGCTCATACGCGAAGCGCCTCCGCGGACAGTGTGCCAGCCGACTCGTTCAGCAGTGGATCGACGACGTCGCGCAGAAACTCGGTGACCTGCTCGCTCGAGCGGCCGACAAACTTTCGGGCGTCGAGCAGGTTCCGAAGATCGTCGATGGGAACCGCGTACTCGGGGTCGGCGGCGAGTCTGTCGAGCATGTCGTTACGACTGGCTCCATCCTTCACAGCGGTCGCAGCGGCGACACTGTGTCGCCGAATCACTTCGTGCGCTTCCTGGCGATCGCCGCCGGCTTCCACCGCGCGCAATATCAATTCCTCGGTCGCCATGAACGGGAGCTCATCCGCGACGCGGCGCGCGATGCGTGCAGGATGCACCTCGAGCCCGGACGCGATGTTTCGCATTATCAACATTATCGCATCCGTCGCGAGGAACATCTCCGGTATTACCAGACGCCGATTCGCGCTGTCGTCCAGCGTGCGCTCGAAATACTGCACGGAGTGTGTCTCATTGGCGTTCGGCTCGAGCGAGAGCACGAAGCGAGCGAGCGAGTTGATACGCTCGGAGCGCATCGGATTACGCTTGTATGCCATCGCGGACGAGCCAATCTGCTCCTTCTCGAAAGGTTCCTCGATCTCGCCAAAGGACTGCAGCAGACGCATGTCGCTCGCGAACTTCGCCGCGCTCGCTGCGACGCCGGCCACTGCACTCAACACCGCGGCGTCGAGCTTGCGTGTGTATGTCTGGCCGCTGACGGGGATCGATTCGGAGAAGCCCATCCGCGACGTGACGAGCCTGTCGAGCTCGCGCACCTTCGCGTGATCTCCATTGAACAGCCGCAGAAACGACGCCTGCGTGCCGGTCGTTCCCTTTACCCCGCGCAGCGGAAGTGAATCGATCCGGTACTGGATGTCCCGGATGTCGAGAATGAGATCCTGGATCCAGAGCGTTGCTCGCTTGCCGACGGTCGTCAGTTGCGCGGGCTGAATGTGCGTGTAACCGAGCGTGGGCTCGCTCTTCCATTGATCCGCGAACGTCGCCAGCGAGCGTACGACGTCCATCGCGCGCCCGCGAATGAGCGTGAGCGCCCGGCGCATCAGGATCAGGTCGGCGTTGTCGGTTACGAACGCGCTGGTCGCGCCGAGGTGTATGAAGCGTCGCGCACTCGGTGCGGCATCACCGAAAGTGTGTACGTGCGCCATGACATCGTGTCTGAAGCGCTCCTCGTACTTGGCCGCGGCGTCGAAGTCGATGTCGCTCGCGGCGGCGCGCATCTCTGCGATCGCCGACTGCGGTATGTCGATCCCGAGCTCCATCTCCGATTCCGCGAGCGCGATCCACAACTGGCGCCAGAGAAGATGGCGTTCCCGCGGCGACCACAGCTCGAGCATGGCGCGGGAGGCGTATCGCGCGGACAGCGGCGACGAATATGTATCGTGCATCTACTGCGTCACGAACTCGGTCGAATAAAACTGACCCTGGCGTTCAACGTACATTACCACCACACCTCTCCCGCTGTTGAGCGCCGCCGCGGCATCTTCGGCGCTTGTGATCCGCGTTCTGTTCACCTGAACTATCACGTCTCCCTGTGCGAGGCCGATCTGCGCCGAGACGCGGGGGCTTACATTCTGGACGTAAGCGCCGGACTGACTGCGGATGTTGCGCTCCGAACGAATCGCCGGCGTCAGCGTCGTCAGCTCGATCTCGTGCAGCACCGTTACCCGCGGCGCATTCACTTCGGGCAGATCCGCGATACGCACGTTCACTGTCTTCTCCGATCCGCTACGCTGGAAGCTGATCGGAATCGTCTCCCCGACGCGCAGCTCGAGCAGCTCCGCCTCCCAGTCGTAGGCGTTCCGTATCGGACGCGCAGCGACTCGTACGATCACGTCGCCACCACGTATTCCTGCCGACGCGGCGGGCGATCCCGGGGTTACTGCGGCGACCGTGACGCCGCGCTGCGGACGCTGGCCCGGCGTGCGACTTTCGCTCACCGCAGGCTTGACGCCGATCCACGGTCTGCGCACCGAACCGTGCGTGAGCAGATCGTCGGCGACGCGTGAGGCACGATTGATCGGAATTGCGAAACCGATTCCAACCGACCCGCCGCTCGGCGAGTAGATGGAGCTGTTCACGCCGATCACTTCACCCGCCGCGTCGACGAGCGGACCGCCCGAGTTGCCCGGATTGATCGCGGCGTCGGTCTGGATCATGTCAACGTATGCACCGTTACCGGCGTCGGGTGGTGGCGCGACCAGATTGCGCCCGACGCCGCTCACCACACCAACGGTCACGCTCGGCTCAGTATTGGCGAGCACGAAGCCGTACGGATTACCGATGGCTATGGCCCACTCACCAACGATCAGTGTCGAGGAATTACCTAGCGGAGCGACCGGAAGGTTCGACGCGTCCACCTTGAGCACCGCCAGGTCGTTCACATCGTCCAGTCCGATGAGCTTGGCTGGATACGTCGTTCCATCGCGGAGCGCGACCGAGATCTGCGTTGCACCTCGCACCACGTGCGCATTGGTGAGTATCACCCCGTCCTTGCGCAGTATGAACCCGGAGCCGAGGCCCGCGACGGGGCGCTCCGCGGAACTGCCGCCGAAGAATTGCTCCATCATATCCGCCGGCACGTGCTCCACGGCTTCCGTCTGCACGGTCACGACGCTCGGTGCCACGCGCGCGACGGCGGCAGTGATCGCGGTACGACGTGATGCATCCACCTGTGCGTTCGCAGCCGGCTGCGCGATCGTTACCTGCTGCGCCTTGGACGAACCGCCCCTGCACGCGATCGCCGCCGCGATGATCGCAACCGACGCTATCCGCCTCATCTCCTACAGACTCCTCGGCTTGTGGCGTTTGGCGAGCGCGCTCAGATACCGGTCGACACCGCGGTCGGTGAGCGAATGCACCATCAGCGACGCGAACAGCTCGGGTGTCACATACGCGACGTCCGCGCCGGCGAGCAGGTAGTTGGTGAACGCAATGGAGCTTTGTGGCGGCATCACCGCGACGTCGCACTCGAGTCCGCACTTGTCGATCACCGCGCGTATCTGCGCCACCATCTCAGCGCTGGGGCGGCCCTGGGCGTCGATCTCCCGTACGTCGGTCGCGACCATCGATGCGCCGAGTTTGGCTGCAATGAATGCCTGGGCCCCGGAATAGACGTGAGTAGCGCAGATCCTCACGCCGTCCGCGACCAGCTTGCGAATGGGCAACACGGCATCCTCGACGAACGGAATCTGTACGATCGCGTGCTCCGATACCCGCGCGATGTCACGCGCTTCGCGGTAGATATCCGCGCCATTTATCGCGCTGACCGGGACGCATACCGGAACGCCGAAGTCGACAGCGATCTCCGCAAGGCGATCGAGCACCGTCAGTGACGGATCTTCCGCTGCGAGATCCACCGGCGAGAGAACGACGCCGTCGAGCAGCCCGGCGCCAGCCCACTCCTTGATCTCCACCACCGACGCGCTCTGAACGAAGATCTTCATACGCCCTCAAGATAGAAGTGCGCCGGGTAACTGACCCGGTCGAGAAACAGCCCGTGTGCGGGGGCCGGCGGTGAGACCGCGAGGTTGTTACGTGCGCTTAGCAGCTCGGCGAAGGACTCCGGTTTCCTGCGTCCGGCCGCGATGTCCACCATCGTTCCGACGAGGAAGCGGACCATGTGGTGCAAGAATCGGTTCGCCTCGATGGTGAAATCGAGCCTTCCGTCCTTTCGCATCCAGTCCGCGTACGTCACGGTGCAGCGATGCTGGTCGGTCTCGGGCGCTGTCCCGCGCACCGCGAATCCGTAGAACTGATGCTCGCCCAGGAGCGAGGCGGCCACGCCGGAAAGGAGCGATTCATCGTGCAGCTGCCACGGGACGCGCCACTCGTAGCTGCGCCTGAATGGAGAGGCGGACTCATCGTCCGTCCCCAACTGGTAAGTATATCGGCGTGATACGGCGCTGTAGCGGGCGTGGAATTGATCGGTAACGTTGTGCGCCTGTGCGATCCAGACGTCATGTGGGAGCAGCGAGTTGAGCGCTCGGCGAAGTTTGGAGGCGTTCCACGTCTCCGGCACTCGCACGTGCGCAACCTGTCCTCGCGCGTGAACTCCCGCGTCCGTTCGTCCAGCCCCGATCAGCGTTACTCGGCGTTCGAACAAGCGTTCGAGTACGCCTTCGACAGCACCCTGGACCGTCACCGTTGCCGGCTGACGCTGCCATCCGGCGAACCGTGACCCGTCGTACTGCAGCACGAGTTGCACGGTCCGCTCCCGCATTGGCCGGAAGTTATCCGGTCGGAGGATGATGTCAAGCAATTCGCGGCGCAGGAAATCTCTCACCTGATGCAACGCAAAGCATTGACAAGTCACGATTTAGGACGCAAACTCGCAGCATCGGATGTCCGTGAAATCTCTTCCCGCGCTCGCGGCTGATCTTGCTCTGGCCCCGGACGCCTCTGCAGCGC
>Ga0134126_10004577_pt1 | contig 17297 bp, 16 predicted proteins | sample KB31752_FD_96881 | JGI IMG/M metagenome (GOLD analysis project Ga0134126, IMG submission 96881) | Terrestrial soil microbial communities with excess Nitrogen fertilizer from Kellogg Biological Station, Michigan, USA - KB3-175-2 | ecosystem: Environmental > Terrestrial > Soil > Unclassified ...
CCGGCGCCGACGCCGGGCGCATCTGCAAGGGTGGCGCGCGGATCTGCAGATCGTCGATCAGCATTTTCGGCGTGCCGGATGCTGCCGCCTGGTCAACAGAGCGCAGCAACTGCATCAGCTCCGGCCATTGCGCCGACAATTCGATGCGAAGTCCCACCCGCCGGTAAGCGCCACGGGGTTCAGATGGCAAGGTTTCTACGCTGTTGAGTCCGATGCCGGCCTGCTTCGCCAGCGACTGGACCACCCCCTGCAATGCCGCGCCGGCGATCGCATCGGAGGGTCCTTCTAGCAAGGCGGCCGCCTGCGGTCGTTCGCCGGTAGCCTGCCGCTGGAGTTCGGGCAGGGTGGCCGCAAGCTGGGTCATGCGCAGCATGAGCGCGCGGCGCTGAGCCAGCAGCTCCGAGCGGGCGGCATGCCACTGAACAAGTGGCTGAGCGCAGCCCAGCCACGCCGCCATCAGCACGGTCGCCGTCAGCGCCAGCGCCAGTGCCCGGCCCCTGGGGCCTTCTGGGAGCGCACCCTCCATCTCAGGGATTCAACTCCGCGCGGATCGAGAATGAGTCGACCTGTTCAGTCTCAACCTGGCCACCCCGCGCTGAAGCTACGGGTGCGCGGGTGACCGGGGCGACAAACGAGGGATTGCGAATCAAGGGATCGGCTGCCAGCGCTTCAATCAGCCGGGCAGCTGCGCGCGACTGGCCGCTGATGCCAAGTTTGCCCTGCCGCAGCGTGAACTCCGACAGCACCGTATCGTCCGGCATCAGGTCGGTGACGGTGGCAAGAACCTGAAGCGTACTGCCGATCCGGGCGCGCTCGGTGGCGATGACGTCGGCGCTCGCGCTGCCGCTCGCCAGTTGGCGGCGAAAAGTCTGAACCTGGGAAATTTGCGGCTGCAATGCCGCGATCCGCCGCTCTACCGTGCCCAGCGCGAGGGACTGCGTGATGAAGGGAATGATAGCGGCCGCGAAGCCCAGCACCGCGACTCCGGCCACTGCCATGGCAAGGGTCCGCCGGCTTGGCCGCCGTACAGACTGCTTGAGCGCGATACGGCGTGTCACACCTTCATTCGTGGTTGCCTCGATTGCCGTGGGGCGAGTGCCGATCCGGGACAGCACGGAACCCAGGGATTCCACGGCCGTTTTCGGCACTAGCGAAAGCCGCACACTGATCTGTCCCCGTGCGCGATCGCGCCGCTCCACCGTTGCCGCCCAGTACACCTCCTCGGTGGCAAATGGAGTCAGGCGATCCATTTCGTAGCCCACCACGCGTTCCGCCTCCTGCTCGGCGGCAATCGGCAGGACGACATCGCGTTCCAGCAGGCTTCCGGCACCGGCGCGCACGACAACACCCGCTTTGCCGCGCCGCGCACCGCGCTTTAACGCTCCCCTGGCGGCTCGCAGCCCTGACTCATCGAGAGGGAATTGTCCGAGCGATATCTGATGGTGCCTGCGGCAGGAGATCACCTGAAGATGCTGCGCCCCGGCCGCGCTCTCCAATGAGATCAGGAGTCCGCCGCGGCGATCCGCGCTTGCCGTAAATTGTGGCGGGATGAGAGCCAGCAACTGGCGCGCCCACCAGGAGAGCACGTCACCCAGCACGGCCAACGCCTTGCGGCGGTGACAAGCGGAACCGGCAAGGAGCTGGCCCGAATGAGGACCGTCGGGGCGGAGGGCTTACCAAGGCGGCAATGGAACCCTGCGCCATGTCTCCCCCAGACCTATGTTGTGCAGCCAGCATTATGACCCCGTCCCGGAGCGGGGGGTAAAGAAATATGGGCCCTTCTCTTCACGGCTGCTGGCGGCAGGGGCTCAGCGCGTGGCAAGATCATTCAGGCTGAGCATCGCTGTCAGCAGAGAGGTGACAATGCCGGCCACCATGATGCCCATGACGATGGTGATGGTGGGGATCAGCAGGGCGATAAGGCGCTGCATGGCAAGGCGGGTCTTTTCCTCGTGGATATCTGCCGCGCGCAGCGCCATCGGACCCAGCTCTGCGTTTTCTTCACCCAGCCGCAGAAGGTGCATTGTCCGCGACGGGAAGATCCGCATACCCCTGCGGCTATCTTGAGCCTCTGCCAGTGGCTGCGAGAGGCCGCCCCCGCCACGAGCGCTCAAACTCACGCTGTCCACAATCGCTGCCGCAGCGAGATTATTGAGTGTGTTGCGTACGATGCCCAACGCGCCAATCAGCGGAACGCCATTCACCAGCAGCGTACCGAGCACGCGTGTGAAGCGGGCGGCGAGCACCTCCTGCAGAAGCCGGCCAATGATCGGCAGCCTTAGCAGCAGGCGGTCGATCCTGAGTCGGACGGGCGGTTTCCGGAGACAAACGCCTCCCAACAGGGACAGTGCCAAAACTACAAGGATCAGATATACGCCGTTGGCCGATAGGAAGGCGCCTGTGCCGATCAGGAATTGAGTAGAGGCAGGCAGTTCGGCCCCACTCTGTTCGAACAGCGGCGCGAACTGCGGCAACACTTCGGTCAGCAGCAAGGCGACCGCGGCGACTGAGGCAACAACCAGCAGAGCCGGATAGACCAATGCCGTAGTGATGGTCGCAGCGAGCCGCCGCTGCTGGTCCAACAGGTCGGCCAGCCGCGCCAGGGTGGTCGCGAGCTGGCCGCTGGCCTCACCCGCGCGCACAAGCCCCACATGCATCTGCGAAAAACTGCCGGGATGGCGTGCCATGGCCGCCGCCAGCGGGCTACCGTCACGGATGGCCTCGCGCAATCCGTCGGCAACCCGCCGGACCCGGTTGCCTGAGGCAGTTTCCTGCAGATAGCGCAGCGCGCGATCGAGGTCCTGCCCTGCGCCGAGCATGGTCGCGAGTTCGCGGATAAGATCGGCGAGTTCCTGTTTGCGTAGATTGCGATGGCTTTCGAAGGTGGCGTACAGCAGGCGGCTGATGAAACCCTTTTGTTGCGCCGGTTCGGCACGCATCGGGATTCTGCCCTGACGCTGCATCCGGGCAATCACTTCGGCCTCGGATGCGGCTTCCATCACGCCGTGCTGAAGGTCACCGCCTGGACCGATCGCCGTGTAGCGAAACTGCGGCACCTAAGCCTCCGCCCGAACGCTACGCACCACTTCTTCGATCGTCGTCTCGCCCGCAACCGCTGCGGCAAGTCCCGCATCGAACATGGTGACCATTCCGCGCGCGACCGCTTCACGTTCGATGCTGGTATGCTCGGTACGCGCGAACACGAGCCGCTCTATCTCCGGATTCAGTTCGAGGAATTCGGCGATAGCAGAACGCCCGCGATACCCGGTTTGCCGGCACTGAGGGCAACCCACAGGATGGAACAGCGTCACTGGCCCGTCATCGCAGAAGCGTGCAAGATTGAACCGCGCAGTGAGTTCCGCCGGTGCGGGGGACGGCCTGCGGCAAGACGTGCAGAGGCGCCGCACCAGCCGCTGCGCCAATACGCCGCGTAGCACAGCGGTCAGCAGGTAATCTTCCACTCCCATATCGCGCAGGCGGGTCACTGCGGCGGCGGCGGAATTGGTATGCAAGGTCGATAGCACCAGATGACCGGTAAGCGCTGCCTGGACCGCGATCTGCGCAGTTTCTGAATCACGTACTTCGCCCACCATAATCACGTCGGGATCCTGCCGCAAAATAGAGCGCAGCAGGTTTGCGAAATTCAGCCCGATCTGGTTCCGCACCTGAATCTGGTTGATGCCACGGAGCTGGTATTCAATCGGGTCCTCGATGGTGACGATCTTGCGGGTCACGGCGTTCAGCGCGAGCAGACCAGTGTAGAGGGTGGTGGTCTTTCCACTGCCCGTGGGTCCGGTGACCAGGACGATGCCATTCGGCAGGTCGAGAGCGGCGGCAAAGCGTCCGACAACCTGCGGCGACAAGCCGAGTTTCGTATAGTCGAAGGTCACTGCGGTCCGGTCCAGCACGCGCAGGACGACGGTTTCGCCGTGAAGGGATGGAACCGTTGAAACCCGGAAATCGATCTCCTGTCCGCGCACTGCAAGCCGGATGCGTCCATCCTGCGGCAGTCGGCGTTCCGCGATGTCCAGCCGCGCCATGATCTTGATGCGCGAGGTAATTGCCGGGGCAAGCCGTGGTGCCGGGCTGTCTGCCTCATGCAGAACCCCATCGTAGCGGTAGCGCACGCGCAGACGGTCTTCAAACGGTTCGATGTGAATATCCGAGGCCTGAGTCTCCACAGCGCGCGTGATCAACTGATTGACCAGGCGAATGATCGGCGCTTCGCTGGCCATATCCTTCAGGCGCTCGGCGTCTTCTTCCAGGGCGCCACCTTGGTAGGTTTCTTCCGCCAGTTCCGGTTGATCTGGGGCGGTGGTGTCATTCTCCGCGGGATAAAGTCTGTTCAGCGCGGCATCGAGCTCGATCGGGACGGCGATTTCCAATTTTACCGGCAGACCGATGGCGGCAGATACCGCGGACGGGGTGAACTGGTCGAACGGATCGGCCAGCGCCAGCGCCAGCGCTCCGTCCTCCAGCGCCACCGGAATCGCGCGTGCCTGGCGGAGAAAGCGTTGGGAAATCCGGTCCCCGAGGAGCGTCTCATTCGGATAACGCCCAGGACCTGCCACCGGCAAATCGAGCAGCGCGGAATAGGCCTCCGCCAGCCCGCGTTCAGTCACCAGGCCAAGCTGGATAAGTACAACGTCCAGGCGCTGACCGCTTTCGCCGGCCATCCTCCGCCCGCGCTCCAGCGTGCGCGCATCGCAATGGCCGTTCCGGAGCAGGATTTCGGCAAGGGCCTCCATGCTGGTCCCGGCTGCGAGCGTCTGCGCTATCATGGGCAGCTTGCCTCCGGCATAGTGCTGGCGGCGTCAGTATGGTCCCCCGAAAAGGGGTCTAGGCAAGTTACACCTGGGCGATCCATCCTGTCCTCTGCGCCGCCTGGAAAGAGCCGCTCATGGCGATGCTGGCCTCGATCGGGAAGGAATGGCCCGGCTGGGTGGTCCCGTTGCTGGGCGCGCCCTTCGTGGGCAGCTTTCTTGGCGTACTGATCGCCCGGCTTCCGACCGGTCGTCCAATAGTAGTGGCAAGATCCGCGTGCGAAGCATGCGGCGTAACACTCACGCCCCGTGAACTGATCCCCGTCCTGAGTTTTCTATTGCAGCGAGGGCGATGCCGGCACTGTGGCGCCTCGATCGCGCGGTCTCATCTCGTCGTCGAGCTTGCCGCGATCGTAATAGTCGTTTGGACCGTGACCGTGGATGGCGACAGCCCCTGGCTCTGGGTGGACTGTCTCCTGGGTTGGACTCTGCTAACCCTGGCATGGATCGACTGGCGATGGATGCAGCTTCCTGACGTTCTGACTCTTCCGCTGGTGCTCGCGGGCCTTCTGGTCACGCTGCGGCTACACCCGGAGGCCGCGCCCGACCATGCCGCCGCGGCCGCCGCGGGCTACGCTGGCTTGCGCGCGGTCGGCTGGTGTTATCGCCTGATCCGTGGGCGCGATGGAATCGGTATGGGCGACGCGAAGCTTCTGGCAGCCGGCGGCGCCTGGCTGGGGCTTTCGGGCCTGCTCTTTACGATTTTGCTCGGGGCAGTGCTTGGGCTCGGCATGGCGATGCTGCTGGCCGCCGCCGGACGGCAAATGCGGCGCGACTCCGCCCTGCCGTTCGGATCATGTCTCGCCCTCGCCATCTGGCTGCTATGGTTGCACGGCCCGGCGATCGCGCGGGCATTGCAGGATTAAGACCTATGACCAAGTCTTCAGCCCTGGTGGCGCTCGCATTGGGAACGCTCATGGCGGCACCGGCATGGGCTGGCGGCCGCTTCCCGGAACCGGTCTGCCGTATCTCCACGGTGCTGGAGGTGATGGCGCGGGAGGTGCAGAGCCGGGACTATTACGCGCGGATAGATCGCAGCCTGATTACCGAACAGCCCGGAGCGGGTGCGACCCTTTTCCGCTGCGGCGTTTGGGCTACGACCGTGGTCTATAATTCGTCCCGGTGCGGCGCCGTTTCTCTGGTGCGCCGGGATTTCCATGAATTTGCCGTCCAGGCGGTGCGCCACGGTTTCGTTGTGCGCTTCGTCCGCTAGGCTGGTTGTGAGGTCCGGCGCTGAGGCGCGGGAACAGGGCTTCACGATGATCGAAATGATCGTCGTGCTTGTCATCGTCGGCCTGATTCTAGGGATTGTCCTGGGGCGCGGCCCATTTCACAGCCGTCGTCTGGATCTGGACGGTGCAGCGCAGCAGATTGCCGGTGTGCTGCGCTTGGCGCGCTCCCGCGCAATCGCGCAGAACAGGACGGTCAGCGTAGTCATGACGCCAGATGCCTACCGGATGGACGGGGAAATACCGCGGACCTTTCCTGGTGGCGTGAAACTGGCGGGCAACTCTGCCATCGCGTTTGCGTCAGATGGCAGCTCCAACGGTGGTGCGCTTCAGTTCCAGGATGGTGACCGTCGCGTTGCGGTTGCTATCGACTGGCTGACCGGACGCGTTCATGTCGTGAATGTTCGTTGATTTGAGGCCGCCCTTCTCGCCCTCGTCCTCGATGGTGACTTCGGCAATACTTTGCGTTGATCGCGCGGCTTGATGGCGCAGTCAGCCGCCCATTGGCGGGCCAACACGGCGAAAATGGCTTGGTTCACGGCTCCGTCGGCTGTACCCTCCGCTACGGCGCTGCCGTGAATATTGGCTGCGGCTATTCTTCCCGCGGGTGTTCACGTTCAATCCGCAGTTCCTGCCTCAGAGCAGCGGGGTCGGATTTGTCGTGGGCGGAGGGATCACCTTCGGCGGCGGGGTTGCACTGTATTAAAACGGGAGGTGATTGGCTTCCGACACGTCCTGTGCTGACCACGCAATTGCCTATCGCATGTGGCATCTCGCTGGACTGGATGGAACCCCGAACTCCGGCAACATCGTGTATCTTGCCGCGAACGAGCCCCCAATGATTTCAAGCAGCCGCATTGCGGAGCGAATGACATAACCCCATAGCCGCACCAGGCGGACTCGAGGCCTGATCGCGTAGCTGTGTAACAGGGCCTGGATGATCGGCATTGCCGATCACGTTAAACATGAGTCCTAAGGCGGGTCGATACGCTCCCGGTTAAAAGCGGGCGGCCCCAACGAATATTTGACAAATATCAAGTTAAATCGCTCCGATATGCGCTTATTCGTTCCCGCGGATGGGGCTCCATCCTCTCGATGGGGCTTAATATAGTGGTGAACGATTTAAATACAGTTGCAAAAAACATGGCAGCGTTCGACGTGTTTCTGCATTTGGCCATGGGTTCGAACCGATATTATCGGCGCGGTCGGCCGGCCGTCGCAAGAGTTGTCTTCTATTTTCTGGACTTCATCTGTTGTGGGCCGCATGCTGAAGGCTGGGACACGGACACGAGCCTGAATTTAACTCTCCCGCTGGGATTTCTCGGGCAATCGTTCCAGACCTTCCGCCCCGAAAGCGTATTTCTAGCAGCATCGGTGGCGGCACGAGCAACAGCTCAGATTCGACCAACCTAGGCCCGCGTCTCGTCCCTGAATGCGCTGCTGCCCTCGTGGGCGGCGGTCGAGTGTGAATGCCAAGGGAGGGAATGGGTATGACAAAGGCCTTACTGCTAGCATCCGGCGCGAGCCTCGGTTTGCTCAGCGTCTCCGCGGCATACGCGAATCCGGCAACGGTGGCGAACCCACTTTGTCCTGACAACACCGCGCTGTTTAATCCTGATCATGGGCAGGACATCGTCCTTCCCCCGGGCTACAAGGTGTCTGTCTTCAAGTCTGGTCTTAATTTCCCAACTGGTATCGCCTTTCGAGGAAAAGGTGATCACTTCGAAGTCTATATCCTCGAGTCAGGACACGGCCTGCCCAGCACATGCAACGAGCAAGGCAGTTTTGGTTCAGGTGACTTCGACCCCAAGAATCCGTTCACGCCTGACATTCTCGTCTTTAATGACAGCGGTAATCTTCTGCGCACGCTCGCGAAGCCCACAGCCAATGACGGGCTGCAGCCTGCCGGCCCCGCGGTCGACATCGCGTTCGAAAAGGGTCTTCGAGGCGGGCGGCTGTTTGCCACGGACTCCAATCAGGCGACCCACGCTGCCGGCCAGAACAACAGCTCACGCATTGTCACGGTTGATAAGGATACCGGCCACGTCACGCCGTTCATCGAGCATCTGCCGACAGGCGATCATCCGACAGAGCAACTCGCCTTCCGGGACGGCTGGATTTACTGGTCACAAGGCTCGACCACTAACAGCGGGGTGGTCGGTCGCGACAATGGCGGTGGTGCCAATCAGCAGGGCATTCCCTGCCAGGACATAGTGCTTAGCGACAACGTTTTCGATTCCGGCGGCGGCGTGAAGACGAGCGGCTATTCGCCGTTCGGCACCCAACGGCCTAGTGCTACTGTCCACGCGTTTGAAAGCGCGAGCCACCACGGCGTTTGCGATGGCGCAATTCTGCGTACCCGGTTGGACACCGATCACCCGGAAAACAGTATCGAGCCGTTCTCATGGGGCTACCGGAACGGGTACGCGATCCGCTTTGCCCCGCGCCATCATGCGTTGCGCGGCGGTTTGCTGGTTGGCGAGGACGGCGCCGACGAGCGCGGGGCGCGGCCCTCTAACAATGCCCCGGACAACATCCAACTCGCGAGCCAGAATCCGGACGGCACGCCAGACTACCACGGTTGGCCGGATCAGTACGGTTTCCTGGCTTCAAGCCAGGCGGTGTTCAATCCAGTTGGCGGGCCTGGGGACGATCTTTGCGTGCCAGACCCGAACAATCCGCCAAGCATGTGCACTGCAGCGAGCCTCGCCCAGATCCTCAGCGAAGACGTACCGCTCCGGCCCGTGCTTGCTTTCCCGCCGCAGGAAATTACTGATCCTTTGGCGACCGAGGCGGCCGACTCCTCCTTCACCGGAATCGAGTTTGTCCCGGATTCATTTGTGCGTGGTCCGGTACTGCAAGGGGCTGTGCTCTATGTCCTGGAGGGCGATTTCGGCTTCTCCGCCGCCAACGCAACAGAACCCGCGCACGAGGTCGGCCATGAAATTAAGCTCATCAACTTCAGCCTGCCAGGACGGCCACTCACTCTGGCAATCTCGCAGTTCGCCCACAACAACATCTTCGACCAGGCCTTCGTGACCGGTGCGCGGGGCTTCAATCGCCCCACTAACATCCGGATGGGGCCCGATGGATGCGCTTGGGTTGTGGATTACGGAGCGGTGCGGGACTTCGGCCAGGCTGGTGCCGATACCAAGTTTGTGGGCGCTAGCAATGGCCCGCTGGTGCAGATCCCGGGGACCGGAGTCATCTGGCGCATCTGCGCTGAATGAAAGGGGAGGCAGCAAGCCAAGTTTAACGCTTCGGCTTTGTCGCGGCGACGCCATCGGCCTCCATCCCGATGGGCGGTCGCCGCAGAGGCTTGGCTCACCCCGACGACGCCGCCGTGGCACAGCACGGCGGCGTCGAATCTCCATCATCACGGCGGACACCAAATTTGCGAGATCAGGAGACTAGGAGTGAACGGGAGGAGCACCAAGAGCGCGTTGGGAGACGGCCGAAGACGATGGGCTTTAATCAACGTGATGCGGTCCCTTGCACTGCTTGGCGCTCCGGGCATTAGCTCCGCTTTCCGACTTCAACCATGATATGCCCGGCGATGCGCTCGAGTTCGCTGTCTTGCACCGCAGCCACCACACCGTAGCCGAGGTTTTGCGCGATCCAGGCAAAGCCATTCACTGCGCGATCACTCATACCGGTCCGCGCGGTTTTTGGCTCGGATGTGATTTTGAACGGCTTGGGATGGTCTGATTCAGCGGTCTGAGCTGTGAGGAGCGGACCGTGAGGGGAAAACGCCTCACGATCCGGACCGCTCTGTCGGCGGCGGAGCTTCGGCTTCGGGCACGTCGCGAGCGCCATCGCGCAGCGTCGGCTCGGATGCAGGCGATTGCCAACGCGCTGGAGGGCATGAGGCGAGCGGAGGCGGCACGGCTGGCCGGCATGGAGCGGCAGGCGTTGCGCGACGCCGTGGTGCGCTACAACGCTGAGGGCTTGGCTGGATTGCACGACCGGCCCCGGCGGGGACCGAGGCCACGCCTGAGCGACGATCAGCTTGCGCAATTGCGGCAACTGGTGCTCGACGGCTCGGACGTGGAAGCGACCGGCCTCTTCGGCGTATCAACGATGGCGAGAAGGCCCCTGTGCCAGTGGCGAGACGACCTTGAACGGCTCCGGGGCATGATGATGGCCGTGCACACCGCTTTCTGTGGCAACGACACCAGTCGTATCGAACTGGACGGTCGCCAGGCCGAGCGGTGGCAGATGCTCTCGCAACTCCGCTTTCAGGGCGACCGTGGCCCGGTTGGCCTCCGCGACGGTTAATGCGTCATCGACAGCGATCGTCAGATCGGCGTTGAGCTTGTGGCCCAGCCAGCGAGCCTTCACTTCCACCAGGCGGCCGATACCAGGCACATGCTCCGCCGCATGGCGGATCTCCTCCACGACACCAGGGCTGACGCCATCGAGGCTCCTCGTAATCACGGCATTCGCCGACTGCCAGACAATGCCAAAGATGGCGATGGTGATGAGCAGCCCGATGATCGGATCGGCCAAGGGGAAGCCGGCCCATACGCCGGCGGCGCCGAGCACCACGGCGAGACTCGTCAGGCCGTCCGTGCGGGCATGGTAGCCGTCCGCGATGAGCGCCGCGCTGTTCATGGCGCGGCCGACGCGGATGCGGAACAGGGCGACAACTTCATTCCCGATGAAGCCAATGACGCCCGCAACGGCGACGGCCGCGAGGTGGGTGATCGGTTGGGGATGAATCAAACGGCTGATCGCCTCGTAGCCGGGAACGATTGCGCTGAACAGGATGATCAGGACAACCAGCATGCCGGCCAGGTCCTCAACTCGGCCGAGACCGTAGTTGAACGTCGCGGTCGGCTTCCGCCTCACCAGCGCGAAGGCAATCCAAAGCGGGATGGCGGTCGTGGCGTCGCCGACATTGTGGATGGTGTCTGCCAATAGCGCCACGCTGCCGGACGTGACCACCACCACCAACTGCAGCATCGCCGTGAGGCCAAGGATGATGAAGGACCATTAGATGGCCCAGATGCCCCGCTCGGATGAAGACAGGCTCGGATCGATCACACCATGCGTATGGCCATGCCCACCGGCGCCTCCATGCGAGTGGCCGCCTTCGCCGTGTGAGTGACCGAATCTCTGATCCTGGCCGCCGAAGCCGAGCCATTCCTCAATTGCCGCAAGCATGGTGGACCTCAGAGGTACTTAGAGAGGGATTTAAACTCGCGAAGCGCTTGCTCAGCGCTCAGGCCGCCTTCGCCAACCGCATCGCCAATGCAGTGCTCCATGTGGTCCTGGATCAACGTGCGCTTGGCGTTGTGGATCACGCTCTCCACCGCCTGAAGCTGCTGCGCCAGTTCGAGACACGACCGGCCTTCGGCAAACATGGACAGAAGCGAACCGAGCTGGCCTTGGGCCTGCTTCAATCGCTTGATAAGATCCGGGTGCGAAGCGTGTTGCATGACCAATACCTACCCCCTAGGGGGGAGGGAGTTAAAAGCCGCGCGCGGGCTGACGCTATACCTCGGGCGAGGCCCGAGATCCTGATCCGAGGGGGCTAGCCCGGACGTGTTCTTGGCGGTGAGGGCGTCCGTCAGCCCTGCAAAGCTGGGCAGCCCTTCCCGCACCGCGCACACCTCGCCATCGATAATGCAGTCATCGAGCGCTTCAGCGGAGCGGGCGATTTCGGGAAAGCGGTGCGTCCAATCCAGCCCTTTACGGCTGTATAGGATCGCCTTGCCTGCACGGACATGCAGCTGTGTGCGGTAGCCATCTAGCTTGGCTTCGTGAACCCATTTGTCTCCGGCTGGCGGAGTGGTGACCAATTCGCAGAGCTGCGGCTCAATGAAGCGCAATGGTATTCCCGCACCGGGGGCGCTTTTGCTCGTTTGCTTTCTCGCGACGGACACCGTTGAATTTGCCCTCATCCGCCTTTCGATCCAGGAAATCTCCGCCGGTCGTATTGCGTTTCATTTAGTTTGCCGGTCAGTGGATTGCGGACCTGCGTGCGCGTGTGTGGCATACCATAGCGGTGGCCATAGCCGGCCGGGGCTTCGTCGCCATGGTACGCCTCCTGGGACCGAGTTAGTGATACCGACGTTCGGGCAAATGTCCGCCCAACTGCAACGCCGAACCCGGTTGGGCGTTGCCGACCTGCTCCTGCACCCGTCGCCGGCGGAAACGCTCTGGGCGTGGCCCGTGAGCCGAGATGTCAATGCGCCGTGCAACAATCGCCTAATCTGCGGGATCCAATTGAGGGGCCATGAAGGAGGGTGAGGAAGGGCCGCCGGTGACGGCGGAGACGCTGTCTCAGGACCTCCCGGACTGGTACATGGAGGCTGAGTGTCACTGCGGGCGGATCGTCGTTCTGTCGTTCCGGCGGCTGACCCTGCTCCGGTCGGAGCGATTGCCCGGCGCTTGCGCTGCCAGTCGTGTGGTGGCGTGCCGGCCGTCTGGGTGTCCGACCAGCCGGATGACGTGCCCTATGCATCTCGGCCGCGGCGGCGCATTCAGCTCGTGCCAACCGGCTGAGGAGTGTTGCGCATCATCATCGAGCCGGATCTTTAGTGGGAGTTGGTGCGGTAGGGGCCACGCGCCGTATCACTTGGCGGCACCGATGAACGGATAACGCGACACTTCATCCGGAGATTAGAGCTATTCGTTCGGTGTAGGTCTGTGGTGCAGAAGCGTGATAGACCGTCAATAGTCGTTTACGTCTATGTAACAGCGATATAACGCGCGACCACCAATTGAACATTATCGATAAAGCACACAAAAGCGAGTGTGCCGTGGAAGACCCTGTTTTTCGAATCGCGTACAAGGCAATCCGGCAATCCTTGGATGATGACCAGTGGATAAGCCTGACGGTCCGGGATCGCGCAGCGCTGATCTACCAGGAAATGCGCCGAATCGATGCAAGCGAACGCGCGTCAATCACCTGATGCGAAACGCGGCTTCGGCCTTGGAATGGATCAACATGTGGCGTGATCCCTACTCCGAAGAACTTACCGTGGCGCCGGTCGTCAAGGCTCCGGTGCCCGAACCTCCGGTCATCCGTGACCGCCGAAGGCCAGGACGCCCGGCGACTGTGAACCCGCACTTGATCCCGCTGCTCCGCGCACCCGCTAAGGCCGAGGAAGACGCGCGTATGGACGATGCTCCGGTCCCCGCACGGGGCATCGGTCTTGGCGATGTGGTGCTGCTGTCGCTTCCGTTTTGGGGCGTATGCGGGACGATCTTTTGGTTTGGTTGGTAATCAGGGCCGGAGGCGCGGCCCGCGTTTTGGCGGCCTACGTCCACCCGGCGATAATCCTCGCGGCGCCTACGACGATCCATACCCTTTTTCATGCAGATACGGCGCTGCTCATCTGTCGGATCGCCAACGAGTCGCCCGACAGCCCTGTCCTCCGGGTTTCGAGCATCTAGCCAGGCGATAGCCTCTTCGAAGGTCGGTAGGGTGGCGTGTTGCTCGACTTTGCTGGCCTATCTCGCCGAAGGGCGAGCGGACACTCACTCCTACGCTCCGACAGGAGCTTGTGCGTCCGCCCTCTCACCAAGGTGCCAGGTGATCGATGCGGCCCCTAACGTTCTTCAACGCAATGGTGCGTACGACGACAAGAGGCGCACCCGGTTCTGCCGCACGGCTCGCGCCGGCCGCCAGGCACAGAGCCGCGGCCAAGAGAGTGGCAAGCGGTCCCATCAGCTGCGAGCGACGTTGACCTTGTCGAGCGCCGCGCGCAGGCCCTTGGCCAGTTTCTGTGCGTCGTCGTTCGCCCAGAAATGCATGAAGAACAGACGCGGCTCATCATTGAGCATGTGATTGTGGAGAGCCGTCACCTCGATGCCGTTCTGGCGCAGTGCGCGCAGCACCGGATTGACTTCGGCCGCCGTGAGTACGAAATCGCCGGTGATGGCAGCCTTGCCGTTGCCGATTGGCTGAAAGTTTACCGCTTCTGCCGAACCCATCGCGACCGGCACTTCCATGCCGCCGTCTTTGACGGCTTCGGCCCTACGGATGCTGGCTTGGTAGACGCCGCCTGCAATGTGTCCCTTGGCGCCGAGGATTTGATCAAGCATCGCCGTATCGAGATCGATCTGAGGTCGTGCCGATCCGGTCGCCGGGGGTGGCGCGTTGACCAGCGGTGTCTTGCTCAGCGCCAAGCCCTCATGCAGCGCCGCCGCAAGCCTCACCGGATCGCCATGCCCGAGCACGTGCATGTAGAAAGTAGCCGGTTGTGCTCGCAGCAGGTGATTATGAAGAGCGGTGATCGCGATGCCACCTGCTGCGAGTTTCGTCATGACCGGCGCGATCTCGGCTTCGGTGAGCACGAGATCGCCCATTACCATGGCGGCGTTGCCTTCCGGTCGGAACGCAAGCCAAGAGCCAAGTGCGAAGGTCGGCTTGAGCGCGACGCCATCGAGCGTGACATGTAGGTCCGTGCGCGGCAGCCCGACACGGTAAACGCCGCCCGGCATCTCGGTGCCCGACTTGCCGAGCGCAGTCGCGATCTTGCTCCAGTCGGTGTCAGCGGCAGTCGAAACGGCAGGCGCCGTGCCGAGCAGACCGACCACGAGGGCGGTGCAGGCAAAGCGCACGACGGTAGACGGAAAGGGGTTCGTAGCTGCGAAGGTCATCGATTTCCTCCCAGATGGCTCGATCCATGACGTGGTACGCCTCTTGGGGACCCTGAGCGCCGGCCCAGCCCCCTCCACGGCCATGATCGGACATTGTAGGGACGCCCCGCGGACACAAGCGGACAGGCCAGAACTGCTGGAGCCGATCGCCGCGCCGTGACGGTGACGGCGGAGACGCTATCTCAGGACCGCCGGACTGGTACCTGGAGGCCCGTGCGGACGGATTGTCGTGCTGTCGCTCCGGCGGCTGCCTCGCGCTCCGGTCGGAAAGATCGCCTGGCGCCTGTGGTGCCAATCCTGCGGCCAGCCGCCTGCCGTGTGGGTGACCGACGGGCAGAACGATTTCCCCTACATGCCCAAGACACCTGAAACCGGCATGTTCCAGAACCGGTACCGCGGAAGCGACCAATTCTGGATCATCATGAACCAAGGCGACTGAGGCTGACATCTCGGCCCCTAGCGCACGGACCGTTATCGTACCCTGACGACGTATATGCTCATCACCGGGCAGCGCAACGGCACGGCTGGAAGCGTTATGACTCGCGAGCAGCCAGGGGTTGCCCGAGCCTTGCGGTTACGCGCGCGAACGTTACCTCTCTAACGTGTAGCAAACCGCGTGAACCCGGGTTGCGCACTGCACCCGGCCGTGACCACGAACTCTGGCTACCGGCACCATTTGCTTGTGCCGACGTCCGCTTGGGGTTGAAGGCCGGCCTTCCGCAACGATTCAACCTTGGCCCGGACGGACGTGTGATCGTCATTGGAATTTTTGCGTGTATCCGGCACCGTCCGTGCCCTCTTCCAGCTGTGGCGCCCGTGGCCTAGAGCGTTGCCAGGTGATAGCCCAATTTCAATTCCACCCCTTTGGAGGCCCAGCATTGCGTTTTGGCTCATGGTCTATTCGCCTATCGATTGTCGTAGCATTCCTCCTGGCGACCATTCTGCCGATCTTCGAATGGAAAATGCGGGCGGCGCCTGCGGACTGGATTGGCCACGACGTCGACGGCCTGCATTATGAAGTGCTCCTGCCGGAACACTACGACCATGCCCGGTCGTACCCCCTCATCCTCTATTTGCACCAACTCGATGCAGGGACCTATCGGGATAGCCTGCGCAGGCAGGTGAATCGCTGGTTCAACGCGACGGCCTTCCGCTCCGCCCACCCCTGCATTGTTGTCGTGCCGATGCTGGACCAGAAAAACGATCCGCGCGGTGCCGACATCAACTTCGGCGGCAAAACGACCGGGCGTTATGGGCAGGCCCAGACCATCGCGGCTCTCAAGCAGGTCATGCAGCAGTATCATGTTGATTCCGATAGGGTCTACGTCACTGGCAACTCCATGGGTGGTATGGGCACATGGGACGTGCTGTTGCATTACAACTCCCTCGATGGCGACCGCGGCCGGATTTTTGCTGCCGGTATGCCCCTGTCTGGCACGCACCGAACAGCCAATTTGGAGCAGGTGGCACAGACCCTCCGCCAAGTGCCGATTTGGGCCATCCACGGCGCGAAGGACGAGGAGATATCTCCGGAGTGGGATCGCAAGTTTGCCCAACTGCTCTCGGGCAATCCGGCATTCCGCTACACCGAGGCGCCAGATCTGGGCCACGATGTCTGGGACACCTTCTACGCGCGACCGGATGTCTGGAACTGGTTGTTCGCCCAGGTTGCCCAGCATGACAGGGGTCCACAGCCTAGCGCTTCCGGGCCGGCTCCGTCCCCGCCTCGTAGTCCTGATTGACAATGTCCCAACATCTGTCGGGCCCGCGACGTGATCGGTCGCGCCCTGGAAGCCGCAGTGTGAAGTTGATCGAGCGAAACGGTGGAGATACTCGCGTACGACTGAAGGACCAGCGGGCATAGATTGCTGATGGACCGTCTCACTGCCTTTGGACTGTTCGCCGTCTCAGTGATGCTGATTTGCTATGCCCTTGAGCGGCGTAGCCATTGGTTTGTGCTGGGTTCGCTGCGGCGTGAGCGTTGGGGTCGGCGCATTGCTTCCTGCAAGGCGTGTGGCCCTTTGGCCTAGTCGAGGCGACCTGGGCACTGGCGGCGCTCAGGCGTTGGTGGCGTGCAAGAGCGGTGCTGGGGGTGTCTCCGTAACAGACATCCCTTCAGACTGGCAGCATGGGCCATTCATGGCGCTCAAGTCCCAGAGGTTTCTATAAAATAGATCGCTCGGTGGCTCGGTTGCCTTCGAATAGCCTGTCCTTCAGATACACCGTGGATCCCGAGCTTACCCACAACGTCTGGGGCCGCCGCTATGCCAAATGCACCGTAACATTGCAGGACGGCGTGGGCATGTGCCGATCGGCTTGAGCCTCAAAACGATGCCTGCGATTGAGCCTGACGGCGCCGGTCAAGCTGGCTTTTCATAATCAAACAGCGCCATGAGCCCGAAATCCATGTGCTGGTGCTGATGGCAGTGAAAGAGCGTCAAGTATCCGTTCCCCGACACCAGCGACTTCTCCTCGATGCTGGTGCGCGCCCAGGCATCAGGGGCAGAGGTGCTGGGTCTGTGCAACGCTGGCGGCGACACCGACCGCCGCATCAGCCGGTGCCGGAGGGCCGGGCGACAATCGCATCTTCCTCGCGGCGCGTGCATCTCGCGGATGGCTGGGCCGAGGTGCC
>Ga0134126_10004579_pt1 | contig 17297 bp, 10 predicted proteins | sample KB31752_FD_96881 | JGI IMG/M metagenome (GOLD analysis project Ga0134126, IMG submission 96881) | Terrestrial soil microbial communities with excess Nitrogen fertilizer from Kellogg Biological Station, Michigan, USA - KB3-175-2 | ecosystem: Environmental > Terrestrial > Soil > Unclassified ...
CCAGTTGATAGCGATGTATGCTACGTCCGGCAATATCCACGAACCAGAGTGCCTGGTCCTTGGGCACCCAGAAGGGCCCTTCGCCGAGCTCAGCTTGTGCGGAGCAGATCGCATCGACTTTCACGATTGCGTGAGCCCTAAGAAATGACAGGTTTAACAAAACGCTAAGCGCAATGAGTCGTCAATCAAACGCCCAGCGATACCACCGTAACCGAGTGAGGCGCCAATATCAAAGTTACCTTGCCGCCCGAGAGCTTTCCGGTGATCGGTTTTGGCGAGACTACAGTGGCATTCTCGAACGTGTTGACGCTGTCCATTTTGGGTGAAGCCAGTATCTCCCCCGTTGCGCTCTTAATCGCGTGGCCCGTTAGTTCAACCCGCGCCGGCCGGTTTGGATCGATGTTGGTGATGGCCAACCACAGCTGCCCGCTTTTTGACCGGGCGGCTACAGCGTCTATCCTGGGCAAGGTAACGCCCCCGCTTTGGAAGGTTTGTGGGCTCATCGCGACAGGGACGAACGTGGCGTCCTGGAACGGCACATACATCTTAAACACGTGGTAGGTCGGGGTGAGGATCATCCTGTCTTTGTCGGTCAGAATCATTGCTTGGAGCACATTGATCATCTGTGCGATGTTGGCCATTCGCACTCGATCAGCATGCCGAGCGAATATATTGATATTCAGTGCCGCAATTATGGCGTCACGCTGGCTATTCTGCTGCTCGAGAAACCCAGCCGGAGAGCCCGGTGTCGGGGCGAGCCACGAGCCCCATTCGTCCACGACCAGACTGATTTTCTTCTGGGGGTCATACTTGTCCATGGTCGCGCTGTGCTGCTGTACCAGATCTTCCATCCGCAGCGTGTCGTGTATCAATGACACGTACTCCGCCTCGCCGAAGCCCGTGGCCTTGTAGGTGGGTGGCCATTTTCCGACTGTGTAGTAGTGGAGTGAGATGCCTTCAATGCCCCAGCTCCAGCCTTTATTTTGCCAAGCCTGCATCACGGCTTCCAAATAGCTGCCGTCCGCGGAATCCGGGCCGACGGCGATTCGTTCCATGGTCTGCTGGCTGTCAGCGTTACGGGCGTAGCGGCTGTAGATTTTCAACTGGCTGAGATAGTATTCCGGCGTCATGGTGCCGCCGCATCCCCAACTCTCATTCCCGATGCCCAAGAATGGGACTTTAAAGGGTGCAGCGTGGCCGTTGGTTTGGCGTTCGAGCGCCAGGGTACTTGCCTTGTCGGCCGTCATGTATTCCAGCCAGTCGGAAGCTTCCTGCGCACTGCCCGAGCCGACATTCACCGATAGATAGGCATCGGCGCCGATTTGTTGTGCGAAATCAAAGAACTCGTGCGTGCCGAAACTGTTTGGCTCCAGGACGCCGCCCCAATTTGGATTGAGAGTGACGGGTCGTTTCGCGGCAGGTCCGATGCCCTTTCTCCAGTGATACTCGTCCGCAAAACATCCGCCGGGCCATCGCACGACCGGCACATGCAGCGCTCTGAGCGCGGCTACGACATCGTTGCGTATTCCTCTGGTATTGGGAATCGACGAGCCGGGTCCGACCCAGATTCCCTCATAGATGCCTCGACCCAGATGTTCGGCGAATTGCCCGAAAATATGCCGATCAATTTTGAAGCCGCTTTCTTGAGTTTCAATGGCTATCTGCACGATCGCGTCGTCGGACGAGAATGCCTGTCCTGCTGAAGCAAGCATCCCAACGAAGCACAATGATTGCAAGATTGTCATGATTCTCATATGCCCGTCCTGCGCATGGGGTACTCCAATACGGTGGTAGATGCCGGTTCGATCTTGAGCGGGCGAGTCAGGGGCCTCGCACGGTGACTCGTGACTGTGACGCCGGGCAGCGCTCCAACCTTGCTGGCAGCCTGCAATGTCGCGCCGGTCACGCGCCATTCACGGCCTTGCCCTTCGAGCCGCTTATGCTGAAGGTCTATCGCCAGCCACTGCACCCGATCGGCTGGATTCACTATTCCGATTTTGAGCGTGGCGCCATCAGCGCTCAAGCCGGCAATGATGTCCAGCGGATGAGTCGGGCTGCCGGCGCGCACCTGAGGATGATCGAATCCAAGTGGAGACTTCGGCGCCGGCTGCGGCGTCTGTCCTTCGACCGCTACCGGAATCGTCCCTTCGCCGAAGTGCTCGCCATAGAGCTTGAATACAACACTCGTGCTGTTCAGTGTCGCGGCGGTGGGCGTGATATCCAGCGCGGAGATGCCCATGGTGAAGGCGGCCACCTTGAGAAAGTCAGAGTGTCGCAGCATTTCCTGAAGGACCATCGAATAAGCGAGCGATAGCTTCAGATCGACGGGTGCGCCCAAGTAGGCGTATTCATCGATCACCAAGGCGATATTCTGTTGTTTGAGCGCCGGGAAACGATGCTGGTGTATCGCCCACTCTTCGGCTTTCATACGCACCTGGTTCGAGGGGACGCGGATGAATTCCAGCAGTTCATCCTCAGCAGGCGCGTCGGGCCGTTGCTCGGCGCGGTCATACCAGTGCTCGGTGATGGCATCAAATGTGCCCCACGCTTTTGCGATCAATCCCCCGGTCCGGTCCTCCTCGGTACCGAACTTATGGGCTTTGCTGGAGAGGCTGGCGTTGTCATTGGCATCTGGCGGGTGCAATTGGTCGGGCATGGCTCCCGAGGCGATCAGGGTAATCGTGGGATCCGCAGATCGCATTGAGGCGGCGAACGCTTTGTGCTTGAGCATGAAATAATCGAGCGTCGTTTTGCCAATCTGCCACCATCCGCAGGGTTCGTCGCCGATATTCCAGTATTTGACGCGATAGGGTTCTGGATGTCCGTTCATCGCGCGCTTTGCCCCCCACTTGCCGGAAGCAGGTCCGTTGACATAGCGGACTTCTTCGGCCGCAGAATTGGCGTCGCCCAAGCCCGCAGTGACCGTGATGTACGGCTCCACGCCCAGAATCGGCATCAAGGTCAGATATTCATCGATTCCTAAATCGTTCGGCTGCATGGCGCTCCATGCGTCGCCGACACCGATCCCCGCAATCTCTAGGTGAGCATTCGACTGATCCGCGCCACAGGTGAACTTAAAATCCCGCGTACCCCATGCATCACCCAGCGATGCGAAGGTAACCGTCTGCCGCTCAGACGCGGTGTCACTCCAGATCAATGAGACGCTGACGATACGCACACTCTGCGCGCCGACGTAGGGGTCTTGCTCGTCCATGGTGATTGCCTCCGCGCGGCCGAGTGGGCGCCACTTGCGGTTGGCAGGACCGGCAACGGCCGCCGATGTGGGACCTATGAAGCAAAGAATAAACGGAATGCGGACATGCAATAGCTGAAGGATGGGAAGGATCCTCATTAACAGCTGTTCAGCCATGTCACTCAGGCAGGACAACGCGGTCTTGCACGCTGAACTTCGCATCACTGCCGGAGACGTCCGACCCCGGCTGGCCGGCGCCAACGCTCACCCGGTAGACCCCCGGGACGACCTCGCGGGTTCCGTCCTCGTTCACTGAACTCAAGTCGCGTGACGACAGATTGAATTCGACCTTGCGTCGCTCGCCGGGATTCAGCGAGACGCGTAAGAATCCCCGCAATGCCACGCGCGGAGCGCCCGGCACGTCTGGGAAGTTAAGGTATAGCTGGGCCACTTCTGCGCCAGGCTGCGCACCGCTGTTGAGAATCTCCGTTGAAACGCGCAGGCCGAACTGTGCAGCGCCACTCGCGGGTGTCAGGGTCAGGGGGCCGTACGTGAAGTGGGTATAACTCAGGCCGAATCCGAATGGATAGACCGCGGATCCTGTGAAATAGCGGTAGGTCCGATCCTTCATCTCGTAATTGCCGAACGGCGGAAGTTCGTCCACGCTCTCGTAAAACGTCAGCGGGAGCCGGCCTGCGGGGTTGAGCCGGCCGCTCAGCAAATGACCGATCGCCAGCCCCCCCGACTGACCGGGATACCAGGCCTCGACGATGGCGGCCGCATGCTCCTTTGCCCAGCGCAGATTGATCGGGCTGCCGTTCATCGCGACCACGACGAGCGGTTTTCCCGTACGATTCGCACTCTCCAACAGGGCCGTTTGATCCTTGGGCAGATCAAGCGTGGTTTTATCGCCGCCGGCAAAGCCCGGAATATTCACTGTGCTTTCCTCGGCTTCAAGGTCAGAGGTGAGGCCGACAACGGCCACCAAGATGTCCGCATCTTTGGCCGCCTGTTGCATATCTTCATCAGGATGCAGCGAGATCCGCTTCCAGACCAGGTCGATGCTCGACTGTGCGTGCGAGTCGGCCGTGACCGCGATCGAATAGTGTTGCGCCTTTTTTAACCAGATCCTTCGCAAGGTCGGCAAGGTGCCGTAAGCTGCCTCGCTGCGATCAAGAAAGGGCTTTCCGTCGAGTTCAATCTTGCCATGGTCGCCGGACAGTCCGAGCCTGTACTCGCCTGATTCGGGAGGCACGAGAAATCCAGTCCATACGGCACGATGATGATCCGACACTTGGCGAAGATCGAGACTGCGGAAGGCCACATCCGGCTCGACGCGAGTCACCACGGGCTCATCGGCAAACTTCATGGCGGCCAATTCATCGGCGAGAGTCGCAGGCGCAAAGAACGCAGGAGGCGTTTTGATGGGATTGTAGTAGCGCGCCAGCAGCCCGGGCTTGCCTGTCGGGGTACGCAGGGCAGAAGTTGGAACCCGATCGCCATCTGTGAATGACTCGCCAAAGGGCACAAGGGTGATCTTCGCCGAGGGGATGGCTTGGCTCAGCCCGTCCACCACAGATACGGGCGACATCGATAGGGGAGAGGAATAATTGCCGCGAAGGACCCGGGTAGCATCTCCCAGCGGACCGATCACTGCGAGCTTAAGCCCCTTTCGGATTGGAAGAATGCCGTCGTTCTTCAGCAATACCAGGCTCTCCTCGGCCGCGCGAAGCGCCAAGGCGCCGTGCGAAGGCCGACCGAAATCGGCAATCGGGACAGCGGCAGGAGCAAACGGCAATCCTGCCAGATCGCCATTGCGATAGCGCGCCGAAAACAGTCTCACCAGCGCTCGATCGACTTCTCTCACCGTGATCAAGCCCCGATCCATCGCCTGTCGATACCTATCCGGAAGACCTTCCACGACACTCAACGTTGCGGTGTTACATTCGTTATCGACACCGGCTCGCATCGCAGCGGCTACCGCAGCGGCCGCATCGGGTGCGTAATGATGAGTTTCGCTGATGTCGCGTACCGCATCGCAATCGGAAACGACGTAGCCTGTAAATCCCCAGGCGCCACGTAAATGTTCCCGCAACAGCATGTCATTGGCGCACGCAGGTTGCCCGTCGACGCGGTTGTAAGCGCACATGATCGAACCGGCTTTCCCTTCGACAATCGCCGCACGAAACGCGGGCAGATAGGTGTCCTCGAGGTCGTGCCGCGACACAAACACATTGGAGCTGTGGCGGGTGGATTCAGGACCACTGTGAACTGCGAAGTGCTTCGGCGTGGCGATCACTTCGGGGCGATCGGGATTGGGCCCTTGCATGCCCGTCACGAAGGCGACTGCCATCCTGGCGGTGAGATATGGATCCTCACCGTAGGTTTCCTGACCGCGCCCCCAGCGTGGATCGCGGAAAATGTTGATATTGGGCGACCAGGTATCGAGTCCAGTGCCAATGCGGCCTGTTTTGCCCGTTTGACGAGCAAGCGTGTGCAGGCCGCGGACTTCCCGGCTGATCGTCGAAGCAACGCTGTGCACCAGCGGTGCATCGAAAGTTGCCGCCAAGCCGATCGGTTCGGGAAAATTCGTGGTAGGAAGTGTTCCTATCGCGCCGTGCAGCGACTCAGTCCACCAGTTATAGGCGGGGACGCCCAGCCGCGGAATCGCCGGGGCGACGTTCAAAAGCTGGGAGAGTTTCTCCTCCAGCGTCAACTTGCCAACCAAACCCGTTGCCATACGCTCTGCCTGGTCACCTACGCCAGCAGGGGCGGCTGCGGCGAGTTCGTCCGCCGATGCGACGCCAAACGCCAGGAGCGCTGCGCAGCAAACGGCGTAACCTCGAAGGGATGCCGATGAGGGTGCCATCCTGAGGATGAAAATCGCGGATGCGTTCATCAAGTGATTGTCTCCCGGGCGCACGAGCCAATTCATCGACCAGCCGTGGCAGATTCTCAGTGGATACTCGGCGTGTAACGCTGCGCCCACTCGCGTCAACAATATACCTGTCGAGCAACGGTAGCGCTACCATTTTGCAACACAAGCCGGTGACCCTTGAGCGCTGAAGAACCGGAGCCCGGCGACATGACCGGATATAGACGCGCGCGAGGGTTAATCCGTGCGGCACAATGCTTCCTCTCATCCCGTATCGCGCTGTCGCTCGAAATCGCGCATGCGATGGGGCAGATGTGGAATCGTCTATCGCCCCGCGTCGCGACGGTTGACAATGAGGATTATCTGCCGTCTCTTTCCACGTTCGCAGCGGGCATTCGCTATCGCGGAGCGATGCTGGCTCATCCATGGACGATCCGGCTTGACGGATTCAACCTTGCCGACCCTCGTGGCATCCACCTGTCGAGCCTTGGTTCGATGAAAGTGCCTCAGCACTCCGGCCACGATCAGTATTGTGCTGCCTATTTATTTGCATTCATCCGATTGCTCTTCCTTCGACATCTGAACGGAATCGGTCAGGTGCGATGAATGCGCCGGGAGATAGCTATTGGCGGCCGCGAGGCGGAAAAGAGGAATAAGAATAAGGCGATTCAGCTATCGCAGGTGCAACGCCCCGCTTCCCAATAGTCCGACCAACCCGATGACAATCAAGTAGACAGCTACGATGTCACGAACAGAATAATTACCGCGAGGAGAAGCAAGTCACGCATCGTCGAGACAGGCTACCAGGGACACTGGTGAGCACAAGACGGCTCGCACGCGGCGTATCACGTTAACATTAGAGAATTCACACCCCAAACGGACCTTGATGCGTCTTTGGCTTATAATCCGCGCGGGAATTTGGCGGTCGCGCCAGGGTAAGCCTGGGAAAGTAAGGCATCCGAAGTTTATACTTCACAGCCGCCACGGGTGAGTCAACGATTCCGCCGTCATTGCAATTGAATATCCTTTGCGAGGAGACAAGCGTGAGAGCATTTTTCATGATTGTTGGCGGCCTCACCTCGATGATTGGGTCGGCGGCGAGTCCGCCATATGCCGCCCCCATACGCCCGGTTGCCGATGATTACTTCGGAACGAAGATCATCGACAACTATCGCTGGATGGAAAACGTCCGGGACCCAGAAGTGCAGCGATGGATGAAGTCGCAGGCCGCCTATACGCGCGCCTTGCTGGACGCCCTGCCCGGCTATCCGGCGCTGCTGAAGCGCATCGGCGAACTGAGCAGCTCGCAGCCGGCAGAGGTGGCCTCGGTGCGGATTGTCGGCGGTCGCTACTACAGCTTGCGCACACTGCAGGGCGCGCAATCACCCAAACTCTACGTACGGGCGGGCGTGCACGGTAAGGATAACCTGCTGATCGACCCCGAAAGGATTGCCGGCAACGATACGTCGCACTTCAACGTTCATGACTACAGACCTTCGCCGGACGGCCACTACGTCGCCTATCTCCTGGCCGAGGGCGGCAGCGAGGAAAGCGTGTTGCGCATCCTCGATGTGAAGGCCGGGAAGGACCTGGCGGAATCCGCCGATCGCATCGATGGCGACATCGCTGCGCCATTCTGGCGCGCCGACAGTCGCTCCTTCTTTTATTCGCGCGAACTCAAGTCGGTACCCGCCACACCGGATGCCGTAAAGCGGCAAAATAAGCCCGTCTACCTGCATGTGCTCGGTCGTTCGTTCGATGCCGATCCGCCGGTCGTCGGGCGCGGCGTCAGTGACGCCGCATTGCCGCTAGCGCCTACTGAATTTCCGGAAATCGTCACCAAACCGAGCTCGCACTATGCTCTGGCGATCATTTCGCGTGGCAGTGATGAGCGCCTGCGCGTCTATGCCGCTCCGGTCGGTCGCATCAATGCCAACGACACCAAGTGGCGGCCCGTTGCGGCCAGCTATGACGACGAGTACGTCGGTGGCGACGACTCGGACGACCCGGTCATCGCGCTGAGCGGGGACACACTGTACTGGCTGTCGCGCAGGAATGCGCCGCGAGGCCAAATCATGAAGCTCGATCTGGCGCGCGCCGATTCGCATCCGCAGTTGGCGATCGCACAGGGAACCCTGCCGATCTCCGCCGTGTATGCCGGCCGCAACACGATCTATTGGCGAGTGAACGACGCAGGCTCACACGCAATTCATCGCCTTCGAGCGGTTAAGTATGCTCGACCGCAAGCGCTGTCGTTGCCTTATTCGGGCGACGTCGCGAATGTCATCAGCGACGACGCCGGCGATGGCGTCGTGTTGCTGGTCAACAGCTATCTGCGCTCGCCGGCGTACCTCGGCATTGACCCGCACAACGGCGTCATCGCCGACACAGGGCTGCAACCTGCGGGACCGTTCGATCACGCCTCTGACCTGACCGTAGACGAAGTGCAGGCCAGAAGCTGGGACGGCACGCTGGTGCCGCTCTCCATCGTTCACAAGAAGGGGATCAAGCGCGATGGCAGCAATACGGTGATGATCACCGGCTACGGCGCCTATGGCTACAGTATGTCGCCATTTTACGTTCCGGCGATGCAATCGTGGTACGACCACGCACAGATTATCGCGTTTGCGCACGTGCGCGGCGGCGGCGAACTCGGCGAGGCCTGGCACAGGGGCGGCTTCAAGGACACTAAGCCAAACACTTGGAAGGACTTCATAGCCTGTGCGCAGTACCTCGTCGACAACGGTTATACGAAACCCTCGAAACTGTACGCGTGGTCTCAGAGCGCAGGCGGGATTCTGATTGGTCGTGCGATCGAAGAGCGTCCAGACTTGTTCGGCGCGGTGGTCAGTCGCGTGCCCGCCGCCGACATGTTGCGCTTTCAGACTACCGCCAATGGACCGGACAACATTCCCGAGTTCGGCGATGTGCGTACGCGGGAGGGTTTCAAAGAGCTGTATGCAATGAGTCCATATGCCCACGTGCGGGACGGCGTGACTTATCCGCCGACGATGGTTTACGCTGGCATCAACGACCACAGGGTGCCCGCATGGATCCCCGCCAAGTTCGCCGCGCGCCTGCAGGCGGCAACCGTTGGCGGCAAGCCGGTGCTTCTGCGCGTCGACTACGATGCTGGGCATACGGGCATGGACGCAACCCGTGCGCAATCGGATCTCAACACGGCCGATATGCTGGCGTTTGCGCTCTGGCAAACAGGCGATCCTGACTTTCAACCCCGGCATTGATGGGGCAGACGCCTGCTCAAAATCGGCCATTTACCTCCGACCACCAGAATCACGATCGACCATCGGCGGATATCCGATAATTTACCGTTGTAAAATCCGGAGCGATGGCGGCTTCGGAGTGGACCATCCGGCCCTTGCCGGCTGGGAGCCGGCAGTGTGGAGTTCGGAGTTGCCGCCGGAAATCCGACATCCCGGATTAGGATTGGAATCTTAAAGCGTTAAGTTGCTGCCGGGCGGGGAGCGTTCAAAGAATGGACGCGGTTGTGCAAGTAGCAAGATTTCGGACCGTGTAATGTGCGAATTCTCGAATCGTCACGCCGCCGCGCGGTAGTAGTAGTTCAAGGGTCCGCAGCATGGATGCTCACTCATGCGGGGCCGCTCGGTGAGAGCAGGAATCGCCGCATTGCTTTCACCACTCGCTCGCGGGAGGTGAGGAAGAAGCTATCGTGCGCGCCCGGAACCAAGAGGACTTGCACGCCGGCCAGTTCCCGTCGTACGCGTGCAATGGACTTGGCCCGAAATGGCGCCATGTACCGCTGCTCCCAGGCGGACGCCTGTTTGCGCCGCTCGGCATCCGCGACGTGCAAGTCCATCATGGATGCAGCATAGATGGCCAGTGCCGGTGCACGCACCCGCCGGTAGTCGCGTGGCGGGTTGGCCCACACGGAAGAAAAAAGTGCGCTCATCACGGCTTGCGGGATCCTGGGCTGTACGCTGCCATCCGGGCGGATGAGCATCGATTCTCGAAGATAGGCTTCGATTCGCCGCATATCATCGAGCTGCGTGTAGTCGATCGCCTTTTCATAGGCCACATAGGCGTCCAGGGACTTCATCGCGGCGGCGGGAGTATCCGTCAAGATTTGCGGCAATGCTTGGAATGCCACCTTGTAGTCGGGATCCCCCCAATCGTACGCGCCATCCAGATAGACGATCTTGGCAACGCGATCGGGATGCGAGGCGGCCATCGCGGTGATCTCGTTGCCTCCCAGCGACCAGCCAACCAGGTTCGCCTTCGCAATCTTGAGCGCATCCATCAGGCCGCGCAGGTCTTCGGTCAAGGTCGCGGTATCGTAGGGAGGCCGGGCTTCCGATCGCCCATGACCGCGACGCGCATAGGCGATCACGTGGAAGCGATCGGTGAACGCCGGGGCCAAATCGTCGAAGACATGCGGATTGTCGCCGCTGCCGTGGAGCAGTATCAGTACCTGTCCCGTGCCGCCCCAATCGAGATATTCGAGCCTGACGCCGTTTGCCTGGACGAAACCCTGCGCATGGGGCGATGTATCGACCCACCCCGTCGCGGCGGCGTTCACCGGAGCGGCCTTCACCGGAGCGGCCTTCACCGAAACCCCCGACAGCCCCAGGTTGATGGCCAGCGCGATCCCAATGATTCGCTTCATGCGTTCCAAGAGACGCCGCCGGCAATAACCGCTAAAAAGTTCTGACGACGGAAAATCCCGCGGTGCGCGGCTGAATGTACGAAAAGGCGAACGGCGGATAGCTGCCGAGACCCCCGGTGAGGATGCCGCGCTTATCGGCGAGATTGTTGATGAAGAAGTTGAGCGTCCACGCGTCATACTTCGCACCTGCCTGAAGATCCGTTCTCGCGAAAGCGGGCAGCTCTTGACGTGCGGCGCTCGAGGTAAACTCTCCCTCCCGGCTGCCCACGTAGCTGACCGAGCCCCCTACGAAGCCTTTCACGTGGTCGGTCACCGGAAATTCCTGGTGCAGCGCGAGGTTCCCGGAAAAGCGGCTGCTGTAGGGCAGACTGTCCCCGGAGATACCATACGCACTGCTGATGGTCGGGAAGGTTTCCGTCAGTTCGGCATCGCTCAAGGTCACCCACGCCGCAACGGTGAGCCCGGCAAAGGGCCTGGATTCCACGGAGAGCTCCACGCCCTGGCTCTTGGCTTGGCTGCCATTGCCGTTGTAACCCAATCCGGTTTGGGGATTGACCAAGTACAGCTGAATGTCCTTCCAATCGATGTAGTAGAGCGAGCTATCGATCGACAGCGTGCCGTCCAGGAACTCGGCCTTGAGCCCGATTTCATAGTTCTCGGTTTTGTCCGGACTGTATTCGGCCGGGGTGCCGGGCGACAGGGTCAGGTTGGGCCCACCGGGCCGATAGCCCGAGGCGATTCGCGCATAGATCATCAGATCCGGCGACACCTTGAATCGCGGCGTCACCAGATACGTAAAGGCGTTCGCCCCGGTATGGTGTTCGGGCACGATGTGCGGCGAGGCTTCATCGAGCACGGCGGTGAGAAAAGGCCCGGAATCCACCTCCGAGTAGGACTGCCTGATCTGGCTTTCGCGCGCGCCGAGCTCGATATCGAACTGGTCGGTCAAATGCACCGTGAGGTTGGTGAAACCCGCATATTCAGTGTAGCCCGGGAGGAAGGCGACATTGTAAAAGTCGCCGACCACCGCGCCGGTGGTGGGATTCTCGGCCAAGATACCCTGAGAGTATTGAGAGCTTTCATGCGTGAAGAATGCCCCCAGCAGCCAATCCACATGCTCGCCGAGGGGAGTGGCCAGCCGAACTTCCTGCGTGAATTTATCGGTCTTATTCTTCTCCGGACTGGGCGTGCCGGTGACACCGAACTGCCCTTGGGTCAGAGAACCGAAGTAATAGGTCAAGTCGTACGTATCGGAATATTGATTGATGTTGTAACCGCTGACGCTGGTCAATTCGGCGGTCCCCAGGGTCGCTTTCACCGTCGCGCTATAGGCCTGCACGGTTCGATCGAACTGACCCGTTCCTCGCAGGCTGCTCTCCTGCAAATCTCCCAAGGGCGCCCCCGGATACCCATTGACGGGCAAGTTGACGTCGGAGAATCCATTGCCCTTCGCCTCTTGGTAGAGCGCGCTCAGCTTCAGCGAAATCGTGGACGACGGCCGCCATAACGCCGCCACCCTGCCGCCGCTCACATGATCTTCATTGATGCCGGTCTGGCCCGTTTGGACATTGTCGATGTAGCCGGGATCTTCCCGCGTGAAGGCGCTGGCCCGAAGCGCGAGGTCATCGCCCAGCGGGATATTGACGGACGCCCGCGTACCGTAGCCAAGCTCTGCGCCGTTCACGACGCCATTCATGTTCGCTTCCACTCGGCCTGTCGCGGCGTCGGTCGAGGGATCGACCGTGACGTATTTAATCAGTCCGCCCATGCTGCTCGCGCCATAGAGCGTGCCTTGCGGCCCTCGTAACACCTCGATACGAGCGAGGTCGGCCGGATCGATGTCGGCCACGACCATGCCTCCCCCGGCACCGATGGCCGTCGACGATCCATAGGGCACATCGTCGACCTCGATGCCCACCGTCGGATTGGTATAGACACCGGTGGAAATGCCGCGAATCGCCACGCTCTGAAACGAACCTCCCGACCCCGATGTCGACGGCATGACGCTCAAGCCAGGCACGTTCGTATAGAAGTCCTGGATCCGCAGCTGATTGTTCTCGACCAGCGACTCCGCTTTGACGACGGTGACGGGTACCGGCACGTCCTGCAGGCGTTCCTCTCGCTTCTGCGCGGTGACGATCACCGCATCCAAGGAAGCCGGCTGCTGCGAGCTCTTGGGCGCGTCCGATCCCCGCTCCACGGCCACCGGCGCTGCGCGGGCATCGCCCTGCGCCGGCAGTTTCGCGAGATTGGTTCCCAGAGCCGGGCTGCTCGCCGAGTTATCTCCCGCGATCGGTTTGGCCGCGGCCGTATCTATGCCGATGGTGTTCGGACCGAGTGCATGAAACTCGAGCGAGGTTCCCTCGAGCAGACGCCGCAGCGCCGAGGAGGCCGTCATTTCGCCATGCACGCCATGCGTGGCGAGTCCCTTCACCGAGGAGCCCGGCGTAATCACCTGAATCCCGGTCTGCTTGGAAAAGTCGATCAAGGCGGCGGCCAGCGGCTCGCTCGAGATGTCCACCGTTACCGTTCTGTCGAAGTTCGCGGTCTGCGCCGCCGCACCGAACGCGATGCTGCACAGGAACACCGCCACCCGCGCCCTCCGATCGAATACTTTGCTCACCATCCCGCCTCCGGTGCCTTCATGTTGGGCACGTGTATATGAGCTAAGACGGTTGAGGATGGGCGAGCGGCACTGCGCGAGGCAGCGAATGATCCGCCGCTAAGGTTTGCGCGCGGCCGCGGTTCCGTTGGTTTGCTCCGACGCAACGAGGGACACCGACGAATCCGCCGCAATCACTTTGATCGGGAACTCTCCCGGCATGGCGCGCAACCACTCATCGATGGAACCGATCAACACCGTGCCCGTATAGGTCATTCGCGCAATAGCGGGATCGCTGATGATCAACTTTCGGGAAGAATATCGATTGACGTCGGCAACCACCGCGGACAGGGGCTCATCGATGTATTCCAGTCGACCGTAGCGCCATGCCAGCGCTCGCTCCGGGTCGGTGGCGCGCACGACGCGCTTATCGGTACCGACGATCCAGGTGACCTCGTTGCCGGCGGTCAAGCGCAAGGACCCCGCGGCCGCGGGCGCAGCAGCCGCGGGCCCATCGGAGCGCTGCTCATTGGAGTCGGCCGCGTAGACATCGACCGTGCCCTCGGCGACCGTGACGATGACTCGATCGTCTGCCTCGCGCACGTTGAATTTCGTGCCGACCGCGCGCACGCGCAGGCCGGTGGCCTTGACGATGAAGGGGCGCTCATGGTTTGGCGCGACCGAAAAGAATGCCTCGCCTTTCTGCAGATCCAGGGTGCGCTGAGCGGGGGTGTATTCGACGGCCACTGAACTGTTGGCCGCCAGATCGACGGATGAGTTGTCCGGGAGCCGGGTATGGCGCACCTGTGCGACCTCGGCGCCCGGCGGCGAGACAGTGGGCGCCCGCAGCCTCCGAACGGAGAAGAAGGCGGCACCCAACAGCAACAGCAGGCTGGCCGCAATACCGACCGCGCGCCAATGCCCCGGCGCTTGCCGCAATTCGTGGACAGGCCTCGGGTCGATCGAGCCCAACCTGGCGATGCGCGCCGTGGCATCAGGGCCCGACGCCAATTGACCGGTCTGCCGCCAGAACTCCTGCATTGAATCGAAGGCCTGGGTGTTTCGCTCATCGCTCTCATACCAGCTGAGCCATTCGGCAACGACCTTGTCCGTCGCGTTGTCGTCGTGCAGCCGCAGCAGCCACTGCATGGCGGCGTCCATCCGCTCGACATCGGCTTCGCCAGGCGGCATGGGGGGAGTCATCACGGAATCACCCGATTTCTGGCGTCGGCGGCGCAAATGCCATCGAGACGCAGCTTGCAATAGACGGTGGTGCGGCAGATGTAATTGCGCACCATCCGGGTTCCGATCCCGAGCTCGCCTGCAATCTCCTCGGGAGTCCATTCGTGATAGCGCCTCAATATGAATGCGCGGCGATATTTGGGCGGCAGTTCGTAGAGGGCCTGCTCCACCAGTGCGAGATCCTCGGAGGCCAGAAGATGTCGATCGGGAGTCGTCGAGTCGACCAGCTGGTCTTCGCTGAACACCTGGTCCAGACGGTCGCGCGAACGGCGCTGCCGGGTACGATCGACCGCGATGTTCACTGCTGTCTTGAACAGGTAGGCGCGCGGAAAGCTGACGGTGCCCGGATGATCCAGTTGCAGGAGCCGTGCGTAGGCCTCCTGGGTCACCTCTTGCACTTCCTGCTCATTACCGAGACGAGCCATCAAGAAGGAATGCAGTGCGCGATTGTGTTCCTCGAATAAACGAGCGAGTGTTGTCGTATGCTGCACAGCAGCAGATGCTTCCGCGGCTTGCGCGGTGGCGGTCTGCGCGGCGGCGCGCGTTAGATCCTTGGCAAGGTCAGGCGGGGGCATTTTCGCCTCAGTCGTCGATGAACGATCCACCATTAGCCTAGACGTATCAGACCCGCAGAGTGGCACTTTCCGCGGCGGCGGCGGCTCAATCACCCCACTCGACGGCGGAGGCGGTCCCCGAGGTCTCGAGCGATATGCCCGGGATCTCGGTGGTCTACTCTGTGGACGGCATTTACGACCTGCCCTGCGCCGCGGGCGTCATAGTCTCGGCCCAAAGCTCAGGGGCGTTCTCGACCAGACGTGTGTGCATGCGCCCGGCGGCGAACTGCGGGTGCGCGATCGCACGGCCCAGAAACTCCAGATTGGTCTTCACACCCTGAACTGCGGCCCGCTGGAGCGCCAGTATCATGAGGTCTCGCGCGCATTCGCGGCTCGAGCCGTGCACGATGAGCTTCGCCAGCAGGGGATCGTAGTAGGGCGTCACCGTGTCTCCGGCACGATAGCCCGTGTCGACGCGCACGTCGGCGACGCCCTCCGGCATCTCCCAGGCGGTCAGGGTGCCGGTTGACGGCCGGAATCGCGCACCAGGTTCTTCCGCGTACAGACGGCATTCGATGGCGTGGCCGCGCCGCGTGATGTCTTGCTGACGGAAGGGCAGAGGCTCGCCCCTCGCAACGCGCAGCTGAGTCGCCACGAGATCGATTCCGGTGACCATCTCGGTGACGGGATGCTCGACCTGGATGCGCGTGTTCATCTCCAGGAAGAAGTACTCCTCGGTCGAGGCATCGACGATGAACTCGACCGTGCCCGGGCCGCGATAGCGCTGCGCCGCCGCCAGCCGGACGGCGGCGGCCAGCATCGCGGAGCATGTCGCGGAGCGAAGTCCCGGGGCCGGACTCTCCTCGATGATCTTCTGGAACCGGCGCTGCATGGAGCAGTCGCGCTCGAACAGGTGGACCACGTGGCCGGTGCCGTCGCCAATGATCTGCACCTCCACGTGGCGCGCGGCCGGGATGAAGCGCTCGAGATAGATGCCGCCGTCGCCGAAGTAGCGCTGCGCGAGGTCGCGGGTGCGCAGCGCCGCGGCGCTCAACCGCTCGGACGAGTCGACGCTCACCATGCCGATGCCGCCGCCGCCGGCCGCGGCCTTGACGAGGAGCGGATAGCCCACCCTTTCGGCGGCCGCCGTCATGGACTCCGCGTTCGACGGATCGAGCAGCGCGCTGCCCGGGACCACCGGGACGCCTGCTGCTTCCGCCAGCTCGCGCGCGCGGCTCTTGTGCCCCATGTCCGCGATGGTGCCGGGATCGGGTCCGATCCAGACGAGTCCGGCATCCATGACGGCGCGCGCAAAGTCCTCGCTCTCGGATAGAAATCCATAGCCGGGATGAACGGCATTCGCGCCGGTCTTGCGCGCTGCCTCGAGCAGCTTCTCCACGCAGAGGTAGCTGTCGCGCGGGGCGGGCGGCCCGATCACCACCTGCTCGTCCGCCTGCTCCGCATGCAAGGCGGCCGCGTCGACCTCGGAGCACACGGCCACGCTTCCGAGGCCGAGCGAGCGGCAGGAGCGGATGATGCGGCAGGCGATTTCGCCGCGATTGGCGATCAGGACCTTGTCAAACATCGGTATTTCCCGCTATGCACACGTTTGCTATGCTACCAAAAAAGCCGCCCCGTCGTCTTCGCACGGTGTCTCCAGCGTGGAAATGGAGGACGCAATGTGGATGTCTGCCGGATGGAGGAAGAGCGTTGCGGCGCTCATCAGCATGCCATGGGCGTACTGAGAATCGGCGTCGGCGGATCACGTGCGCCGGCCGCACGCTCGCGCCGCGCCGGCGGATCAGGCGCGGCGTCGCGCCGAACGCTTCTGCACCGGCGCCGTGGTGCCGCGCACGAGGAAGCGCGATTCGATCTTGATGTGCGTCATCGATTTCGACTCGCCCTGCGCGCCGGGCGTCATCTGCCGCATGAGCAGACCGGTGGTTGCCTCCGCCATTTCGAACATCGGCAGCCCGATGGCTGTGATGCCCGGACTCCAGAGCGCATACCAGGAGGGATCGCCGAATCCCACCAGCGAGATGTCGCCCGGCGTCTCGAGGCCGGCCTGACGCAGCGACATCAGGGCGCCCATGGTCATCGAGCCGGCGCCCATCACGAGCGCGCTCGGCGGCTTGCCGATATGTAGAAGATCGCTGACGGCGGCTCGTCCGAAATCCGCCATGGCG
>Ga0134126_10004580_pt1 | contig 17294 bp, 16 predicted proteins | sample KB31752_FD_96881 | JGI IMG/M metagenome (GOLD analysis project Ga0134126, IMG submission 96881) | Terrestrial soil microbial communities with excess Nitrogen fertilizer from Kellogg Biological Station, Michigan, USA - KB3-175-2 | ecosystem: Environmental > Terrestrial > Soil > Unclassified ...
GATCGTGCGCGACCCCGACACCGGGATCATCAACGCGGGCACCTACCGCAACCAGGTCTTCGGCAAGGACCGGATCGGCATCCGCGCCGCGCCGCCGCACCACGGCGGCATCATCAAGAACAAGTACCTGAACAAGGGCGAGCCCTGCCCCATCGTCATCCTCGTCGGCCACGACCCGCTGCTGTTCATGGCCTCCTGCATGGAGGGGCCGAAGATCGGCGAGAGCGAACTCGACTGGGCGGGCGGTCTGCGCGGGCGACCGGTCGAGGTGTTCGAAGGCGAGGTCACCGGCCTGCCGATCCCCGTCAACGCGGAAATCGCGCTTGAGGGCTTCATCACCACCGACGAGTGGGAGAAGGAAGGCCCCTACGGGGAGTGGCTCGGCTACTACCAGGACGGCTACCCGCAGGACAACGTGATCAAGATCGAGCGGGTCTACCACCGCGACGACCCCATCATCCTCGGCTGCCCGCAGGGCAAGCCGCCGCACGAGGACAACCGGTTCCTCGCCTACCTCCGCGCCGGGATGATCTGGGACCAGCTGGAGCGGGCCGGCGTGCCGGCCGTCAAGGGCGTCTGGTCGCCCCCAGCGGCAGGCAACCGGCTGATGACCGTGGTCTCCATCGAGACCCAGTACGCGGGCCACGGCAAGCAGGCGGGCTTCATCGCCTCGCAGTGCGGCGCCGGGGTGGAGATGAACCGGCTGACGGTCGTCGTCGACGACCACGTCGACATCACGAACATGGAAGACGTGATGTGGGCCGTCGTCGCGCGCTGCGACCCGGCCAGGAGCGTCGACATCATCGAGCGCACCAAGGGCGCCCGGATCGACATCGGGCAGGCCCCGGCCGACCGTGAGCTGCGGATGACCTCCCGGATGGTCATCGACGCCACCACCCCGTTCGAGTGGAAGGGCGACCCGCTGGACGGCTCGGTGATCACCACGCCGGCCCGCACCCGCGAGACTCTCGACAAGTGGGGCTGGCTGCTGAAGAAGTAATCCCGGCGGCCCGCCACGAGGCGGTGCGGCGGGGTTCCTGACGAGAAGTAGGGGAGAGCCGGTGGAGATCGGACGCGGGGTACCGTTCGCGGACGCGCACTCGCGGGTAACCGGGCAGGTCGAGTACAGCCTGGGGTTCGACCTGCCGCGGCAGGCGCACGCGCACCTGCTGCGCAGCCCGCACGCGCACGCGCGGGTACTGCGGGTGGACACGAGTGCGGCGGAGAAGCACCCCGGCGTGTACGCCGTGGTCAGCAGGAACGACTTCGGCCCGCAGTCCGGCCTTGAGCCGTTCTTCGGGCCGATGATCCGCGACATGGCGCCGGTCGCCATCGACAAGGTGCACTTCGTCGGTGACATTGTGGCGGCCGTGGCGGCGGTCAACGAGGAGACCGCCGCCGAGGCCGCCGCCCTCATCGAGGTGGACTACGAGGAACTGCCTGCCGTCTTCGACGCCCAGGACGCCCTCGCCCCGGACGCGCCGCTGATCCACGAGGGGGAGCGGCGGGTGATCCCCGCCCGGCCCGACATCAAGCAGCGGTCGATGCCAGGCACCAACCTGATGCACCGCTTCACGCTGCGGCACGGAGACGTGGAAGCGGGCTTCGCCGCCGCCGACCACGTCATCGAGAACGTCTTCGACGGCGCCAGCGTCGAGCACGTGCCGATGGAGCCGCACAACTGCGTCGCCCAGTACAAGAACGGCCAGTTCACCATCTGGTCCTCCACGCAGAGCCCGTACCAGGTGGCGCAGCAGGTCGCCGGGGTCTTCGGCCTCCCGCTGACCGACGTCCGGGTGATCGTCTTCACCCTCGGCGGCGGCTACGGCAACAAGGTCCAGGCCAAGCTCGAGCCGGTCACCGCGATGCTCGCGAAGAAGGCGCGCCGCCCGGTCAAGCTGGTCACCAGGCGCGAGGAGTCCTTCCTCGTCACGACCCAGCACGCCACCAAGGTCAAGATCAAGACCGGCTTCAACAGCGACGGCACGCTGGTGGCCAGCGAGACCACCCTCTTCTACAACTGCGGCCCGTACGCCGACAGCTCGCCGAACCTGATCACCCGCGCCTACGTGGGCGGCGGGCCGTACCGGTTCGATCACGTGAAGGCGGACTCCTACGGGGTGTACACAAACGCGGTCCCGGCGGGCCCGTTCCGCGGGTACGGCGTCACCCAGGTGACCTGGCCGCACGAGGCCCAGATGGACGCGGTCGCCGACCACCTCGGCGTCGACCCGCTGGAGCTGCGGCGCAAGAACCTGATCGTCGGCGGGGACACGTTCGCCACCGGCGAGCCGTTTCCCGAGGGCCACTACCTGGAACTGCTCGACTGGGTCGAGGACAAGCTCCGCTGGAAGAGCGAGCCGCTGGTCCGCCGCGACGGCGCCAAGGTCCGCGCCAAGGGCGTGGCCTGCGTGGTCAAGGGCGGCACCGCGCTTCCGTCGACCGCCGCGGTCAAGCTGCACGGCGACGGCTCGATGAGCGTGCTGGTCAGCGCCGTCGAGATGGGCCAGGGCGCGCAGACGGCCCTCGCGCAGATGGCCGCCGACTACGCCGGGCTGCCGCTGTCACGGGTGCGGGTCAGCGAGCCGGACACCGCCACCACGCCGTTCGAGTCGATGACCGTCGCGTCCCGGACCACGTTCACCGTCGGCAAGTCCGTCAAGGATGCCGTCGAGGACATGAAGCGGCAGCTCACCGACGTCGCGGCCAGGCTCTTCGGGGTGGAGCCGGCTCAGATCGAGCTCGACGCGGGCATGGTCAAGGTAACCGACGGCGCTGGCAACCCCACGGGCCGGGCGCTGCCCTACGGTCAGGTCATCAACCGGGCCGGGCGCGGCAACATCCTCGGCAAGGGCTTCTTCGGGCCGAAGGACGGCCTTGACCTGCAGAACGGCCAGGGGATCGGCTCCGTCCAGTGGCACCCGGGCGTCGTCGGCTGCGAAGTCGAGGTCGACACCGAGACCGGCAAGGTCAGGGTCCTTGAGCTGCACGCCGCCGTCTACGTCGGGCAGATGATCAACCCGGTGCTGTGCGAGCTGCAGATCGAGGGCAGCGTGTTCATGGGCATCGGCCAGACGTTCTTCGAGGAGATCGTCCTCGACGTCGACGGCCAGGTCATGAACGGCAACCTCAACGACTACATGATCCCGTCGTTCCTTGACCTCCCGGAGAAGATGTCGGTCTTCGGCCTGGAGAACGAGCACGCCGAGATGGTGCACGGCATCGGCGAGACCGCGGTCCCGCCGACCCGCCCGGCCATCGCCAACGCGATCTTCCGCGCGATCGGCGCCCGCATCCCGTCGCTCCCGCTGACGCCGGAGAAGGTGCTGCGCGCCGTCGGCGGCGAGGTGACCCAGGCGGCCTGGCGGGAGGACCTCCGGCTCGACCGGCTGATCCCGCCGGCGGAGCAAGCGCCGGCGGAGCAAGCCACGGCGACCGCCACGGCCGCCGCCACCGCCTGACCCCCGCCGCAGGACACCGCAGAACAGCCACGAAAGAGACCCCCGTGAAGAACATCAAACTGCTGTTCCCGCAGAGCCTCGACGAGGCCATCGCGCTGCTGGCCGAGTACGGCGACGAGGCCAAGGTCATCGCCGGCGGCACCGCCCTGACCATCATGCTCAAGCACAACCTGGTGGATCCGTCCGTCCTGGTCAGCCTGCAGGACCTCGACGAACTGCGCGGCTTCGCGCACGCGGTTCCCGCGAACGCCGGTTCCGGGAGCACGGGCGGCGAGCTGCGGTTCGGCGCGCTGCGCACGATCAGGTTCGGCGAGACCTCCCCGGTGGTCCGGGCCGCCAACCCGGTGCTGGCCGAGACGTTCGGCAAGGTCGCCAGCGTGCGCGTGCGCTGCGCGGCCACCATCGGCGGCAACATGACCGAAGCCGACTACGCGTCCGACCCGCCCGGCGTGCTCGTCGCGATGGGCGCCCGGGTGAAGGCCGTCGGCCCCGACGGCGAGCGGGAGATCCCGCTGGGGGAGTTCTTCGAGGACTTCTACACCACCAGCCTCGCCGAAGGGGAGATCCTCACCGAGGTCATCGTCCCCGACCCCGCGGCGACCAGCGCGGCGACGTACCTCAAGTTCAGCAGCCGCTCCTCGGAGGACCGGCCGTGCGTGGGCGTCAGCGCGGTCGTCGACCTGGCCGAAGACGGCACCTGCCGTGACCTGTCCGTCGTCGTCTCAGCGGTCAGCGAGGTCCCGGTTAAGCTCGCCGCCGTTGAGGAGCTGGCCCGCGGCCACGCGCTCGACGCGGGGCTCATCGGCGAGGTGGCGGCCGGCTACTGCGACGGCATCGAGCCGCTCAGCGACCTGCGCGGCTCCGCCTGGTACCGCAAGCAGGTCGTCCGCGCGCTGGTCCGCCGCGCCATCGAGGGCTCCCTCGCCAAGTGCCAGACGGCCGCGTCCGCCTCATGACCACCGCACAGCAACGGCCAGGGGGCAAGGGGGCAGTCGGGCAGAGCCTGCCCGCCGCCGACAGCGTGGACCGGGTCACCGGGCGGGTGGGCTACACCCTCGGCATGGAAGTGCCGGGCATGGCGGTCGGCAAGATCCTGCGCAGCGAGGTCGCGCACGCCAGGATCACCGCCATCGACACCGCCGCCGCGCGGGCGCTGCCCGGCGTCCACGCGGTCATCACCGGCCCGGACGTCGCCGGCCGGCTCGGCATGTCCAACCGCTACGGCCGGGTGCTCAGCGACCAGCAGGTGCTCGCCGACGGCATCGTCCGCTTCGCCGGCGAGCCGGTCGCGGCGGTGGCCGCGGCCGACCGCGACACGGCGGAGGAGGCGCTGCGCCTCATCGACGTGACCTACGAGGAGCTGCCCGCGGTCTTCACGCCGGAAGAGGCACTCGCCGACGGCGCCCCGGTGCTGCACGACCCGTGGCCGGCGATCACGCCGGACTTCGTCTACTCGGTCGCGCCACAGCAAGGGCCGACCAACGTCGCGAGCCACTTTAAGCTGCGCCACGGCGACGTCGAGGCCGGCTTCGCCGCGGCGGACCTCGTCTTCGAGGACACCTTCACCTGCCCGCCGGTGCAGCACGTCGCGCTTGAGCCGCACGTCACCCTTGCCCGCTTCGAGCGGGGCGTGTGGACGATCTGGTCCTCGACCCAGATGCCCAACTCGGTGCGCATGCAGATGGCCGAGATCCTCGGCGTCCCGCACGCGAAGGTCCGGGTCATCGCGCCGATCCTCGGCGGCGGGTTCGGGTCCAAGGGATCGCTGCGCCTTGAGCCGATCACCGTCGCGCTGGCGAAGGCCGCAGGGCGTCCGGTGAAGGTCACCCTGGAACGCGACGAGGAATTCGTCACCGTCACCAAGCACGCCGCCCGGATCACCATGCGCTCCGGCGTCACCAGTGACGGCCGCCTGGTCGCCCGGCAGGTCACCACCTACATGAACACCGGCGCGTACGCCGACGTCGGCCCGATCGTGGTCCGCAACGCCGGCAGCGCGGGCATCGGCCCGTACCGGATCCCGCACGTCCAGGTCGACTCCTACGCCGTCTACAGCAACATCGTGCCGGCCGGCGCGTTCCGCGGCTTCGGCGTCTCCCAGTACGCCTGGGCGTACGAGAGCCACACCGACATGATCGCCCGCCGGATGGGCCTCGACCCGGTCGAGTTCCGCCGCCGCAACATGGTGCGCGAAGGCGACGAGTACTGCACCGGCGAGACGCTCACCGAGATGCACTACGACGAGATGCTCGACGCGACCATCGAGACGCTTGGCCCGGTCCCGGAAAAGACCGCGGACCCGCGCGTCGCCCGCGGCCGTTCCGTCGTCCCGGTGATCAAGGCCACCGTCACGCCCTCGACGTCCACCGCGTCGGTCCGCATGAACGGCGACGGCAGCCTCGACGTGCTCACCAGCAGCGTCGAGATGGGCCAGGGGGCCAGGACGGTGCTCGCCCAGATCGCCGCGGACGCCCTCGGCGTCCCCTACGACGTCATCACGGTCTCCGAGCCCGACACCGGGATCACCCCCTACGACCAGCAGACCTCAAGCAGCCGGACCACCTACTCGATGGGCAACGCGGTCTTGAAGGCGGCTGCCGACCTGGCGAAGCAGCTGGTGGCCCACGCCGCGGCGCAGACCGGGCGCGACCCGGGCACGCTCGACGTCGGCGAGGGCGCGGTCGTCGTCGCGGCGACCGGCGAGGTCGTCGCCCCCTACCGGGCCGTGATGGGCCGCGGCCGCTTCGGCAACTTGATCGGCACCGGGTCGTTCATCACCGACGGCGGCCTCGACCTGGAGACCGGGCAGGGCATCGGGTCCGTGCACTGGCATACCGGCGTCAGCGGCGTCGAGGTGGAAGTCGACCGCGATACCGGGCACGTCGCGGTGACCCGGGTCGTGTCCACCCTGTTCGCCGGGCGGGTCATCAACCCGCGGATGAGCGAGCTGCAGGTCGAGGGCTCCACCTGCTTCGGGCTCGGCCAGGCGCTGATGGAGGAGATCGTCTTCGACGACGGCCGGGTCGCGAACCCCAACCTGTCGGACTACCTGATCCCCGCCTTCCGCGACCTCCCGCCCACGATCGAGGCGGTTTTCCTCGAGCACGACGAGGACGCCGCGCACGACGGCCTTGAGGTCCACGGGCTGGCCGAGACCTCACTGCCGCCGATCATGCCGGCGGTCGCCAACGCCGTCTACGACGCGGTGGGCGTCCGCATCACCGACCTGCCAGTCACCGCCGAGAAGGTGCTGCGCGCCCTGCACGAACAAGCCAAGGAGACTGGCCGATGAAGCAGCCGACCACCCTGACCGTCAACGGCGAGACGCACGAGCTCTATGCCGAGACCCACCACACGCTTCTTGAGGTGCTCTGGGAGCACCTCAAGCTCACCGGCGCCCGCAGCGGCTGCGGCATCGGCATGTGCGGCGCCTGCACCGTGCTCGTGGACGGCCAGCCGATCAGCTCCTGCATCACCCTCGCCGGGCTGGCGAAGGACAAGGAGATCACCACCATCGAGGGACTCGCCGACGGCGACGTGCTCGACCCGGTGCAGCAGGCGTTCATCGACAAGGCCGGCTTCCAGTGCTCGTACTGCACACCCGGCTTCATCCTCACCAGCAAGGCGCTCCTCGCCGAGAACGACGACCCCACGCGGGAGGAGATCCGCGAGTACCTCGCCGGCAACCTCTGCCGCTGCGGCAGCTACCTCAAGATCGAGGAGGCGGTCCTCGAGGCGGCGCGGGTACTGCGGGAACAGAACGGAAGCGGCTCCGCGGCTAGCGCCGCGGCAGGCCCTGCCAACAAGAACGCCTAGTGCGGGCCACCGTCGCCCTCGTCCAGGCGCCGTCGGACCTGTTCCCCACGGTGCTGGCGGAGCTGCCTGCCGGGGCGGACCTGGCCGTGTTCTGCGGGACGGTGCCGCTGCTCAGCGGCGACTTCCGCTACGCGACCGACTGCAGGATGGAGTTGGGGAGTGGCGGAGCAACAATCCGTTCTGAATATTCACTGACGACCGCATGACGGGAGAGCCGCACCTGATGGCAGACAGCAAGCCGGAGCACGAGTTCTTCCCGGTCACCGGCCGGGACTGGACGACCTGCGAAGGGGTCGTTCCCGAGCTCACCGAGCGGATCCTCGCCCGGATCCCCGGCACCGGGGTGGCGACCAGGATCCTCAACTTCGCGCCCGGCACCGACACCACCCCGAACGGCGTCCAGGTGCACGACTTCTGGGAAGAGGTCTACATCCTCGGGGTTAGCCGCCGACCGTTAATGGACAAAATTCGACATTAATAAGCCTGTCAGGCGCACATTTCGCCAAAGGCCGCCCTTCCGTGCGAAGGGCGGCCTTTTGCGTGTCCGGCCGCCGGAATTCGCCCCTTGCGCACCCGGGATGCTTGTGCGATTGTACATAGACATAAATAAGCGACCTAAGTAACGTTTACTGAACAGATACTTAAAAAGATTACGTAAGTAGCTCTATCGTCAGGGCGATATCTCGTCCGGGCGGGACTCAGAAGGAGGCAGCGTCAGATGTCAAGCACCGAGACGGGCACGCACGGCGTCAAGGACCTGCGCAGCTACCTGGCCGCCCTGCTCGACTGGGACTCCACCCAGCTTGTCGTCGTCGACAAGGAGGTTGACCCCGAGTTCGAGGTCACGGCCATCGTCGACCGGATGCGTACCGACCCCGGCTACGGCGCTTACCCGGCCGCGCTGTTCAAGAACGTGCGGGGCGCGGAGCTGCCCCTGCTCATCAACCTGCACGGGACCTATGACCGGCTCGCGCGGGCCATCGACGCCACCCCGCAGACCATGGTCGACGCCTTCAGCGAGCGCGAGCGGACGCCCGTCGAGCCGGTCACGGTGGACCGCGACCAGGCGCCGGTCAAGGCCGTGGTGTGGACGGGCGGGGACGCGCGGCTGTCCCGGCTGCCGATCCTGCGCCACCAGGAACTCGACGCCGGCAAGTACATCACCTCGGCCATGACCATCACCCGTGACCCGGAGCTGAACGTCCAGAACGGCGGCATCTTCCGCGGCCAGATCTTCAGCGACACCGAGATCGGGTTCCAGGCGGGCCCGCACCAGAACACCGCGCTGATCTACCGCAAGTGGCAGAAGCGCGGCGAGCCCATGCCGGCCGCGATGGCCATCGGCCACCACCCGGCGATGCTGCTCGCGGGCACCACCACGCCGCCTGGCATCGGCGGCGAGCTCGAGGTGGCCGGCGGCCTCATGGGCCAGCCGATGCGGCTGGTCAAGGCCGAGACCTCAGACCTGCTCGTGCCGGCCGACGCGGAGATCGTCATCGAGGGCTTCGTCGACCCCGGCAAGGACACCTTCCGCGAAGAGGGGCCGTTCGGCGAGTACCCGCGCTACTACACCGGGGTCGGCCGCCAGCCGGTCTTCCGCGTCACCGCCATCACCACCCGGCGCAGCCCCGTCTACGTCGACGTGTTCAACGCCAGCCCCGAGCACCTGGCGCTCGGCGGCCTGGCCCGGATGGGGTTCCTGATCAACCGGGTGCGCGACGTGGTCCCCAACGTCACCGCCCTGCACCTGCCGGTGTCGGGAGTAGCGCGGAACCACGCCTACATCTCCATCCGCAAGCAGGCCGACGGCGAAGCGCACCGCGTGGCGTTCCCCGTCTTCGCCTACAGCCCGGCGACCAAGCACATCTTCGTCGTCGACGACGACATCGACGTCACGAACGAATCCGAGGTGCTGTGGGCGCTGGCTACCCGGTTCCAGGCCGACAAGGACCTCGCCGTGCTCAACAATTCCGTCGGCAGCCGGCTCAACCCGCCGACTTACGGCTACCACCGCGACGAGAAGGGCGGGATGGAAAGCAAGATGATCTTCGACTGCACCCGTCCGCTCGGCGTCGACTTCCCGGTCGCGACGCGGGTGCCGCTGGACGTCAAGGAGCGGCTCGATCCCGCTGAGTACACCCGACCGGTCACCGCCGACGAACTGTCCTTCCTCGGCTAGCCACTGTCCTTCCTCAGTTATCCCATGTCCTTTCTTGGCTAGCCCCTGTCCTTACTTGGCTAGCCCCCGACCCATGAGAGACCCACAGGCACGTAAAGGAACGCCGTGATGGTTGACCACAGAAGAACAAGCACGGACGGTCAGGGCCCCAAGGCAGCGGCCCGGCTGCGGCGGGCGGGCACGCTGGCCGCGGTCGCCGCGACCGCCCTGCTGGCCGCCGCCTGCAGCTCAAGCAGCGGCTCAGGCAGCGCGCCGAGCAGCGCGGCGAGCACCGCCGCGGGCAGTGCCGCGGCTAGCGCGCCGGCCGCCGCGTCGGGCGGCACGGTGACGGGCTCGATCTCGCTCGCCGTGCTGTCCGGCTACTCGTACCCGACGCTGCCCCAGATGGCCGCCGTCGACACCCTCGGCGGCAAGGGCGTGACCGTCACCCGCGATCAGCTGACCAGCCCGGACCTGGTCGTGCAGGCGGTGTCGAGCGGTTCGGCCAACCTCGCGGACGTATCCATGCTCTCGGCGCTCCAGGGCATTCAGAAGGGCGCGAAGATCACGGTCCTCATGGACGACCGCCCCGGCGACTGGGTGATCGTCGCGCCGACGAGCGTGACCTCGTGCAAGGACATGAACGGCAAGGCCTTCGGCGTCACGGCGCCGGGCACGGCCCTGACCGTGGCCGCGCAGGCATGGATGAAGGGGTGCGGCGCCAACGTCAACCTGGTGACGATCGCGGACTCCACCGACCGGGAGACCGCCATGGTCCACGGTGAGCTGCAGGCCAGCCCGCTCAACCTCTCCGACTACGTGACGCTCAACCAGCAGCAGCCAGGCAAGTTCCACATCCTCGAGAAGTACAACGACTTCGCGCCCGGGCTGCTCACCCAGGTCCTCGTCGTGAACACAGCGTGGTTCAAGCAGGGCCAGAACGCCCAGCTGGTCACCCAGTACGCCACGTCGCTGCTGACCGTCATGAAGGACGCGAACGGCGACCCGGGCACGCTCCAGCCGACCGCCAAGAAGTACGAGACGTCCGCGGCCTACTCGAGCTACGTGCAGACCGCCCAGACGTACACCAGCGAGATCAAGGGCTTCCCGGCGGACGGCGGCGCCCTGACCGACGCCGCCGTCACCAGCATCATCAGCGAGGGCGTCAAGGACGGCCTGCTGCAGCCGGGCCTGACGGCGGCGCAGGCATTCGACTCGTCGATCCTCAACTCGGTCGAGCAGGCCATCGGGTAGCTGCGGCCGCAGCTTCGAACCTACGCGGACCGCCGCGCGCGGCGCCGAGCCGGCGCGGCGGTCCTCATACCCGCCTGAGGGAGCATCGAATGATCGAAATCCGGGGCCTGACGAAGGAGTACTCCGGCCGGGGCCGAGAGGCGGCCGGCGTGCTCGCGCTCGACGACATCAACCTGAAGATCCGCGACCACGAGTTCATCACGATCATCGGCCCGAGCGGGTGCGGCAAGACGACACTGCTGAAGATCATCGCGGGGCTCGCCGACTTCGGGTCAGGCCAGGTGCTGGTGGACGGCAAGCCGGTGACCGGCCCCGGGCCGGACCGCGCCGTCGTCTTCCAGGGCTTCGCGCTGATGCCCTGGGCCGACGTCCTGCACAACGTCACCTTCGGCCTTGAGCTGCGCGGCGTGCCGAAGGCGCGGCGCACCGAGATCGCCATGGAACTGCTGACCATGGTCGGCCTGGAGGGCTTCGCCCGCCGGCTGCCCAAGGAGCTGTCGGGCGGGATGCAGCAGCGCGTCGGCATCGCCCGCGCGCTCGCCGTCAACCCCGCGACCCTGCTGATGGACGAGCCGTTCGGCGCGCTGGACGAGCAGGCGCGGCGGCTGCTGCAAGAAGAGCTCCTGCGGATCTGGGAACGGGACCGCAAGACGGTCGTCTTCGTGACGCACAGCATGGAAGAAGCGGTCCTGCTGGCAGACCGCGTCATCCTCATGACACCGCGCCCCGGGACGATCAAAGAGATCGTCGACGTGAACCTGCCGCGCCCGCGAGGCCGGGATATCGAAAAGACGCCGGAATTCACGGCGCTCAAAGAGTACATATGGGACAGGCTGCGGGAAATGTACGAGGAATCCTCGGCCGCCGCCATAACAACGGCGGTTAAGGCGTAAGCATGGCGGGGGCAGTAAGGAATAACCGGTCCACGCTCGCCGAATGGTCGCGCACCGTCCTGTTGCCGGTCGGCGTGGCCGTCGTCTTCGGCATCCTGTGGCAGATCGACGCCGAGCACCAGAAGTCGAGCCTGGTCATCCCGACCGTCGGCCAGACGTTCAGCGCGCTCGGGCACCTGCTGTTCAGCGGGGGGCAGCTGTGGAAGGCCCTGGGCACGAGCAACGAGGCGCTGGTCTACGCCTACCTCATCGCCGCCGTCGGCGGCGTGACGCTGGGGCTCGCCGCAGCCAGGTTCCGGCTGCTTGGCCGGCTCATGGACCCCTACCTGGACATGGCGCTCGCGATGCCAGAGGCACCGCTGATCCCGCTCGCGCTCATCGCGTTCGGCATCGGCATCGTGCCCCGGGTGCTGCTCATCATCCTGTTCGCGATCACGCCCATCATCATCAACACCAGGGCCGGGGTGCGGAACGTGGACCCGCAGGTCATCGAGATGGCCAGGTCCTACGGGGCCAGCGAGCGGCAGCTGTGGCTGCGGGTGCTGCTGCCCGGCGCCTGGCCGGCGATCATGCTCGGGCTGCGGCTCGGCCTGGCGCTGGCCATCGACGGCATGATCATCGTCGAGCTGCTCATGGTCAGCGTCGGCATCGGGAACCTCGTGATGCAGTACCGGGCCACGCTGGAAGGCGGGCTCCTCTTCGCGACCGTCATCTGCGTCGCGCTCGAAGCGCTGCTCCTGCTGAGCCTGATGCGCCTGCTCGAGCGCCGCCTCACGAAATGGGCGAGGTAGACATGTCCCGGCATGACATTGTGGTAACCGCCGGCGCGCTGGTGCTCGGCGCGGCGATCTGGGAGGCGGTCGGGCGGATCTTCCACCCGGAAGCCGTGCCGCCGTTCACGAGCGTCGTCGCCGCGTTCGGCAGGCAGCTGTCGGACGGGGAGATCACGTCCACGCTCGGCCACACGCTGGGCTCGTTCGGCATCGGCCTTGGCATCTCCCTCGGCGGCGGCCTGGTCATCGGCGCCCTGATGGGCCTGTGGCGGCCGCTGCGCCAGGCGCTGAGCCCGTTCGTCAGCCTCGCGCAGTGGATCCCGGCGGCGCTGATCGCGCCCGTCTACTTCGCGATCTTCCAGCTGTCGATGTGGACCGAGATCGTGGTCGTCATCCACTTCGCCGTGTTCGTGGTCATCATCAACACCCAGGCGGCCTTCGAAGCCACCGACGCGGCCTTGCTTGAGATGGCCCGCTCGTTCGGGGCCGACGGCCGGCAGGCGGCGCTGCGGATCCGCCTGCCCGCCGCGCTGCCCATGATCTTCGCGGGCCTGCGGGTCGGGGCCGGGCGCGCCGTCAAGGGCGTCATCGTCGGCGAGCTCTACCTCGGCATCCTCGGCCTCGGCGGCGTGGTCGACAAGTACGGCCAGGAGTTCGACGCCACCAACCTGCTCGCCGTCTGCCTGGTGATCCTGATCATGTCCCTCATCGTCGGCGCCCTGACCCGCGCCGTGGAGCGGCGGTTCACCCGGTGGGCGGACTAGGGCGCGGCGAGCTCGTCGAGGATCGCCGTCGAGGCGTCCCAGCGCTCGGCCTTCGCGAGCCAGGCCTCCATGCGGTACTGCAGCGGCCGCAGCTCGATCCCGATGTCGTCCACGCGGACGTCGCGGACGTCGAACAGGTAGCCGTGCACGCCGTCGCGGGGTCCCGCGGTGGCGCGCAGCTCCAGGGTGAGGTAGTACAGCCTGCCCGCCCAGCAGGCAAGCGTCGCGGCGGGACTGGCCGCCAGGTTCGCCGCGGCCCGCGAACTGCGGGCCGCGGCGCTGACCGTGGCCGTCGTCGCGCGCAGCTCCGCCCGCGACAGCAGGCAGACCGCGGGCGGGCCGCCAGGGGCGGCGGTGAGGAGCTGGTGCACCGGGTACCAGGCCCCAGCCTCGGGCAGGGCGCCGCTCAGCTCGCCGAGCAGTTCGCCCGGCAGCTCCGCCGTCACGCGCCGCTCCACCGCTCGAACAGGTCGTGCGGGATCTTGAACTGGTCGAGCACCTTGCCCACGATCTGGTTCACGATGTCGTCGATCGACTTCGGCCGGTGGTAGAAGCCGAGCACCGGCGGGAACACGGTGGCCCCGGCGAGGGTGACCGTCTCCATGTTCCTGATGTGGATGAGGTTCAGCGGGCTCTCGCGCGTGACCAGCACGAGCGGGCGGCGTTCCTTGAGCGTGACGTCGGCGGCCCGGCTGAGCAGGTCCGCGGAGTTCCCGGTGGCGATCGCGGCCAGCGTGCGCATCGAACAGGGGATCACGACCATGCCGTGGGTCAGGAACGAACCCGACGAGATCGCCGCCCCGAGGTTCCGTGCGTCGTAGGAGACGTCGGCGAGCGCCTCGATCTCCTCCGGCTCCAGGTCGGCCTCGAGCTTGGCGCTGAGCTTCGCGCCCTGCGACATGACGAAGTGCGTCTCGACGCAGTCGATCAGCCGCAGGCGCTCAAGCAGCGCGACCCCGAGCTGCGGCGCGCTTGAGCCGCTCATGCCCACAACCAGCCGGATCCGCTCGCGCGGCAGGGACGCGTCCACTCAGCCGACCAGTGCCTGGCAGGCGGACGACCAGTGCTTGGCGAGCTCTTCCGCGGTCACCACGGTCCCGAAGTTCTTGGCCACCGCACGCACCGAGCCCTCCTGCAGTTCCGGCGCGTAGGTCGCGCAGCAGTCCGCCACCATCGACACGAAGAACTCCGCGAACAGCCCGTCGCGCAGCGACGACTCCACGCAGACCTCCGTCGCGACCCCGGTGAACAACAGTGACTCAACGCCCATCGTACGCAGGGTCAGCTCAAGGTTCGTACCGACGAACGCGGAGTACCGGTGCTTGACGATCACGGGCTCGTCCGGCAGGTGCGGCGCCACCTTGTAGAACTCCGCCCCCCAGCTGCCGGTGCGGCAGGTGGCCTGGGTGGTGACGACGCCGGGGCCTGCGGCCCGCCGGTTAAGCCACGCCACGGAGTCGTTGCTCTCGTCATGGGTGGTGCGCACGAAGACGACCGGCACCTCAGCCGTGCGGGCGGCGTCGACCAGCGCCACCAGCCGGGGCACCATCTCGACGGCGGCGCTGACGTCCTGGCCGGCCCGGGCGATCGAGCCGTCCGGGTGGCAGAAGTCGTTCTGCACGTCGACGAGCACGAGCGCACACCTGGCCGGGTCATAGCGGAACGGGATGTCCATCCTCGGCTACTCCTCACATGGCCGACCGCGCGGCCTTACATGACGTGGGGTTTCGGGCTATGGTACTAAACATTAGTCTCCCACTCAAGAATGTAACTTCAAGCATATATTTGACATGCGGGGGAGCTGGCGGCCCCGTGCCTGAACGAGGAGCGACATGTCGTACCCCTATGCGGACCTGCGCGAATACCTTGCCGAGCTCGACAAGCGCGGTTTGCTGACCACGGTGTCGGCCCCCGTCAACAAGGACACCGAGCTCGTCCCCCTCGTCCGGCTCCAGTTCCGCGGGCTGCCGCAGGAGCAGCGCCGCGGCTTCCACTTCACGAACGTGACGGACAGCCGCGGGCGGGCGTTCGACGGCTCGATCGCCATCGCGACGTTCGCCGCGTCGCGCGAGATCTACGACCTCGCGGTGGGGGCAGGCGGGGCGCCGGGTGAGGGTGCGCAGGGTGGGGGAGCGCAGGGGGAGAGGGCGCAGGATGCGGGGCAGCCTGCGACGGCGGGCGCGGCCTGGGCGCGGGCGCTCGGGCACCCGATTGAGCCCGTCCTCGTCGAGACCGGGCCGTGCAAGGAGAACGTCATCACCGGCGACGCCCTCGACGCCGGGGGAGTGGACGCCTTCCCGCACCCGGTCTCCACGCCGGGCTTCGACCCGGCCCCGTTCCTCACCGCGGGCTGCTGGGTCACCAGGGACGTGGAAGACGGCACCTACAACGTGGGCACCTACCGCGGCATGATCAAGGGCCCGCGCAAGATCGGGCTGCAGATGGACACCCCGTCGCAGCACATCGCGATTCACCTGGCGAAGGCCAAGCGCGCCGGGCGCAAGCTCGAGGTCGCCATCATCGTCGGCGTCGTCCCCGCGGTCGCGTTGTCCAGCGTGCAGAAGCTCCCGTACGGCTTCTCGGAGTACGCGCTCGCCGGCGGCCTCATGGGGCGCCCGCTGGAGGTCGTCAAGGCGGAGACCGTCGACATCGACGTGCCCGCGCACGCCGAGATCGTCATCGAGGGGTACATCGACCCGGAGGACCTGGAGCCCGAGGGCCCGTTCGGCGAGGCAAGCGGCTACATGGGACCGCGCACGCTGTCGCCTTACGTCCACGTCACGGCCATCACGCACCGCACCGCCCCGGTCGTGCAGGCGTTCATCAGCGAGTACCCGCCGAGCGAGTCCACGCTCATGCGCAAGATCGGGTTCGAGAACGTCTACACCCGGTTCCTGCGGCAGTCCTGCAACATCGCCTCGGTCACCAAGGTGACGTTCTACGAGAGCGCCTCGGTCAACATGATCATCACGGTGTCGCTGGCCAATCCGACGGCAGGGCAGGCGTGGCAGGCGATGTACGCCGTGGCCGGGTACGAGCCGTCGATGGGCAAGATCATCATCGCGGTCGACGACGACATCGACCCGGAGAACCTCGAGTCGGTCTGGTGGGCGCTCAGCTACCGGCTGCAGCCGCACCGCGACACCAAGGTCCTGGAGGGGCGCGTGGCCCGCCTCGACCCGTCGGCGCCCAACGTCGTCGGCCAGCCGGCCCCGGCCGCGTCGTCGCTCTTCATCGACGCCACCAGGGGCGGCCCTTACCCGCCCACGTCACTTCCCTCGAAGGAGCGGATGGCGGCGGCGGAGGCGCGCTGGGCGGAGCTCGGCCTGCCGCCCCTCACGCTCCAGGCGCCCTGGTTCGGCGCCGAGTTCGGTGCCTGGGACGAAGACAACAGGGAGCAGGCGAGGCGCGCCGAGGCCGGCGACTACCTGAAGTGAGGTTAGTACCATTCTTAACATATTGACCTAGGTTAGCTTTCTAGGTTACGCTTCTCGGGAGGTGGTGAGGATGTCCCTAACTTGCGTTGAAACCAGCAAGAACAGCTTCCGGGCGGCGCTCGGGTCCGTGGCTGCGAGCGTCAACGTGATCACGATGTGGGACGGGGACCGCCCGTGCGGCATGACCGCGACCGCGTTCTCCTCGGTCTCGGCCGACCCGCTGCTCGTCCTCGTCTGCATCAACAGGGCCACGCGGACCTACGAGCACGTCGCCGCGGCCCGGCGCTTCGGCGTCAACGTCCTCGGCTCGGCCGCCCACGAGATCTCGGACTACTGCAGTCGCCCCGGCGGCGACAAGTTCCTCAACGAGGAGTGGCTCGCGGACACCGAGACGTGGCACAGCCCGGCACTGTCAGGGGCGCTCGCCTTCCTCGACTGCCGGATTGACCAAGAAGTCCAGGCCGGCACCCACGCCGTCATCATCGGGTCAGTTGAAGGCATCGGCCTCGCCAGCCTGGCACACCACTTTGAACCACTGCTGCACTTCCGTGGCCGCTACCGCCAGCTGGACGCCGTCCGGCAGGCGGCGGCGCCCCGGCCGCTTCCCATCGCACTAGAGGAGTTGGCGTGACACGTTCTGGTAAGGCATACATCGAGGGCCTTCGCGACGGGCGCAGGGTGTTCATCGACGGCGAGTACGTCGACGACGTCACCGCCCACCCGGCCTTCCGCGGCGCC
>Ga0134126_10004582_pt1 | contig 17291 bp, 16 predicted proteins | sample KB31752_FD_96881 | JGI IMG/M metagenome (GOLD analysis project Ga0134126, IMG submission 96881) | Terrestrial soil microbial communities with excess Nitrogen fertilizer from Kellogg Biological Station, Michigan, USA - KB3-175-2 | ecosystem: Environmental > Terrestrial > Soil > Unclassified ...
ATCGTACGTTTCTCATCGCCGGCTCCCATTTGTATGCGGCTCTGCGCCGCGATTCTTTAACCCGATTCACAGCGTAATCCGCGATGCTGCAAATCGGGAGCCGGTCGTTACATGATGACTAGCTCGCGTCGGTGTGCCCGATGAGGACACCCGCACCGGTGGCGACCCCGTCCGAGTATGACTTCATCGTCGTCGGGGCCGGCTCGGCGGGCTGTGCGCTCGCGAACCGCCTGTCCGAGAATGGAATGCATCGAGTGCTGCTGCTCGAGGCCGGTCACGAGCATCGTGAGCAGCTTCTCTCCATTCCCGTCGCGTGGCTCGCGGCCTCCAACACACCGTCATTCGGCTGGGGGTTGCAGACCGAGCCGGAGACCGCCGCAGATGGTCGAGTGATCCCGCAGCCCCGCGGCAAACTGCTCGGCGGCACCTCGTCCATCAACGGGATGATGTACAGCCGCGGCAACCCGGGCGACTACGATCGCTGGCGCGATCTCGGCCTTCCCGGGTGGGGCTTCGCGGACGTGTTGCCCTATTTCAAGCGGATGGAGCGGAGCTGGCGCGGCGCGGGCGCGTTTCACGGCAACTCGGGTCCACTTGCCGTCTCGCGCCAGCCACCCGACCCGTTCATCACGCCGCGAATGTTGAAGGCGGCCGCTGAGCTCGGCTACCGGCAGGTGTCCGACTTTCACGGCACGGAGACGGAGGGCTTCGGCCTGCCCGATTTCACGATTCGCCGCGGCCGGCGCGCAAGCACTGCGATTGCATATCTCGCGCCTGCGATGATGCGGCGAAGTCTCCGGATCGAAACCGGAGCGCACGCGACCCGGGTCCTCATCGAGAAGGGCCGCGCGTTCGGCGTGGAATATCTGCAGGGCGGCATACGCCGGACGGCGCGAGCCGTGCGCGAGGTGATCGTGGCCGCAGGCGCGTTCGGCTCACCACAGCTCCTGCTGCTCTCGGGGATCGGTCCGCCGGGCGAGCTCGAGTCCGTGGGCATCGCGCCACATCATGCGCTCACCGGCGTCGGCAAAAACCTTCAGGACCATCCGCTCGTTGTCGGGATCTATCGAGCCTCGAGCGCGTGCACGTTCGAGCGGCATCTGCGTCTCGATCGCCTGGCGCTCGCTCTAGCCGCCTGGCGACTCGCCGGCGTGGGCCCACTCGCCGCGAATCCGATCTCCGTGCAGGGCTTTCTGCGTCTCGATCGCACCGTGGCTTGGCCCGATGTGCAATTCCAGGTGACGCACGTCTCGATGCTCGCCCGACCGTGGTTTCCGCTCTGGCGAGCCAGTGCGGGACATCAGTTCACCGCCGTGGCCCTCAGCCTGCGCCCGACGGGCCGCGGAGAGGTGACGCTACGCTCGGCGGATCCTCTTGCGCCGCCGCGTATCCGGCTCGGGTTGCTTGCGCATGATGCGGACCGCCGCGTTGCCCGCGAGATGCTGAGGCTCATGCGACGGTTCTTTGCGACGCCGCCGGTCGCGAGTCTCGTGAGTGGCGAGATCGCACCCGGACCGGACGCGCAGAGCGATGCCGAGCTGGATGCGTACATCCGAGCGACGATCCAGACCGGTGCGCATCCGACGAGCACCTGTGCGATGGGTCGCGGCGAGATGGCCGTGCTCGATGAGCAGCTGCGGGTGCGCGGGGTCGAGGCGCTCAGAGTGGCCGACGCCTCCTCGATGCCCGATGTACCGAGCGGCAACACCAACGCGCCGGCGATCATGATCGCCGAGAAGGCATCCGACCTGATTCTGGACAAACCGCCGCTCGCTCCTGAGCCGCAGATCGCCGCTCTCATTGCGCCGCCGGGGCGCACGCCACCCGGGCGCAACTAACCCGCGCTTAGCCGCTTCCTGCAGCCTGGCGTCTCTCGGAAGGTCCTCCGTGCAGCGCGGTAATTACGCGCTGCCGCTCCGCACCGATACGCGCAATGTGCCGCATCAGCTCCACGTCGGTGAACGCGGCCGCGTTCGCTTCGAGCTCGGCGCACAACGCACGCAGCGGGCGTGCGTGGATGTTGGCGCTCGCACCCTTGAGGGAATGCGCCGCGCGAGACAGCGCGCCCCGGTCGCCGTGGCCGACCGCGTGACCGAGCTCCGCCAGGAGCTCCTCGCTGGTATGGATGAACGTGTGGGCGAGCTCGCGCTCGAATTCGGCCTCGCCGCCGGTCAGCTCATCGAATGCGGCCACATCGAGCGGCGGCTCGAGGGGTGATGCGGCGACGATCTGCACCACCGCCGCCTCATCGAGCGTAATCTCGACCGGGACTGGGCCCCCGGTGTTCGGCTCTCCAGCGACATCTCCCGAGCCGCGCTCGGCGCGCATGCCGAGCCGGTCGAGAACGGCTTGCAGACGCCTCACGTCGAGCGGTTTGGTGAGCAGATCATCCATGCCTGCCTCGAGACAGCGATCGAGCTGGCCCGTCATGGCGCTCGCGGTGAGCGCGATGATCGGCGTGCGCCGCCGCCCCTGCTCGAGCTTGCGGAGACAATTGGTCGCGGCATAGCCGTCCATGAGCGGCATCTGCAGATCGAGCAGCACCAGATCGAAGCGCGCCTGCGCGAAGGCGTGGACTGCCTCGAGGCCGTTCGAAGCGAGCGTCACGCGGCAACCGAGGCGTTCGAGGAAGCTGAGAGCCACCTTCTGATTGATCGCGTTGTCCTCGACGAGCAGAACCTTGCCTGCATAGCGCCCGGCGAGCCCGCCCGCGGCCGGTAGGCCGGTCTCGTGGCGACCGATCGGGACGCTCTCGGTGCCTGCGGCGGCGGTATCGCCGGCGGCCTCGTCCCCGAGGACCGGAAGCGGGAGGACGAACCAAAAATTGGATCCGCGCCCGAGCTCGCTCTCGACGCCGACCTCACCGCCCATGAGCTCGACGAGGCGGCGCACGATCGAGAGTCCGAGGCCGGTGCCGCCGAAGTGACGCGTCGTCGAGGAGTCGGCCTGCGTGAATGGCTGAAAGAGCGTCGAGAGCGTCTCCGGCGCGATGCCGATACCTGTATCGCGCACTTCGAAGCGCGTGAGCGCCATGCCGTTCTCGCTCGAGACGGGCAACACCCGCACGCTGATCGTACCCGTGTGGGTGAATTTGATGGCATTGCTCACGAGATTGATCAGACACTGGCGAATGCGCTGGCGATCACCGAGCACGCGCCGCGGCACGGACGGATCCATGCTCGCCTCGAGTCTGAGGCTCTTCGCGGCGGCCTGGAAGGCGAGAATTGCGCGCACTTCCTCGACGCTCTCCGCCGGGCTCATCGCCGAGACGTCGATGTCGAGCTTGCCCGCCTCGATTTTCGAGAAATCGAGGATATCGTTGATCACGGCGAGCAGCGAGCTCGCGCTCGCATGGATCGTCTCGGCGAACTCCCGCTGCGCGGCCTCGAGCGGCGTGTCGAGCAGCAGGCTCGTCATGCCGAGAATGCCATTCATGGGAGTGCGAATCTCGTGGCTCACGTTCGCGAGGAAGGCGCTCTTCGAGCGGTTTGCCGCCTGCGCCGCCTCGGACGCGTGGATGAGCGCATCACGAGCGGCGCGCGCCTCGGTCACATCCTGCATCGATCCCGCAAGGCGCAGCGGCCTCCCGAATGCATCGCGCTCCGACTGGCCGCGCATCCTTACCCAGCGGTACTCGCCCGAGGCCGCACGCATGCGCACCTCGAGGTCGCAGGGTTGGTTCTGCTCGAAGTGCGCTCGCTGGGCGCTTTCGCTCGTCTCCCGGTCCTCCGGGTGTACCAGCTCGTCCGGGCTCTTGAGCGCACCGGAGATCGCGCCTTCGGAGTAGCCGAGGATCGCCTCGAAGCGGGGCGACACCCACAGCGAGCGGCGCACGAGGTCCCACTCCCACAATCCGTCTTGGGTGCCGCGGATCGCGCGCTCGAAGCGCTGCCTCGCATCCGCGAGGGCACTCTCGGCGAGCTTCTGCTTGTGGATGTCCTGCACCGAGCCCGAAAGCCGGATGGGGCGCCCGTCCGCATCCCTTTCTGCGAGGCCGCGGACCAGGAACCAGCGGTAGCTCCCGTCCTTGTGCCGCACTCTGATCTCGTGCTGGTAGGGCGTGCCGCTCTCGATGTGCCGCTCGCTGATCTCGCGCGAGGGGGGTAAATCGTCCGGATGGATGAACCGGTCGACCTGCTCCATGGTCTCGAGCGCGACCTCGGAGGGATCGTAGCCGAGGAGCACGCAGTAGCTCGAGGATGCCCAGTGCTTGCGGCTCACGAGGTCCATTTCCCAATGCCCCTCGTGAATCGACAGAGACGCGCGCTCGAGCCTGCGCTGTGCGTCGTGCAGCGCTTCCGCCTGCGCGCGGAAGCGCTCCGCGGCTTCGACCTCCACGGTGATGTCGCGGGTCGCGCCCTGCGAGCGCAGCGGCCGGCCACTCTCATCGAACGTGAATCGTTGGTAGAGCTGTACCTGCCTCACCTGCCCGTCCGGCATGCGCCGTCGCATGCGTGTGACGAGGTTCGTTTCCCGAGCGGCGAGCGCCTGCGAGGTCTCCGCACGCACGCGCGCCGAATCCTCGGGGAGAACGGAGGCGATCACGCGCCGGCCGATCTCCGCCGGATCGGCAACGTCGTCGAGATTGAAGGCCGGGTCGACTCCGTGGAACCAGGTGAACCGCTCGGTTTGATAGTCGTATTCCCAGCACTCGATACCGGCCGCGTGGGCCGCGATGCTGAGATGGGCGAGGAGCTTGCGCTCCTGCTCGGCATTGCGCTCAAGCTGCTCGGCCGCCTCGACCTCTTCGGTCACGTCCCAGCTCACGCCGAGCGAATGGGCCGGCTTGCCCTCGCTGTCGGTCGTCGTGCGCGCGTAGGCCTGAATATGCCGGATCGACCCATCGGCGAGCTTCAGGCGGTAGCGGAAGGCGGCGTCGTCCTCTCCGCGGGCGAGGGCATCCGAGATCACCTTGTGCCCGATGTACATGTCATCGGGATGCACCCATTTGAAAAGCTCGCTGCCGAGCTCCTGTCCGAAGTGTCGATTGCTCGGAGTCTGGCCGATGCGATTCACGTCGAACGAGATCGAGTGGGTCGCCCAATCGAGCTCCCAGACGAAGATGCCCGCGGCCTGCGTGGCGATGCTAAGGCGCTCGAGCAGCTGGCGCTCAGTCAGCGATTCGTTGTCCGCCATCGTGGATACCGCGACCACGCGCCTCGCGCGGCCTTGCGAAACCGACTTTAGTTATGTGTCTGCGGTGCGACAGCGACGCATGTATCGGATTGCGACAGTCCGGGCGGACTGAGACGCGGATCACAGTGGGGCGGCGATCAGGCCGGCTCGGCGAGCGGGTGGAGCAGGTAGCCGCCCGACTTCTCGTCGCGCTCGAGGGCGAGTAGCCGCTTGGCCGCGGCCTCCTCCAGCAGGCGGTTGAAGGAGCGAAAGCCGTAGTAGCTCTCGTTGAACCCGGGCCGCACGCGCTTCAGGGCCTGCTTGACCATGGAGCCCCACACCTTGCCTTCCTCGCCGCGCTCGTCGACGAGGGCGTCGAGCGTCGCGAGGACGAGATCGAACGCTTCCTGCTTTTTTCCCTCCTCGTCGCGGCTCTCCGTATGTCCGTTGTCCGCCGCGGGCGCGCCTGGCGCCGCCGGCTCGGCCGCCGTCTTCTTGCGTGCTCCGCGGCGCGCTTTCTGCTCACGCACGAGATCGTCGTAGTAGATGAACTCGTCACAGCTCGCGATCAGCAGGTCCGAGGTCGAGTTCTTCACGCCGATGCCGATGACGCCTTTGTTGTTCTCCCTGAGCTTTGCGACCAGAGGGGAAAAATCGGAGTCACCGCTGATGATGACGAACGTGTCGACGTGCGGCTTGGTGTAGCAGAGATCGAGCGCATCGACGACCATGCGGATGTCCGCGGAGTTCTTGCCCGATTGCTTGACGTGGGGAATCTCGATGAGCTCGAAGCCCGCGTGGTGCATGCCGGACTTGAACTCCTTGTAGCGCTCCCAGTCGCAGTACGCTTTCTTGACGACGATCGAGCCCTTGAGGAGCAACCGCTCGAGCACGCGTTCGATATCGAAGCGCGCATACCGGGCGTCGCGGACGCCGAGCGCGATGTTCTCGAAATCGCAGAACAGCGCGAGGTTCGCAGTCTCGGAATCGGCGCTCATGGGCTCACCGGCGTGAGGGTGGGCACCTCGCCGAGGTCGAGCCGCCTGTCGAGCGGCACGCAGAAGATGTCGATCGAGCTCGTGCGGCCACGCAGCGTCATCGGCGGCAGCTCGACCGCGTTCACCTCGACACCGCGCGCATCGAGCGAGCGCTTCAGGGTGCCCGAGAAGACCATCTCCCCGGCGCGGGCGCGCTGGCAGAGCCGCGAGGCGATGTTCACCGCATCCCCGATCAATGTGTAGTTCATGAAGCTCGATGATCCGACATTGCCCGCAACCACGTCGCCCTCGTTGATGCCGATACCAAGCCCGGTCTCGATCTGATGGCGATCCCGCCAGGAGTCCGCGAGCTGGCTGAACCGCTCGAGCATCTCCTGCGCAGCGAGCACGGCGCGTGCGGGACTGTCGCCCTGCTCGAGTGGAACGCCGAAACCGACCATCAGACAGTCGCCTGCCATGTGAAATACCGTGCCCTCATGGCGAAAAGTGATCTCGGTGAGCAGCGAGAAGTACTCGTTGAGAAGCGGCACGACCTCGTGGGGGCTCAGCCGCTCGGAGATGCCGGTGAATCCGCGCAGATCGGCGAACAGCACGACCGCGCGAGTGCGAATGTCGGAGGAGGCGAGGAGGCTGTCCCGCAGCTCCGCGTTGCCGAGGATGCGATCGGCGAGCTGGGGCGAGACGTAGCGCCGGAAAGTGCGGCGGATCTCCTCGTGCCGCATGATCTCTGCCTTGAGCGCTGCATCGGCCACCTTGCGGCGCGCGGCGGCGAGGCGCGCGAGCGCCTCGAGACGCGTGAGCAAGAGCTCTCGCGAGACTTGGCGAGTGACGAAGTCGTCCGCGCCGGCGGAGAACGCCTCGACGCGCAGCCGGGAAGTGCGGCTGACGATGATCACCGGCAGAAGCATCGTCGCCGGGTGTTCCTTGAGCGCGCGACAGAGCGCGAGCGCATCGAGGTCGGCGCAGTCGGCGTCGAGAAACACCAGGTCAGGCGCGAGCTCTTCGAGGTGCGCGATCACCTCGGCCGCGGACGCGATCGCGTGCATCTCGAAGCGCTGACCGGCGATCGGCTCCTGAAAAACCGACTGCACTGCCGCGCATTCCCCAGCCGCGAGCACGCGAAGGGGCGGATCGCGACGAACGAGATGACTGTTCTCAATACTGTTCTTCATTACACCTCGCTGCGAGTCAATTTTCCTCGTGCCGCGCGGCGCCGTTAAGGTCGCGCCCCGCGGGCTCCGATGTGGCGCCGTCTTCGGGCAGCCCGGAGCGCGAATCGATCGTCTCGAGCCGGGCAATGAGCTGATCGACGAGCCGTCCGAGAAATTCCACCTCGATAGGGGACATCGAGGCGAGCAGGAACCTCGACATCCGCTCCATGTCCGGCACGAACGAGCGGCAGGTGGAGGAGCCCTTCGGGGTCAGGCGCAGCATCTTCCGCCGCCGGTTCGCCGGATCGCGCCGCTCGGTGATTCGACCCTGGCGTCGCAGCGTCGCTACGGAGCGGCTGACGTTCATCGGGTGCATGCCGGTCGCTTCGCAGAGTTCGTGTGCTGCAGCCTCGGACACGGAAGCGAGCGTGACGAGCACTCGCGAATCGTTGATCGTGAGATGGTAGCGCTCGGCGTAGCGCGAGAAAAACGGCCGATTGATGAGATTCGTGAGCTTCATCAGCCGGTACCAGACCGACCGCTGCGAGAGGGCGGGCTGTGAGAGCGCGGCCCGCGAAAGCGCCGGTCCGCCGGTCGCCGATGCGCGAGGCTTCCTGCCGCAGATGACGGCCGTCCCGGAGGCGGCCGCGATATCCCGCCCGCGAGTAGGCGTTTTGCCTGTTTCCGATCGTTCGGCTTTGCGCATCTTGTAAGGGCTTCTTCGGTCCGCGATTATACGTCGGCATTTCCGTTTGCGAGAGCCCATGCAGCCGAGATTCAGCGACAAGGCCGTCCTCGTCACCGGGGGCAATAGCGGCATCGGCCTCGCCGCGGCGCAGGCTTTCGCCGCCGAGGGCGCTCGCGTCGTCGTCACGGGGCGCGATACGGCCACGCTCCGCGATGCGGCCGAGTCCGTGCGCGGGGCGCTCGCCATCCGCTCCGACGCCTCGGTCCTCGGTGATATCGAGGAGCTGATGAGCGAAGTCCGCGCAAAGCTCGGCCGTCTCGATGTGCTGTTTGTGAATGCCGGGGTCGGCGCCTTTCTGCCGATCGAGAAGGTCACCGAGGAGGACTGGGACCGGCTCATGGCGGTCAACCTCAAAGGCGTCTTCTTCACGGTTCAGAAGGCTCTGCCGCTCATGACGCGCGGCGCCTCGATCGTGCTCAACTCATCGATCGGAGGGAAGCGCGGGATGCCGACCGGCTCGATCTACGCGGCGAGCAAGGCCGGCGTGAGCGCGCTCGGCCGCAACTTCGCGGCGGAGCTCGCTGGCCGGGGGATCCGCGTCAATGTCGTGAGCCCGGGTCCGGTCGAGACGCCTATCATGAACCGCACGACCGGGCTCACCGCCGCGATGCTCCCGGCCCTGCGCAAGCAGATGGTGCAGAACACACCCATGCAGCGGATCGGCGCTCCCTCCGAGGTCGCGCGTGCCGTGCTCTTTCTCGCCTCGGAGGAAGGCTCGTTCATCACCGGTATCGACATGCTCGTATCGGGCGGTGCCGCGGCCTTCTGAGGCGCTCTCGCACACGATGAAGAGGATATGACGACGCAACGACACGCGCTCTCCGTGACCCGCGCGGAGAATTTCGCCGCCTGGTATCAGGCGGTCGTGGGAGAGGCCGACCTCGCCGAGGATTCCGGCGTGCGCGGCTGCATGATCATCCGGCCCTGGGGCTACGGCATCTGGCAGAGGATGCAGGAGCTGCTCGACCGGCGCTTCCGCGAGACGGGCCACGAGAACTGCTATTTTCCGCTCTTCATTCCTCTCAGCTACATTGCGAAAGAGGCCGAGCACGTCGAAGGCTTCGCCAAGGAAATGGCGGTGGTCACCCACCACCGTCTGAAGACGATCGACGGGGTGCTGCAGCCCGATCCGGACGCGAGGCTCGAGGAGCCGCTCGTCGTCCGACCCACGTCGGAGACGGTGATCGGGGCGGCATTCCAGCGCTGGATTCGCTCGCACCGCGACCTGCCGCTGCTCCTCAATCAATGGGCGAACGTCGTCCGCTGGGAGATGCGGCCGCGACTGTTCCTGCGCACCGTCGAGTTCCTGTGGCAGGAGGGCCATACCGCGCACGCGACGGCCGAGGAGGCCCTCGAGGAGACACGGCGCATGCTCGAGGTCTATCGCTCTGTATCCGAGGACTCGCTCGCGATGCCGGTCGTCGCCGGCGAGAAGCCGCCGCACGAGCGCTTTCCGGGGGCCGACAACACGTTCTCCATCGAGGCGATGATGCAGGACGGCAAGGCATTGCAGGCCGGTACCGCGCACTATCTCGGCACGAACTTCTCCCGCGCGCAAAACATCCGCTTTCAGACCGAGCGCGGCGATCTCGCGCTTGCGTATACGACGAGCTGGGGCGCGACGACGCGTCTCGTCGGGGGCGTCGTCATGACGCACGGGGACGACGATGGCCTCAGGCTTCCGCCGATCATCGCTCCCCGGCAGATCGTGATCGTCCCAATCCTGCGGGATCGGCCCGAGGATGCCTCGGTCATCGAGTATTGCGAGACGCTCGCGCAGGAGCTCGGCGCGACGGTTGCGTTCGGGGAGGCCGTCCGTGCACTTGCCGACCGCAAGCCCGGCCGGTCCGTCGACAAGCGATGGGGCTGGCTCAAGCGTGGCGTGCCGATCGTCTGCGAGATCGGCGGACGCGACGTGGCGTCCGGCTCGGTCTCATTCATTCGGCGCGATCGCGCGCGGAAGGGCGACAAGATCGAGTTCGCGACCATGCCGCGCGCGGAGCTCGTCCGCGCGGCGTCGGCATTGCTTGCGGAGATTCAGAGCGCGCTGCACGGCGAGGCGCGCGCACGGCTCGAGGCGAACATCCGAACGGACCTCGCAACTTTCGCGGACCTCGAGGCGTATTACGGAGGCACCGGAGGTGCGCCGGCCGGCACCTCGGAGAGTGCGGCCGGGGCGGATGAGTCGGGCTCGGCGGAATCGTTTCGCGGCTGGGCACTCGTGCCCTGGTCGCGCCCGGAGGGCGCGGCACTCGATGCGGTCGAGCGGCAGCTGAAGAGCCTCAAGCTCACGGTTCGAGTCGCACCCCTCGAGCAGGGGTCTCTCGAGGGCCGCCGGTGCATATTCAGCGACGTACCGGCGAAAGAGTGGGTGCTCGTCGGGCGCGCCTATTGAGGCTGCTGCGCGGCCGCCGTCTCACGCAGCGCCCGCACCTCAGGGCCGCACCACACCTGCGCCTCAGGCCCGCACCTGAGGCCCCTGCGCGTCTCACACCCGCCCGTTACGCCGGCAGCGCGCAGTGGCGCGCGGCGACCTGCGGGTATTGCGCCGCAAAGCGCGCCACGAGCCGATCGACGATGTACACCGAGCGGTGCTGCCCGCCCGTGCAGCCGACCGCGACCGTGAGATAGCCGCGCAAGCTCGCCTGGTACTCGGGAATTCGAGCCTCGATGAAGCGGCCGATATCCTCGACGAGCTGCGCGACGCTGCTGTGGGATTCGAGGTAGCGCATCACTTCCGGATCCCGTCCCGTGAGCTCTCTCAACGCGGGCTCCCAGTACGGATTCGGCAGCGAGCGGGCGTCGAACACGAAGTCGGCATCCCCCGGAATGCCGTGCTTGTAGCCGAATGACTCCACGGTGATCGAGAGCCGTCCCATCACCCGCTGCTCGACGCGCAGCCGCAACACCTGGCGCAGCTCGTGCACGCCCATACGTGAGGTGTCGATGATCATGTCGGCGGCATGCGCGACCGGCTCGAGCAGCCGCCGCTCGGTGTCGATCGCCTCACGCAGGCTCATCCGCTCCCGGCTCATCGGATGTTTGCGCCGTGTTTCGGCAAAACGCCGCAGCAGCTCCTCGTCACTCGCGACGAGGAACAGAACCTCGCATTCGATACCCCCGCGCTCGAGCTCCTCGATCAACTGTGGGACCGTCGCGATCTCGTGAGCGGTGTTACGGGCGTCGAGACCGATCGCCGGGCGCGCGTACGTCGACTCGGCGCTGCGCACCGTGTGCGAGATGAACGGCTTGAGCAGCGCCGCGGGCAGGTTATCGATGCAGTAGAACCCGAGGTCTTCGAGCAAGTGAAGAGCCACGCTCTTGCCCGAACCGGAAAGCCCGCTGACGACGATGATGCGCATGAGAGAGTGTACGGGCGGGGTTGCTCGGGCGGCGGGAAAGCCTTGTGTTGCGGCGCGCCCGGCGCGCCGGGAGCGGCTAGGTGGCCGCTCGGGCCGGGCGCTGCACCGAGCGCGGCGCCTCCACGGCACGATGGTTGGCGCGCTTCTCCTTGTGCTTCTTGATGCAGCGGTCGAGCTTGTCGCTCAGCGCGTCGATCGCGGCGTACATGTCCGGCTCGGTCGCATCCGCGTGGATGTCGCATCCCCTCACGTGCAGCGTGGCCTCGGCCTTCTGCCTCAGCTTCTCGACGGTGAGAACACAGTGCACGTCGATCACCTGGTCGAAATGGCGCGCGATGCGCTCGAGAAGCTTCTTCTCGACATAGCCCCGCAGCGCGGGGGTGACTTCGACATGGTGACCCGTGAGGTTGAGCCGCATATGCCGTCTCCTTGTGAGTTGAGTGTGCGTTACATCGCTCGGGGACCTGCTCTTCGGCGCTCGTTGGAAGGGGCGATCCCGAGGCTCTCGCGATACTTCGCGACGGTGCGCCGCGCAACCGGAATGCCCTCGCTCGAGAGCAGCTCCGCGATCCGGCCGTCGCTCAGCGGCTCCTCGGAGTCTTCCTCCTTCACGAGTTTCTTGATCTTGGCCCGGATGGCCGTGGAAGAAGTTCCCGAGCCATCCGCTGCCTCGACCTGACTCGAGAAGAAGTAGCGCAGCTCGAACACCCCGCGGGGTGTGTGCATGTACTTGCCCGATGTGACGCGCGAGATCGTCGACTCGTGCATCTGCACCGCCTCGGCGATGTCCTTGAGGATCATCGGGCGCATGTGCTCCTCGCCGCGCTCGAGGAATGCGGCCTGACGCTCGACGATCGAGCGTGCGACCTTCATTAGCGTGTCGTTGCGGATCTCGAGACTCTTCAGCAGCCAGCGCGCCTCCTGCAGCTGCGCGCGAAGGGAGGCGTGACTCGAGTTGCGCCCGAGCAGGCTCGCGTAGCTTTGGTTGAGACGCACGCGCGGCAGAGTCGCCGCGTTGATCTCGACCGCCCATCCGTGATCGGTTCGGCGGACGAACACGTCGGGCACGACGTACTCGGCCGAGGCGCCGCTCACCGTCGCGCCGGGGCGGGGATGACAGCTGCGCACGAGCAGCAGCGCCGAGGCCAGCTCCTCGTCGGTGGTGCGCAGCTCGCGGCGCAGAAGCACGAGCTCGCGCTCCGCGACGCGCTCGAGATGATGGCGCGCGATCTCGACGGCGACCTCCAGGCCGGGTGTATCCGGGGGGAGCTGTCGCAGCTGCAGCTCGATGCACTCCCCGACCGAGCGGGCGGCGACGCCCGGCGGGTCGAGCTGCTGTACGCGTTTGAGGACGGTCTCGATCTCCGCGGGATCGGCCTCGATCTCGGGCCGCAGCGTCCCGGCGATCTCCTCGAGGGTCTCCGTCAGATAACCATCGTCGTTGATGGCGTCGACGAGCGCGCTCGCGATCGCGAGCGCCCGCGGCTCGAGACGCGCGAGCTCGAGCTGCCAGAGCAGATGCTCCTGGAGTGACTCGCCCGAGGCGTCGGCGAACTCCTGCTGCCGATCGTCATCCTCGCCGCTCCAGGTGCCTTCGGAGGAGCCCGCACCATGCTCACCCCAGTGCTCATCGACCACTTCGACGCGCGTGTCGTTCGCAGCGGGTGCCGTTGGCCCTGCGTCCGGAGCAGGGTCTGCGGCGGCCTCGTGGGGGGCGGCATCCTCGAGCGGTTCGGCGGTTTCCGCCTCCTCGACGGGCTCGAGCATGACGTTGGTCTCGAGCAGTTCACGGATGTGCGCCTGGAGCTCGAGAGCGGGCAGCTGCAGGAGCCGGATGGCCTGCTGCAGCTGCGGGGTCATGGTCAGCTGCTGACCCAGCTTCAGCTGCAGGGACGGTTTCAGCATGGTTCTTGCACGAAGGGCGGTCAGCCCCTCTCTAACTTACTGAAATCCAAGAAATTCTCCCTTGCGCAAGCGCCTCATAGCCGGAACGACTCCCCCAAGTACACCTCACGCACTTGGGGGTTGGCAAGGATTTCTTCCGCGGACCCGGAAGCGATCACAGTTCCCTCGCTGACGATGTATGCGCGATGGCAAACCCCGAGCGTTTCGCGCACGTTGTGGTCCGTGATGAGCACGCCGATTCCGCGGCCGGTGAGCTCGCGCACGATGCGCTGAATGTCGAGCACCGAGAGTGGGTCGACCCCGGCGAAAGGCTCATCGAGGAGCATGAAGCGCGGGTCGGCCGCGAGCGCGCGCGCGATCTCGACGCGCCGCCGCTCCCCGCCGGAGAGCGACAGTCCGAGGGTGCGGCGAACGTGCCCGATGCGCAGCTCCTCGAGTAGCTCCTCGAGGCGGCGCTCGCGCGCCGCGCGGTCGAGACCGGCGCGGAGCTCGAGGATCGCGAGAATGTTGTCTTCCACCGAAAGCTTGCGGAACACCGACGCTTCCTGAGGCAGATAGCCGATACCGAGCCGCGCGCGGCGGTGCATCGGGAGGAAGGTTACGTCCTCATCGCCGATGTAGATGCGTCCGGCGTCTGTCGCGATGAGACCGACGATCATGTAGAAGGCGGTCGTCTTGCCGGCTCCGTTCGGGCCGAGAAGGCCGACGACCTCCCCCTCCCGCACATCGAGCGAGAGGTTCGCGACGACGCGCCTCGAGCGGTAGCTCTTGGCGAGTCCGTGTGCCCGCAGAACCTGCGTCGTCACGGCGGCCCCGATGCGCCGGGCGGCTCGGCCCCCCGGCCTTTCGCTGGAACTCCGGGCAAGGCGCCCGGCTTGGCGGACTTCTGCGGAGTGGTGACGATGTGCACGCGCTCGCCAGGCGTTGAGGCACCCGCAAATTGCAGCCTGCGATCGCGCAGGTTGTAGACCACCAGGGGCGCGGTCGTTTCCGATCCCCCGTACTGCAGCCGTGCGCTGCCCGTCAGGCGCACGGTGTCCGTCGCGACCGTGTACTCGATCGAGTCTGCGTGGCCGCGGGCGAGCACTCCGCTCTTGGAGCTCGTCTGCTCGAACTCGGCAGGCTGGCCGGTGGCGAGCGCGCTCTCCAGGCGGTTGTTGCGGAACTGCACGGTTGCGTTTTCAGATTGCAGCGCGCCGAGCTGCTCCGAGGTGATGTGGACGTTGCTCGAGAATATCCAGCGGCTGTTGTCGGAGTCGATTCCCGACACCTCGGCGCGATCGGCTGTGACACGCAGGTCGCCCTGGGAGATCGCAACCTTCTTCAGCGTCGCCTCGTGGGTGCGGTAGTTGATGTCGCCCGAGTCGGCATCGAGGCTGATCGGGCCGTGCTGCATCGTGATGCGCGGCGGGCCGGAGGCGCCCATCGCGGTCGCGATGACGAACAGCGCAGCGGCTGCGGCGAGGAGCGCTCTGCAGGCTCTATCGGGCATAGCGGCCATGTACCTGCGAATCCAGCCGGATGTGCTGCTCGCGCAGCCGCGCAACGAGTCCGCGCGCGCGCAGCTGCTGGCCGCCCCAGTTTACCGTCACCTCATCGTGCGTCGTGATGACCTGCGAGTGCGTATCGACGCTCAGGCGGTCCGTCGAGATGCGCACCGGCTCGGGCGTGCCCGGCAGCAGGCCGGTGACTGCCACATCGCCGCTCAGATCGACCTGCACGCCCTGATCGATCACGCGAGCCTCGTTCGCACGGGCTTGCCAGAGTTGCCCGGTAGGATCGCGGAACTGCATCTCGACCTGCTCGAGCAGCGCGACCCGGGCAGGCTGCTCGTGGATATCGGCTGCCCGCAGTGTGTACATCGGCAATCCATCGGCGCCCGTCTCGATGAGGACCGCATTGCGCGCGGAATAGCCCGGCCTCTGTGCTGAGACGGCCGTGGGCGCTGGTACCGCCGGTTCGCTCGTCTCCCGGTTCAAGGCGAGCCAGGCGATGGCGAGCAGGGCGATGACCGCCGCCGCAGCGAGCGCACGCAGGATCATGGCGGCCGTCCGGTGGGTTCAGTCCGTTCGATCAGTCGATCGCAGACTTCGCGCACGGCGCCCCGGCCTCCCTTCGCGCGCGTCGCATGGCGGGCCGCAGCGCGCGCGGCAGGATGAGCGTCGGCCACGGCGTACGACACGCCGGCCGCACGCAGCAGCGGTACGTCCGGCAGGTCGTCTCCGATGCAGGCGCACTCGGCGGGCGCCACGCCGAGTCGTGCAATGAGCCGCGAGAAGGCCGACCACTTATCGCTCGCTCCTTGTACGAGGTGAGCCACGCCGAGCTCGCGGCAGCGGCGCGCCACCGCCGCGGAGCGGCGGCCCGAGATGACGGCGACCTCGATGCCTGCCTCTCGCAGCGCTTTCAATCCGACGCCATCGCGAACGTGAAAACACTTGAGCGCCTCACCGCGCGGACCGTAGTACAGGCGTCCATCGGTGAGGACACCGTCCACGTCGAGCACGAGCAGGCGGATCGGTTTCATGCGCTCAAAGAACGCCGGCGCGAAGCAGGTCGTGTACGTTGAACGCTCCGACGAGCCTGCCCTCCTCGACGACGGGCAGCGCTGTGATGCGGTGCTTCTCCATGAGGTGAATGGCCGCCGCCGCAAGCTCGCGCGGGCCGATCGTCTTGCAGCTCGCCGTCATCACCTCTCGCATCACGGACGAGTGCACGTCGATCTGCCGGTCGAGCGCGCGCCGCAGGTCTCCGTCCGTGAAGACCCCGAGCACGCGCTCCTCGCCGTCGACGACCACGGTCATGCCGAGGCCCTTGCGCGACATCTCGAGCAGTCCTTCCCCGAGCGGCGCCTCGGGGCGCACGCGTGGCAGATCGGCGCCGCTTCGCATGATGTCCTCGACCCGCAGCAGGAGGCGGCGGCCGAGCGCGCCACCGGGATGCGAGCGCGCGAAGTCCTGCGCCGTGAATCCCCGCGCTTCGAGCAGCGCGACGGCGAGCGCATCGCCCATGGCGAGCGCCGCGGTCGTGCTGGCGGTCGGTGCCAGATTGAGCGGACACGCCTCCTCCGGCACGCTCACGTCGAGCACGACGGTCGCTACGCGGGCAAGCGTCGAGTGCGGCTTGCCGGTCATCGTGATCAGAGGCACGCCGAGGCGCTTCAGGTGCGGCACGAGGAGCAGCAGCTCGGGAGTCTCCCCAGAGTTGGAGAGGGCGAGCGCGACATCGGCGCGCGTGATGGTGCCGATATCGCCGTGACCGGCTTCCGCTGGGTGCAGGAAGAATGCAGGCGTTCCGGTGCTCGCGAGCGTCGCCGCGATCTTGCGCGCAATGTGGCCCGACTTGCCGATACCGGTGACCACGACCCGTCCCGCGCACGCGAGGCAGGCGCGGCACGCCTCTGCGAAGCGCTCATCGAGCCGGGACTCGAGCGCGGTGACCGCTCGAGCCTCGATGCCGAGCGCGCGGCGCGCCGCCGCGAGCAGGGTGTCGGAGGCGAGCGACGCGTCGAGGTTCGTGCTCATTGTCGAATCATATCCGTTAAAATCACCCGGTGAATCCTTGGCTCACATCCTGGCTCGTTCCCTCCATCAGCGGACAGGCGGCGCCCCATGCACCCGGATGAGATAGCCGCGCTCATCCTCTCCGCGCTGCCCGGCGCAGAGGTGCGCGTGCAGTCCCCCGATGGGACGCATTTTGCGGCGCGCGTGGTCGCGCGCGAGTTCGCCGGCCGGCGGGCGCTCGCGCGCCACCAGCTCGTGTACCGCGCGCTCGGGGAGCGCATGGGCCGCGAGATCCATGCGCTCTCGATCGAGGCGCTGACCCCCGAGGAGGTCGCAGGTCCGAATGGACCTGCGGCCAGCGGCTAGGCGGCTCGAGAGCTCGCCGATGGACAAGCTGCGGATCGAAGGGGGCATACCCCTGGAGGGCGAGGTGCGGATCTCCGGTGCGAAGAACGCGACCCTGCCCATCCTTGCGGCCTCGCTCCTCACCGAAGAGCCCCTGATCGTGG
>Ga0134126_10004583_pt1 | contig 17290 bp, 14 predicted proteins | sample KB31752_FD_96881 | JGI IMG/M metagenome (GOLD analysis project Ga0134126, IMG submission 96881) | Terrestrial soil microbial communities with excess Nitrogen fertilizer from Kellogg Biological Station, Michigan, USA - KB3-175-2 | ecosystem: Environmental > Terrestrial > Soil > Unclassified ...
CACGCCAATTCTTTCGAAGAAGTTGTCGTTCAGCGTGATGAATCGCACCTCGATCGTCACCTGCAAGTCCTGCAAGCGGCGGAGCTGCGCCAATAGGTCGGCGATTTCCTCGTGGACCTCCTGCGTCTGGCTGATGACCAGGCTCAAGTTGTTGCGGTACTCCTGGATCGCGCCGGGGCCGCCCACTTCGTCCCACGTCGTCGGGGCGATGGTCGAGGTGATCAATTCGATCAGGCTCTGGAAATCGGCCGTCCCGCCGCCGCCCAAACCGCCGGGACCGAGGCCGGACGGCTGCGCCGCGGCGGCCGCCGACATCGCCGATCCGCTCGCCGAAGTCATCTGGGCGAGCAAGTCGGAGTTCAGCATGGCATTGCCCGCCGGGCCGTTGTTGCCGGCGACCACTTGCAGCGGCGAATCTCCCCCGCCCATCCCGCCGTACATCGGGATCGCCGACTGGGCGTCGCGCAGCGCGCCGGCCAAGCCCCAATTTCGACCGTTGGGCGAGAAATTCGGGATCGGTGTCACCAGGTCGGCTACGTTGTAGGTGTGCTGATAGATCTCGCCGTCGCGCAAGTGCTCGCTGGTGATCTTCAGCACTTCGTCCTTGATCACGTAGCTCAGGTGCAGCGGCTCCAAAATCAAATTCAGCGCGCTCTTGAGCGAGATGTCCTGTCCCAGCTCGATCGTCACCGGCGTGCTCGTGTCCACGCCTTCCTCAGCCAGCCCTCGGGCGTCGAGGTACATGTTCACCTGCGCCAGCTTGCTCAGCTCCTCGACCACCTGGGTGAGCGGCATTTCCACGAACCGCAACGAAACGGGGGTCTTGAGCTTCTGCTCGATCTCCTGCTCTCGTTCGGAGCCTTTCTTGCGGGCCATCCGCTCCAACTCGGCCCGGCTTTTCGTCAACCGCTCCCAATCTTTGAGGGGCCCGAATTGGTACGGCTTGTTGTCGTCGAACGGAACGGCCGCGAGGTCGACGTTCGTGGTGGCCATGTAGAAACCCTGCTCTTTGGCGTCGCGAATGTCGGCGACGTCGTTCGTGCGACTGGTCATCTTGACCATCAAGCCGATCTGCTTGACGACCGGTTCATCGGGCGCTACCTCGCGCGCCCGCTTGGCCACCACCTCGGCCTCCGCCCAGCGGTGCTCGTCCATCAACTTGTTGAACTCGTCGACGAGCAGGGCCACTTTTTCCTGCACTTCCACCTTGACCTTCCGCTCGCGGTCGATTTCGTTGCGAGTGGAGGTGTTCCGCTCGTTCAACTCGATCTTGCCGCGATTGGCGTCGATGAAGCGTTCCAAATCCTCGACGTCGCGATTCACGCGGCGCAGCAGCACCTCGCGCGTCTGCGAATCCAAATCGGTCTGCTCGACGACGCCCCGGGCCTGCTTGAGCATCTCCAGCGCCTGCTTGGGATCCGATTCTTGCAGGTTGCGGGCCGCTTGCTCCTTCTGGGCCAATTCCGCGGAAACCCGCCGAGACTTCAGTTGTTGGTCGGCCAGCGCTTCATTCATCAGGCCCCGCTCGGCGGGCTTGCGGACCGCGCTGGACTGCGACAGCAGTTGCAGTTTCTCCTGCAATTGCTGTTGGACGTCCGGATCGAGCTCGTTGCGATACTGGTTGGCCTGGCGAAACCATTTCAGCGCGCCGGGAATGTCGCGATTGCGCAGCGCCTCTTCGCCGCGCTGAAAAAGCCGCATGCCGCTTTCGGGCGCGCCGGCCGATTCCTGCGCGCCGGCCGGGACGTTTTCGGTCGCATCGCGATTACGGTCGTACATGGCCTGGGCGCCGGGGAACTGCCCATCTCGCTCGGTTTCCGCCCCGATCGGCGCGACGCCGCCCGCCGGCACGACTCCGCGGCGATCTTTCTCCGACTGTTGAATCTGGTACAGGACCATCCAAGGGCGGTCTTCGCCTTGGACGAACGCCGCGTCGGGCACGCGCAGTTCCTCGGCCTGCTCGGCCAGGCTCTTCGCGCGGTCGAAATCGCCGGCGTTCATCGCGTCGCGCGACTGCCGGACGAGCTTCATCGCCTGTTGCTTGCGCGCCATCGTGGCCGCATCGAGCGCGGCGAGCGGGCCGGATTGCTCGACCAGCGGAGCTTCGCGGCGACCGACCGGCGGCAGCGACTCGAGCCGCGCAGGCCCCGCCGCGCGGCCTTGACGCCGCGCCGCGGCGACGCGCTCGAGCATCGCATCGGGCTTGACGTCGAACGGGCCGTAGTTGACGTTCAATCGCTTGGCGTCGCCGGCCAGCCGCTGCGCTTCGTCGAAGTCGCCCCAGTTCATCAAGCCTTCGGCTTGCTGTAACAGGCTCTCGGCCTGCTGGCGCCGATATGTTTCGCTGTCCTTGGCCAGGCCGCCCGGCGCATTGAGCCGGATATGGCGCTCGATGGCATCTTCCACCTTGGCCGGCGAATCGTCGTGGAAATCATAGCGCACGCCGAGTTGCTTGGCCTGCGCCGTCAGGTTCGAGGCGCGGCGCACGTCGCCCACAGCCAAAGCCCGCCGCGACTCCAACAGCCAGCGGTCGCTCTGCGTTCGCCCCGCATCCTTCGCCGGAAGCTGGTCGGCCGGCAATCCCGCCTCGGCTTCGCTGGGCGGGACGGTGACGGTTTCCTTGCCGAACGGCGAACTGTCGGGAAAGCCTTGCCCGGTCGGCAAATTGCGGGGTTGGTCGGCTTCGCTGGGCGGCGCCAGGCTGGAACGCGGATCGAGAGACGATCCGGTCCCGCGCCGCCCGGCGTTTTTGGCCGTCGGCTCGAAGTTTTCTTGACGCACCGCGAATGGGTCGCGAGGCTCGTCCTTGGCCGCCCCGCTGGGCGAACTATTGAAATCGGCGCCCATCGGTCCGTCGCCATCGGGACCGACGGCCTGGAACTTTTCGCTGGGTAGCTTGACGCCGCCTTTGCTCTTGAGGACGCGATTCAGATCGGCGCGAGCTTTCTTGGGCGTGTCGCCCAAATGCAGCTTGCTATAGCGCACATCCATCGCCTCGGCGCGAGACACGAGCGAGTCGGCGGTTTCCAGCCGGCCCTCTTTCATGGCCTTGCGGGCGCTGCCCAGCAGGTCGGCCACCGCGCGTTTTTTATCCTCGACGCTGGCGCCGCCGGCTTGTCCGACGATCGAGGCGCCCCAGAGGCCGCTGAGCGAACTGGAAGGGGCCCCAGCGGAGGCGGTTCCCGCCGCCAAGATGATTCCTGTGGCCGTCCAAGCGGTGAATATCCGAGACGTCGTCTTCAACACGATCTCCTTTCGAGATTCGCAAGATCCTCAGGCGCACCTTGGGCGCAAAGGACCAACCCAGGCATCTTTCGACATGTACGCGCACCCTCGCCGGGTCGCGCAGAACTAGCAATGGATTAACTGAGATTGGCAGAAGAGAGGCGGTTAAATACTCGGCGGCCGAAAACGGGTCAAGGGCAGTTGGAAAAGATTTTTCGGAACCTCGCCGCCTGGACCCCGGTGTCTGCGCGATACCCCCCAAACCGGAGCATCTCGCCGATCGCCTCAGACCACTCGCAACCGCTCGTGCTCCAGCCGATCGGCGAGAAACTTCACGGCCAGCGGCGCCATTCGCTCGAAATAAGCCCAGCTATGGCCCCCGCCGGTAGTCTCCAAATCGCACTCGTGCATGATGCCCAGGGCCGACAATTTCATGCGCAGCTTCTGGGCGCTGTCGTGCCAACGATCATCGGCCGGATCGGACGCAAACCAGGTGTTGCGCGGCCAATTCAAGGGGTGGACGTGCAAGGTCGCGGTGTCTTGCCGGGCCGCCTCGCGATCGGCGTAAATCCGCGGCAGCGTCTCTTCTCCCGCGTCGTGAAAACAAAGCTGGTAGTCGATGGCCGGGGCGATCGCCGCGCAAATCGGGAAGCGGTTCGGATGTTTGAAGGCCAATCGCAGCGCGCCTTGCCCGCCCATGCCGATCCCCAACAGTGCCGCGCGCGGCGGGGCGGCGCTCCAGCGTGAAATAGCGTAAGGCAAAATATTGTCGAGCAGGTGCCTCTCGGCGGTCAGTCGCGGATCGAACTCGTCGGCGATCTTGTCGGTCCACCAGCTTCGCCCGCACAGCGGCGCGATGACCGGCAGCCCGCGGCTGGCGAATTCGCGGCCGAACGCCGGACTGTCGCGCAGGCCCGCCTGGTCCACGTCGTGCAAATAAATCACGGCGTAGCCGTGCGGGTTTCTCTCGGGCGGCTCATAGACGTCGCAGGCGTGGCCGCCGACTTCGACTTGGCTCCAACTGTCGGGATGCGAATTCAATGCTTTCGACCTTTTCAGCCCGCTCTACGACGATCGGACCCATAGAGCAAGATGCGCTTGGCCCCGCTTGACACGTCTGGCGACCCCGGCGATGGTGGGAGCTTTCCGACGCGTGGCGCCTCGGCAATCGCGGGTAGGGTCGAACCGTTGAAGTTAATACTAAGCGAAGCGCAGGTGCAAGCGGCCGTCAGGCGCCTGGCGGCCGAAATTTCGGCGCACTACGCCGGCCGACCGCTGACCATCATCGGCGTGCTGACGGGCAGCGTCGTGTTGCTCGCCGACCTGATCCGCTTGCTCGACATGCCGCTGCGCGTGGGGGTCGTGCAGGCCCGCAGTTACCGCGGCGCGGCGACTAGCCCTGGCGCGCTGTCGATCAATGCCGAATTGCTGCCCGAGATCCGCGATTGCGAGGTGCTGTTGATCGATGATATTTTCGACACCGGCCAAACGCTGAGCGAGTTGATCGAGCAGTTCGGCCGGCTGGCGCCCCGCTCGTTGCGCTCCGTCGTGCTGCTGCGGAAGCAGGGCCGTAGCCGCGTGGCGATGCTTCCCGATCACGTGGGTTTCGACATCCCCGATGAATTCGTCGTCGGCTATGGGCTCGACTATCGCGACGCCTATCGCAATCTGCCCTACGTCGCGGCGCTCGAAGCCGCCGAATTATCCTTAGCGGCCGGATCGAACGAGGGGGCCGGCGCGTGAACAAGCCGCGGGTGGTTCTGATCACGCGCCGCTTTTGGCCCTTGGTCGGAGGGGCGGAGATTGTCATGGCGCGGCTGGCGGCCGAATTGCACGAGCGCGGCTTGGCGACGACTTTGTTGACGGCCCGCTGGCAACGCGATTGGCCCCTCGAAATCGAGCACCACGGCGTGCGCGTCGTCCGGCTGCCGAATCCGCGCGGCCGGTTCTGGGGCACGGTCCGATACATGCGCGCCGTCGCCGGTTGGCTCCGCGCGCATCGCGGCAGCTTCGATCTGGTTTATGTGTCGATGCTCAAACACGACGCCTACGCCGCCGCCGGCGAAGGCCGCCGCGGAAGGTTTCCGGTCGTGCTGCGGGCCGAAGGCGCCGGGTTGTCGGGCGATTGCCATTGGCAATTGGACGCCAACTGCGGCTTGCGAATCAAGCGCGGTTGCCTCTCGGCCGACGCTTTCATTGCGCCCAGCCCCGCCATCGAGCGCGAGCTGATCGCGGCCGGATATCCTCGCCCGCGCATTCACTACATCGCCAACGGCGTGGCGGTGCCCGCGCCGCGCGATGCCCAGGCAAAAGCCCAGGCCCGGGCTGCCTTGGCGGAAATCGATCCGGCCTTATGGCTCGACCCGAGCGCTCCGCTGGCCGTCTACACCGGCCGGCTGCACGACATGAAAGGGTTGGATCAACTGGTGGCGGCCTGGCCCGCGGTGCTGCGTCGCCGGCCCGACGCCCGGCTGTGGCTTGTCGGCGATGGCAGCCATCGGCGACATTTGAGCGACTTGATCGGCGATTTGGGGCTCGCCGGCCGGATTCTGTTGACCGGCGCGTTCGACGATGTCGACGATGTCTTGCTGGCCGCCGACGCTTTCGTGCTGCCATCCCTCGAAGAGGGCATGTCGGTGGCCCTGTTGGAAGCGATGGCCCGCGGGCTGCCGGTCGTGGCGACGAACATCCCGGCGAACGAAGTTGTGATCGAAAACGGCCGGCACGGGCGATTGGTCCCCACGGAAGACGCCCCCGCGCTCGCGGCGGCGGTGCTGGAACTGTGGGACGATCCCCAGCGGGCCGTGCGCTGGGGAGAACAGGCCCAGGCGCGCGTGGGCGCCGAGTTTTCGCTGGATAAAATGGTGAACGACCACTTGGTCTTGTTCGAGCGGTTATTGTCATCCGCCGCCCGGTGACGTTTTGACGAAGCGTATTCTGCAAATCATTCCGACGCTCGACCGCTCCGGCGCCGAAAAGCAATTGACGTTGCTCGCCGCGGGCCTTCCGCGGCCGGAGTTCGAGACGCACGTTTGCCTGCTGACCCGCACCGGTCCGCTGGCCGCCGAACTCGAAGCGGCCGGCGTGCCGGTCGTGTTGATCGGCAAGTCGGGCAAGGTCGATCCGGCGAGCTTTCTGCGATTGAAGCGGCACATCGCTGAATTGCGCCCCGACTTGGTGCATACCTGGCTGTTCGCCGCGAACGGCTACGGCCGCGCCGCGGCACTGGCGGCGGGCGTGCGCCACGTCGTCGCGGGTGAGCGGTGCGTCGATCCGTGGAAAGCCTGGCACGAGTTGGCCATCGACCGCTGGCTGGCCCGGCGGACGGAAAGGATCGTCGTCAACAGCGCGGGGGTCCGCGATTTTTACGTTCGGCACGGACTACCGACCGAAAAGTTCGTGGTCATTCCCAACGGCATTGCGCCGCCGGCGCCGAGCAACCTCGGACACAACGAGTTGCTCGCGGAGCTAGGGTTGCCGGCGGGCGCCAGGCTCGTCGGCGCCATCAACCGGCTGTGGCCGCAAAAACGGCTGAAAGATCTGATCTGGGCCGCCGATTTGCTCAAGGTCATTCGCGACGACGTGCATTTGCTCATCGTCGGCGACGGTCCGCAACGTGACCGGCTGGAACGTTTTCGGCGACAAGTGAAGATCGAAGACAAGGTGCATTTCCTCGGCCATCGCAACGACGTGCCGCGGCTGCTGCCGCACTTCGATGCCCTTTGGCTGGCGAGCGAATACGAGGGATTGCCGAACGTGGTGATGGAAGCCATGGCGGCCGGCGTGCCGGTGGTGGCGACCGACATTTCAGGCAATCGCGACTTGGTCGTCCCCGGCGAGACGGGCTTTCTCGTCCCCGTCGGCGGCCGGGCCGCCTTCGCCCGCGAGACGAAGCGGATTTTGGACGACGCCGATTTGGCCCGCCGGCTGGGCGAAGCGGGCCGGCAGCGCGTGCTGACCGAGTTCACGATCGAACGGATGGTAGATCGCCACGCGGCGCTGTATCGCGAACTGCTCGATTGACGCGGTTCGGCGGATCGCCCAATCGAGGCTGATTACGCCAGCGGCGTCTCGCGCGCGTCAGGGCCGAGGTCGATCCCGCCGACGAGATGCACCCGAATGCGATGTTCGTCGACGATCCATAGCCGGCCCGCCACCAACGCCGGATCGAGGTGAGGGATCAGCCGTTGCATGAGGGAAAGCACCGCCCGTTTGCCCGGCTTATGGATTCGCAGCACGATCAACCCTGCAAATCGTTCCGGCGGAAATTGCAAAATGTTCGAGAAGTCCAAGTCCAGCGAGATCAATGCCCTGCGCTCGCCCTGACAAACGGTGAGAACGTCCGTGTCGGCGCGACTCCGCAGACCCTGCTCGTAAACCGTCATCACGTCGTGGCTCGCCCCGCGAAGGAGATCAGCGGCGGCAGGCGGGAGATTCTCGTCCAGCTTGAAAAACATCAAGCCGCCTCCGGACCCAAGGGAAGGAACCGGTCTTCAGCCATCTCGGCTGCGAACAAAATGGATGCTTGAATGTCTTCGCGCGTGATGTGATAGCTCGACATGATCGCCTCGTACGACTCTCCTTCGCCTAGGTTGGCAAGAATCACGCTCACCATGACGCGCGTTCCCTTGATGCATGCTTTTCCATGACACACATCAGCTTTAATGTTGATTCGATCTTGCCATCTCATGTTTTTGCTCCTTGATGCGCCTCGCGAAGACGAAAACGGATGATGGGCGCCTCAAATATAATACTCGATCACGGCCTCTTCCCGCATCTGGAAGCGGCGGTCGTCGCCCTCGGACGCTTCATCCGCGAGCAACACTCGGGCCAACTGCATGGCTTGCCCGCGAAGTTCGGGCACGGCCGTTGTTTCCCAAAGCGTGCCCTTCAGCAGCGGACCCAAGGCGAACAGGCAGCGGCTGGCGCCGCCGTCGCGGCCGATCACGGCCAGATCTTCGTCGACGTCGATGCCCATGTCGAGCGGATCGGGACGCACCAGCCCGCGCTGCAGCAGGTTTTGGAATAGTTGAACGCCGGTCGTCGAGAACCGGGCCTGCGGGCCAGTGCAGTTAATGGCCAGCGCCGCCGCGAGCGAATCGCGGCGTCCGCCTTCGGCGTGAAACAAGACCCGCACGCCGGCGCCGCATCCCTCGACCGCATCGATCGCGCCCCGCACGACGCGCAGGCGTCCGTCGGCGATCGCTTGCGACACGCGATCGTGGATCGACCGAGGGATCCGATGCCGCGTAGCGTTCCAGCGGGCGGCATAAATACCCAGGAATTCCCGCTTCTCGTCCAGAGAAAAGTTCTTCCAGATCCGTTGCGTATGCGGGCGCAGCCGATCCACGGCGATGGCCGGGTTGGCGTCTCGCTGGCGCAGCAAGCGGCAATGCTCTTCGATCAATTCGACGAGCGCCGCCAGGCCCAAGCTCTCCGGATCGGGCGGCGGAAAATCGCGATAGTCGATCCCCCGAAAATGGGCCGACGGCAGCATCCCGCTACGCGATACCGCGATCATGTTTCCCTGCCAGTTTCGCGACAACAGCGTGATCAGCGCGTCGACCATCGTCAACCCGGCGCCCAGCAGCACGATATCCTGGTTCTCGGCGCGCTCGGGCAGCCGCGATTCCCAGTCGCTCCACGGGTCGGCCACGTACGCCGGGTGGTCGAAATCCCGCGGCAAACCGGCCAGGGGCGCCGGAGGCTGGTTTCCGGTGGCCAGCACCACATGGTCCGCCTCGATCAGTTGGCCGTCGGCGAGCGAGACCAGCAGGCCGCCCCCTTGGTGCGATTCGACGTCCACGGCTTCGACCTGGCAGGCGTCGATGACCGCCGGGCCGCGTTCGTCGATCGGATGGAAATAGCCGAACGACAGGCTGCGCAGGTAGTCGCCGTAGATCGTCCGCGGCACGAAGGTCTCGCGCAGTTCGGCTTCGGGCACGTCGCCGAATTCGCTCCGGCAGCGGAGCCACTCGATGAAGTTGTCGGGCTGGTCCGCCAAGGCCGACATGTTCCGCGCCGCGACGTTCAACAGATGCTCGGGATGGCGCGTGCCGTAGGCCGTTCCGCGCCCCAGCGGGCGGCGATGATTGACGATCGCGATCCGGGCGGGCCGCCGCGCGAACCGGGCCAGATTGACGGCGGTCATCGTGCCGCAGAAACCGCCGCCGATAATGACGATCGTTTTCACTACGTTCTCCTCCTGGCGTTCGTTGCAGCGCTCGACTGAGGAAGATTATGAAATCATGCAGCACGTCCGTCAAACGTCGCACGGCACGGTCGTTGACCGATCGCAAGCCGCCCGTTAGTCTGGCAGGCGATCGAAACGACGCCCGAGGGAGCGGTTCGGGAATGAACTACTTGCTGTTGTTTTTGTTCGGCGCCGGGGTCGGCGTCATGAGCGGACTGCTGGGGATCGGCGGCGGAGTGGCCTTGGTTCCGGGATTGATGCTGCTGTTCGGCTTCAGCCAGCAGGAAGCCCAAGGAACCTCTCTGGCCGTGCTCGTTCCGCCGATCGGGGCCTTCGCCGCCCTCGTTTATTACCAGCATGGGTTCGTGCGGGCGCCCGTCGTCGGCTGGGTCGCATTGGGTTTCATGCTGGGGGCGCTGTGCGGCGCGAAGGCCGTCCCGCTCATTCCGCCCGTGCCGCTGAGAATCGGCTTCGGGTTGATTCTGCTGTACGTCGGCTTCTTGTTCGTCATGACCCCGGCTTCGCTGCGGCCGCGCAGCGCCTTGCCCGCGGGCATCGCGACGCTCGGCGCCTTCGCGTGTTCGCGAGCGCTTCGGCGCTGGCGACCGCCGCCAAAACCGACGCTGCCGCGACCGAGCAACGAGATTGAATACCACATCTGAACGCCGCCCCGACGAGCGGTCCAGCACCCACTTTTTTCAAGAGCCGATCCGATGGAACCCTCTCCGCCGCCCACGAGCGGCCCGCAACTGATCTTTCACTACACGCTACGGCAGCACTACCAGGGCATGCTCCGCGATGGTGCGATCCAGCCCGCCACGGCCTACGCTCCGCAAGCCAAGCGGGCCGCCGTCTGGTTCACGAGCCGTGCGGATTGGGATCCGATCGTCAACAAGGCGATCGTCTGCGCCGACGAAACGAGGCGCGTGCTGAACCGCGACGAGTTGCACACGATCGGCCTCGGGCCGATGCGGTTGGGCGTTTCCGCCCGCGTTGCGCCGCTCACCTGGCACGATTTCAAACGCGCCAGCGGCAACCCGCCGAAAGTCTCCAGCATCCTGGTCGCCGCCGCGGCGCGATGCCAATCGCATCCGAGCAACTGGTTCGCCACGTTCGAGCCGGTGCCGCAATCCGAATGGCTGGCGGTCGAGCAGTGGGACGGCTGGCGCTGGGTTCCGGTATGAAGAAGCGCGCTCAAGGTCCGACCGCACGCCGCCGGCCCGCGGAACGCGCACCTACAGCGTGCCGAACCGCGTGATGCTGAACGCGGTAGCCGTGCTGAAGGGCACGATGCCGTACAGCCCGTGCGTGAACAGCAAGTCGATGAAGTTATTGGCCACCAAGATGCCGGTCTTGGGGATCAACACGATATCGGAATCGTTCAGCCAAATCTCATCGGCCGGGCAAGGCCGCTTGCCGTACAGCGGCCCGCGCAGGTCGAGCATCGTGGCCATCAGCCGCCAGTCGTCGCCGCGGCGGAAGACGACCGTCTTCCATAGGTTGCCGCCGTGGTTCCAGCCGCCGGCCAGGCTGATGGCCTGCATCACCGTGGTCGGGCCTTCCAACGGATAGCGCCCCGGAATGCGGACTTCGCCCAGCACGTAAATGTACCGCGGGGCGCGCGCCGCCAGCACCGGCGTGATCTCGATGCCTTGCACTTCGGCCGCGTAGCGCTCGTCGAGCTCGCGCTTCAGTTCATTTAGCGACAAGCCTTGGGCGGGGACCGAGCCGACGGCCGGCAACTGAATCGTGCCTTCGGGAGTGACTTTCGCCCGCCGCGACTGGCCGCCGAAGCCGAAGCGGCTGTCGACCGTCGCCCGCAAGTCTTCGAGCCGCGTGTTGACGCGCAGCGGCGTGATCGTGATCGACGGCTGCCGATAATATTTCAAATACAGTTTCTCGATGTCCTCTCGCAATTGCGGAATCGTGCGGTGCGTCGCCTTGACTTGGCCCAGCAAGGGCAACGTAATCGTGCCGTCGGGCTGAACGATCAGGTCGCGCTTGAGCAGTTCTTCGCTGAATGATTCAAGGCGGATTTCGTCGCCCACGTTCAACTGATAGGGCTTGGCCGTTTCGTCGCGCGTCAGCCGATAGACGAATTCCAATTCGTCGTCCACGCGCAAGCGGTATTCCGGCACGTGCGCGGTGCGCTCGTGGCCTACATATTCGCCTTGGGCGTAGCGTTGCCAGGGAATCGGGCGGGCCGCCCGCCAGCCCAACTCGCCGCAATTCGCCGTGGCGCAATCGACCCCCGCGATCGGATAGGGCGCGGCAGGCCCCAGCGCCTGGCAGAGTTGGATCTCGCCGCCGAACGCGGCAGCTTCGAGCGCGGAACGCCCAGCGGGGATCGCGGAGTGGGAATGACCGGAGGCAGACGCTTGCTTTTCGGCGACGCACTCGGCAGGGCCGGATGCGCCCGTTCGCGGGCAGACGGCCAGCGCCACGCCAACAAGGGCCCCGAAAGCGGCGAACCAGCGCCAAGGTCGCTCTGCTGCCGGGCCGCGTGCGGCGCTTGAACGACCTCCGATCACCGCTGTTTCATTCCTCATGGAAGTACGCATGTTCCTCGGATTTCGCGTTTTTCGTCTGTGGCGTTATCGCGATCTCCCGCATGGGCGGTGCGGGCGTCGCGTCCCTAGCGTCGATCGGCTCCGCCTGAGGCCGCTCGCGAAGTCCGCGGCAACCAGGGCATTAGCCCCTTGGCCTCTTCGGCCTGCGGCCGGTCCTTGGCGTCAGCTTGCCGATCGTTGGCCGCGCGTTGCAAATCGGCGCCGGGTTTCGTCGAGGCGGCAAAGGTCGCCGGATCGACCCACTGCAAGTCGCCCGGCGCCGCGCTCGACGGCTGCGCCGCCGCGATGGCCTCGCGGCGCACGGCCTCGGCGGCTTGCTTCTCGGCCGAAACGGCAAACTCGGTCTCGCCGAGATGCCGATGGACGACGGCGAGGTTCTGCCAGATCGCCGATTGCGGGGAGATCGCGACGCTGTGCCGCAACAGCTCTCGCGCTACGTCGTATCGGCCATAGCGAGCGATCAGCACGGCCAGTTCGTTCGCGGCCAGATAATTGCCGCCGTCGACCGTCAAGGCCGCCTGGTGGAAGACCATCGCCTTCGGCTCGGGCGCCACGACTTGCGGGGATTGCTGAGCGGCGAGCGTGCCGTAGGTTTTGCCCAAGCCGAACAAGGCCATCGACCCGGCTTCTTCGCGGCCGGCGGCAATCGCCAATTGTTCTTGAGCGTAGGTGTAATACCGCTGCTGTGCGAGCACGGCGACCAACTCGCCGGCCGCCGCGTCCTTCAAAATGGGCGTGCGATGCCCGCGAACCATGACGCCCACATCCAAGTCGGCTTCGACGTTGGACCCGCGTGGCACGAAGTCTTCGGCTTCCTCCAGGGCCGTCAGCCCGGCGCCAAGGGCCTCGCTGTGCCGGCGCCCGCCGGCTTGCACGTCGAGCGCCTGCGCAATCGTCCGCAGGGCCTGGATAAACTGCGAACGCGCCGAATAGAGCGCGCCGCGCGCGGCCAAGTTGTAACCACGCCTGACCTGCCGTTCGGCCTGCCGAGCGACCGCCTCTTGCTCGGGCGACCGCCGGGGCGCCCTCGGCAAGGGCCGCGGCGCGGACGGCGCCATCACCGACTCGCGTCGCAAGGCCGGCGCCGCGGGCTGAGCAAGTTCGGGAGTCACCGGGCCAGTCCGGGGGCGAGCGTCTGGCTTGACGACTCGTTTCGAACGCACCGCCGGCCGAGCGATCGTCTTCGCATTCAGCGCGCGGGCCTCTTCGCCCGACTCGCCGGGCAGGGGCGGTGGGCCGAACTCGGCGCCGGGCGTCTCCATCGATCCGTTGGCGGCGAACAGGGCGGGGCCGCTCTGGGAAGGCGGGCCTTGGGGCCTCCGCTCGACGACGGCCGCCGGCTCGCGCGGCAACGCGCCGGGCAACGTCGATTCCGAGGCGACGATGGGAAACGGCCGCTCGACCGCCGGCATCCGCTCGACTTCCAGCATCCGCTCGACCGCCAGCGGCATCGGATGCGAGGCCGCCAGCACTTGACTGGCTTCTCCAATGGGCTGCAGCACCGGCTCTGCGCACGGCCGCAACGTGGACGTCGCCGGAAGGCCCGAAGCCGGGTCGCCGTTGATGGTCTCCAGATCACGCGGGCGGCCGGGCATGGCATCGCAGCCGGCCAGCAGCAGCGAACCAATCAGCGGCCCGGCATAGCGAACCAAACGCGCATGGGTGCGGCGAAGAATCATCCGTCCGTGACCGTTCCTCAGCTTCGAACGCGGCAAGGCGCCGCGTCTACTGGAGCGATTGTGCCGCCCGTCGCCGCATCCGTGTCGGCGAACCTCATTAGAACGAATCGTCCGGCGGCCAAGATCGCGCTGAGCAAAAGCGCCCTGGTGCGCCGGTCGCGGCCAATCCCGCGCCGAACAGCCGTCACAGAGCGAATGGCGCGGGCGGCGCCTTCGGCACAGCCGGCGCCAGGCGAAAAGTGCCGGGTAGACGGCCTTCGCGTCAGAAGCCGCACAGCAGCCGCTGCACCTTCGACTCCCGATGGCTTTCGTCCCCCGCGCGCCCGTCGAGCGGAAAGGCGTTGAAGCCGGCCTCTCGCAACCGGGTCACGAAGCTCAACGGTCCGTGGGTGCAGTAGATCGTCCGTGCGGCGACTCGTTCGACGGCCGCGAACAAGTCGTCGTAATCGGCATGGTCGGACAGCGGAATCGCATGGTCGGTCGCCAGCCGCCCGCGAGCGCGGGCATCCATGGCCCAGCCCGTGACCGCAATCGAGATGCTGCGCCCGAGGCCCGGCAAATGTCCGCCGCGGTGCATATAAGGCGGCGTGACCACGGCATGGCCCGGTAAAGGCTTGCCGGGGTAGACGGAATGATCGCCCAAATCGACGCCGCAAGCCGCATAAACTCGGCTGACTTCGTAGACCTTCGGGTGCTGCAAAACCGGAATCCCCGCCAAGGTCAACAGCCGGGTGACTTCCTGGCTTTTGCCGAGCGTGTAAGCCTGGATGACGGGCGTGGCCTCGCGATCGATCGCGGCGCGGACGACGTCGAGCAGCTCCGCGACGACATCGGCCCGCGGCCGGCGGCGATATTGCGGCTCGCCGTAGGTGCTTTCGATGACTAGAATATCGGCCCGCGGCAGTTCGGCCGGCTCGGACGTGGCCGATTCGCCGAGCTTGAAATCGCCCGTATAGAGCATCGTCCGGCCATCATCCTCGGCCAGCAGCATGGCCGAACCCAGGCAGTGGCCGGCCGGATACGTGGTCAGGCGGACCCCGGCCCATTCGATTGACTGGCGATAGGGCATTTCGAGCACGTCGCGGACGCCCAGCCGGAGATGATAGAGCTTCGCCGTTTCCGGCGTACACAGCGCGTACTGGTGGCGCGCCATGTGGTCGATGTGGGCGTGCGAGATGAAAGCCCGCGGCTGGCGCCGCCGAAAGTCGATCGCCAGGTCGGCCTTGGTCAGCTTGAGTCCGCGATCGAAGTGCAGCAAGGGCGTTGCCTTATCGCCCCGCCACGGCAGATAGCTTGCCGGCGGGGCTCAAACCGGCCGCTTTCCAAGCGGCATCGAGTCTTTCTCCGGTCAGTTTCACGATCTGGTCGCGCCGCAGGCCGGCGAATTGACTGCTGTGCGGCAGCGGCGTCACCGGGCCTGAGTATCCCAGTTCGGCCAGCGCCGTCAGGACCGCAGGCGTGTCGATCGTGCCGGTTTCGCCGGGCAAGCGGCGGCTGGCGACGGGCTGGCCCTCCGGCTCGGCTCCTGGATCGGCGACGTCGGCGAGTTGCACGGCCACGATCTGCTCCGGCTTCAGCTTCGTTCGCACGACATCGAACGATCCGCCCGAGGCCCACAAATGCCACAAGTCGAGCGAAACGCCCAGGTTCTTCGCCGGCGTCATGCCCAGCAGCATCAGCAGGGCATCGAGCGTGTGAATGAATTCGAAGGCCTTGCCCTGGCGATCGCTCGCCGCCGCCGAGAACCCCACGCCCAGCCGCACGCCCTTCGGCTCGAGCGCCGCGGCCAGTTCAGCCAGCCGTTTTTGATGGAACTCGAAATTCTGATGGTAGGGCCGCTCGTCGCTGGCCGGCTCGATCTCCGTCAATGCCCGCGTGGCCCCAATTTCCACCGCAGGCCCGAGCAAATCGGGAAGTTTCTGTAAATCCCCGCGGAACGTCGCCTCGTCGGCGTACCAGCGGACGGGCAGCTTGAACGTGCCGATCTTCAGCTTGGCGCTGTCCAACAGCCGGCGCGCCTTCGGTAGTCCTTGCTCCTTGACTTGGGCCGCAAACTCGACCACATCCAGGTCGATGCCCCGAAATCCGAACGAAAGCGCCAATTCGATCAATTCGTTCTGGCTGGTCGAGAGTCCCAGCGCTTCCGGATTCAGATTCTTGAACATCAACGTCCTCCAGGGGTTTGCTCGACGGGGAAACAAGGCGACAACACGTCGCAAAAGACGATTTCCTCATTATGCCAAATTGCTCGGAACCGGCAAGGCAAAGCTATACTTTCGAGTTTCCCCGCCATTGCTAGCACCAGGCCCCGAAGCGACATGCTCTATCTGCGGATCGTCATCCTGGGCGTCGTCCAAGGCATCACCGAGTTCCTGCCGATCAGCTCCGACGGGCATTTGGTGGTCGCCGATCGGCTGTTCGGCTTGTTCAGCGGCGAAGCGCTGCCCAAAGGCGACCTGCTGGAGACGATCATCCTGCACCTGGGCACCTTGCTCGCCATCCTGGTGATCTACTTCCGGCGAATTCTCCGCTTGCTGGGCGCCGACCGGCGCGTGATCGGCTTGCTGATCGCCGGGACGATCCCCGCCGGCATCGTCGGCATCGTGCTTGAAGAGCGTTTTTCGGATTGGCTGATCGACCCGCGACTGACCGGGGCGATGTTGCTGGCCAACGGAGTCATGTTGCTGTGGATCAACCGGCGCAGCGAAGGCCCGCTGGCTTATCAGCAGCTGACTTACGCTCAGACGTTGCTGATCGGCGCCTGCCAGGCCGCCGCGCCGCTGCCCGGCATTTCGCGGAGCGGGACGACGATCGCCGGCGGCTTGGCCGTCGGCTTGCGTCGGGACGACGCGGCGACATTTTCGTTTTTGCTGGCGATCCCGGCGATTTCTGGCGCCGTCGCCGTCGCGCTGTGGAAGCTGGCTCGCGGGGCGGAGATCAGTTCCTCGGCCGGCGTATTGGCGGTCGGGGCGACGGTTTCATTCTTCGTCGGGCTGGTCTCTTTGCGGCTGCTGCTCAAAGTGCTGAGTTCCGGCCGGCTGCACTGGTTTGGCTGGTGGTGCATCGGCTTGGGGGCCGTTGTGCTGGCTTGGCAGTTTTCGGCCTCGGCTGGTTCATAAACTCCTTCGCGATCACCAGGAGGCTGACGCCCCCTGCTCGCCAATTGCCGGCGCCTGATCCGCTCCGCGCTCGCCCCACCCGTTTGTCATGGCCTCACGGACCGCATATAATCGACCGATACCAAGACTTGCCTTGGCCTTTCGGGGGCGAACAGGGTTCGACCGGACAGCCTGAAGCGCAAGTGGCGTGCCGTGGTTGGTCAGTTGGCCACGTTAAAAGCTGACCGAATATCTTCAATTGCCGAAGATACCTACGCTTTGGCTGCCTAACTAAAGGCAACCCCGACTGCGGGCTTTCGTCGGAGAGGCCCAAAAGCCGGTTACCAATTCCGAATCGTCCCGGACCAACGTTGGGAACGTCCGGGGCTAAAAACCGTGCCCGACTTGCCTGCAAAAGACCCCGTCGGTTGGGGCTTTCGCGGGCCAAAGCGGAAATGATCCGACTACGCACGTAGAAGCTGGCGTGAAAATGTTACGGGACGCGGGTTCGATTCCCGCCGCCTC
>Ga0134126_10004584_pt1 | contig 17283 bp, 11 predicted proteins | sample KB31752_FD_96881 | JGI IMG/M metagenome (GOLD analysis project Ga0134126, IMG submission 96881) | Terrestrial soil microbial communities with excess Nitrogen fertilizer from Kellogg Biological Station, Michigan, USA - KB3-175-2 | ecosystem: Environmental > Terrestrial > Soil > Unclassified ...
CGTCCGGCAGGCCGTAGTTGGCGTACACCAATTCGCCGGTGACGTCGCCGTCACCACCGTAGACGTTGTACGGCGGCAGCACGTCCTTGGTGATGTCGGTCGACGGGTCTCCGGGGATCGGGCCTTCGTTCAACACCGCGTCGTATTTGGTCGGTGCCACCAGCTGGACCTGCACCTTCTTCGGCGTGGGATACAGGACGCTGAACGTCTCGATGTGCGCGTCCCAGCCAAACTCCTTGAACTTCTGCAGCACGAATTCGGCGTTGGCCTTGTCGTGCGGCGAGCCCACCTGGTTCGGCGCGGAGGACATGTTCTTCAGCCAGTCGCGAAGGTTCGACGCCTGCAGTTGCGCGTCGAAGGTCTTCTCCAGGCTTTGCTGCTTGGTCGCGGCGCTGGGGCTGAAGCCCAGCATGGCGCTGCTGGACTGGTCGCCGTTGGCCGAGCACGCGGCGCCCAGCGCAACCACCAGGCAAGCCAGAAGCAGCGGCTTGGTCGTCATTCGGATCATGGTTCCACTCCAGTTTGTTGTGACGATGGGCCCGGACAGGCAGCCCGCGGTTGACCAGAAAAATCAAGGCGAGGGAGGCACGCCCGGACGCGGCGTGCCGTGAGCACGGGCCTCAGCCGAAGGGATGCTCGAGTGATGGGCTCTGCGGTGTGAACCAACGCGCGCCGTCCTCGGTGATATGCATGTCGTCTTCCAGGCGCACGCCAAACTCGCCGGCGATGTAGATGCCGGGCTCGTCGCTGAACGTCATGTTGCGCTGCATCTGGCGCTTGTTGCCGCGCACGAGGTAGTACCACTCGTGCATGTCCATGCCGATGCCGTGACCGAGGCGGTGGCTGAAGTACTTGTAGTCCGGCCCATAGCCGGCGTCGACGACGACCTTGCGCGCCGCCGCATCCACCGATTCCATGGCGGCGCCCGGGCGGGCGGCCTTGAGCGCGGCCGTCTGCGCGTCGCGCACGATGTCGAACACCTTCCTCATCTTGTCGCTGGGCTTGCCCAGGGTGAAGGTGCGGGTGAGGTCGCTGAGGTAGCCCTCGACGTAGCACCCGTCGTCAAGCATCACCGGCGTGCCCTCGACGATGTGCTGCGGTACGATCGAACCGTGTGGCTGCGCGGTGAATTCGCCCACGTTGACGCTCGCGAAGCCGCGCACGCCAAGACGTTTGTAGGCCGCATCGACCCAGGCCGATACGTGCTGCTGGGTCATGCCAGGCTGGAGCCCCGCCCACACCGCGTGATATACCGAGAGCGTGGCATCGCAAGCAATCTGCATCAACGCCAGCTCGGCCGGGCTCTTGATGGCGCGGCAGCCCGCGGTCACCGGGGTGGCCACCACGAGTCGCGCCTGCGGCAACGCTGCGCCGATCCCGGCCGAGCGGAAGAACGGAACCCGCTCCTCAATGCCCAGGGTGCCGGTGGAGGCATGCTGCTCGGCCATGACCTGCGCCACGAGGCGGTACGGATCCTCGTGTTCCTGCCAGGTGCGCACGTCGTGGCCAAACTTGATCTGCTCGTGCGCGCGGGCTTCCTCGAACGCCGGGGTGATGTAGACCGGGTCGCCGGACTTCGGCAACACCATGCCCATCAGGCGTTCGCTGTTGCCAAAGCGCATGCCGGTGAAATAGTTGATGGTCGTCCCGCCATCCACGAAGACGGCGTCCATCTTGTTCTCGGCCATCAGCCGCTGGGCCTTGGCCAGCCGCGCCCGGCGCTCATCGTCGGTGATCGGCACGATCTTGGAGGTGACCGGCTGCAACGCCATGATGGACGGCGGCAGCTTGGGTTGCGCCGTCTCCTGCGCCGCCAGCGCCGTACCACCCAGCATCATCGCCGGCACCGCTGCCGCGCCTACGGCCGATGCCTGCAAGAAGCGTCGACGACTTGAGCTTACCGAGTCGGTTGGTCCCATAAAAACTTCCTCAAAGTAGGTTTTGAGATCCCGTCATCACGACCCAGGTCGTTGCTTCGGGCTGCCTGAAACAATCCCATCGTTTGCCTACATCCAGGGGGGCGGGAACACGGTGCCCGCGACGATATGCGGCGACACTCGCCGACTTGTTCCCCGCAGCAGAATGCACTCCGCCGAAACGAACCGAGAGTGCCAATGGTCACCCGCCATTCGATCGACAGCAGCCCTCAGACCCTGGCCACCCGAAGCGCCTCAAGTCCCTGTCCCACGGATCCTGAAATTCGACGATAGCATATCCATCCGCCGGATGATGGTGCCGCTGCGCAGGACCCAAATGGACGTCCCGACCCGCATTGAACCTGCAGGCCGGGACACCGGGGCGATTAGAACTTCACCTTGGCCTGCACGTAGCCATAGCGGTCAGGCAGCGGGTAGGTGTGGGCGTCGTAGCTGTTCAGCGAGCAGGACACGCACACTGGCGGCTGGCGATCCCAGATGTTGTTGATGCCGGCAATCAGGGTCAGGTCCAGCTTCATCGGCACCTTCCAGCTCGCGCGGAGGTCCTGCGTGACGAACGAGCCCATGTAGTGCGTGCCATTCGGCCGGAACGGTACCGGCGTCGGGTCGTTGCAGATCGGGAAGCCCTTGGCCGGGCCACAGTCTTCCTTGACCGGTCCCTTGTAACGCAGAATCGTCGTCACGCTCCAATCCTTCAGATTCCAACCGAGCTGCAGATTGGACACCAGCCACGGAATCGAGCTGTCGTTCAACTCCGCGCCGACCCTCTGCGGCTGCCGCACGTTCGACGCATCGTAGGCATTGAACGTCCGCACGTAGGTATTGGTCCAGTTCGCGTTGAACGAGCCCAAGCTGGTCTCCGGACTGCGCCAGTCGATGCTGAAGTCGAAACCGGACGTATCGATACGGCCCAGGTTGCGCAGGACCACGTTGATGTACTGGATGTCGCCAGTACGCGAGCGCAGCACGGACTGGCAGTCCGCACTGTTCGGATTCCCGCCGTTCACGCAATTGACGAGGACGGTCTTCGCATCCGGCGGCTGGATCGCATTGTTCAGGAGGATGTGGTAGTAGTTCAGCGTGAAGTCCAGGCGGTTCGACCACGCCAGGTTCTGCGCCCAGCCCGGGCTGTAGACCGCGCCCAGGGTGAGGCTGGTCGAGGTTTCCGGTTGCAGGTTCTTGTTGCCGCCCGTCCGCGTACCGATCTGGATATTGTTCTGCGAATAGCCCTCCGGCACGCCGAGCGCGCGGCAGTTTGCCGTGATCTGCGGGCTGGTCAGGAACTGCGCCGAGCAGGGATCCTGCAAGGTCGGATTGAACGTCGACAAGGCGCCAAATGCCTCGCCGATCGACGGGGCGCGGAAGCCCTCGGCCCACGTGCCACGAAGGACAAGGTCGTCATAGACCTGCCAGCGCAAACCGAACTTGCTGTTCGTGGTGCTGCCGAACGTCGAGTAGTTGGAATAGCGCGTGGCCGCCGACAGGTTCAGCGACTTCACGCCCGGCAGGTTCGCGAGCAGCGGCGCATTCACTTCGAGGTAGGCCTCGTTCACCGAGTACTCGCCGCTCGCCGGGAGCGCGATGCCGCCGGTGGCCAGGCCAATCGCATCGGGAGTGTACGACGCATAGAGCTTGCGGTGCTCGACACCCGTCGCGGCGCCGAGCGGGCCGGCCGGCAGGTTGAACAGGTTGTCCGTGGAAAGGTTCGCCGTCCAGTCCTTGAGCTGGTTCTGGCTGCGGTCGACCGCGATGTATTCCAGGTAATTGAGCATTTCCGGGGTAATCGACCCCGGCGGTCCAAACAAGTTGAGTGGCACGCAGCCCGGGATTTCCGCGCAGGAGGCGGCCGAACCGAGGGCGTTCTTGACATGCAGGGTATTGAATACCCCGCGGCTGGTCTGGGTGCCGCGGTTGCTGCCCCGGACGAAATTGATATCCCAGGAGAAATCACGATCCACCCAACCAAATTGGCCTTGCAGGCCGGTATCCAGCTGCGCCGTATCGACGGTCTGGTCGAAGACGCGCTTGCCCGCCTCGACGATGCGCTTGCTGATGCTGGTGAGGTTGCTCCGGGGATCCAGGTCAAAGCCGAACGGGTTGTAGGGATTGTCCTTGGATATCACGGATGCCAGGGAGAACGGGTTGGTCGAGGACGCGCCATAGGAGAAAGAGTTCGGTGCCGCATCCGTCATCGACCGGCGATTGTTGTAGAGCCCGCGCACATACCAGGTAATGGATGGGGTGAGGTCATAACGCAGGCTCGTGAAGAGGGCGTAGCGGTTGTTTGGCGTCAGCAGGGCATTGACTGGGCCATAGTTGTAACGGTCGGCCGTGCCGAACTTGTGGAAATCATTCGGGTAGCTCGCCACATTGCCGGTGAAGTCCTGGTTGATCGCCAGGTCATGCTTGACGCCGTTCGGGTCCGTGAAGTTGTAGCGTCCCCATGGTTGCGTGGAGCTGCAGTTGGCCCGGCCAGTTCCAGCAACGCACTCGTTGCGCGTACGTTCCCAGTCGGCACCCTCGATCTGGTTCTGGGTGACGTAGCTGATGTCGGTAAAGAACTGGTACCTGTCGCCGCTCTTGCCGAAGGAGATATCGGACTGCGTGGCCTGGCCGTCGATGCTGGGATAGGTGCCGAAATAGGTGTTGGCCGCCGCGCCATCCTGCGTGCGCTTGGTGATGATGTTGACCACGCCGGAGATGGCGTCGGAACCGTACAGCGACGAGGCGCCGTCCTGCAGGATGTCGATGCGGTCGATGATGCTGGCCGGGATGGTGTTCAAGTCCACCGACCCGGACATGCCGGTACCCGAAGTCTCGTTGACCCAGCGCAGGCCGTCGACCAGGACCAGGATACGCCCCGAACCCAAGTTGCGTAGATCCATGGCGGCGGAACCCGCGCCGGCGCCGCCACCGTCCGGGCTGGAACCGAAGTTGCCGGGCCTGCTGAACTTGGTGTTGAGTGCCGCGCCGGCCGAAGTGACCTGCTGCAGGATGTCGCCGATGCTGGTCAGGCCGGTTTTCTGCAGGGTGTCGCCGCTGATCGTGAGCACCGGGACCTGGGTCGCCATGTCGGCACCCTTGATGCGCGTGCCGGTGACTTGCACCGCCTGCAGGTTGGTGGTCTGGGGGGCCTGCGCCTGCGTGTCGGCCGCTGCCGGTGGCGCGTCCTGGGCAAACAGCGCCGAGCTCTGCATGGCAGCACCTGCCGCCAACGCCAGGGAAAGCGAAAGCGCAAGTTTGCCGCGTCGTAAAATCGTCGTCATGTATGGATCCCCGTCAACGTGAAGGTACTCACCGTTCAGTGCAAATGAATGCCGCACGGTCCTGCAGCCGCGGACCGTCAGCCCCTAAACCCGCGTGCCCGAGACCTGCAATGCCGATTGGCAGGTTTGCCCCGCAACACCCTGCTCACCTTGGTTTGGTGCCGTCCCCGTGAGGCGACCCCGCACGCTTGTCCCTGTGAAACCGCTGTTTCCGTGACCAGCGCATCCTGCCCCGAATGCGGCGTTTGACGCTGATTCCGCGCGATGTTAGCACGGCGTTATTTGCCGTATAGCCGTCCAACACGTTCAGGGGTTGTTATCTTCTACGCGCTTCCCCGTTTAAATTCAAGGCGAATTCTTAACACCTTGCAGGGCCTGTGACGAGATGCCGCTGTTTTCCGCACGACCCGCGCCAGCAAGCCGGACGGATCCCGCCCTCGCCCGGCGGAAGAGAATCGGCACCCGGCTCCGACCCGCCGCCGCCACAATCCCCGTAAGCTATGGGGCCACGCACCGTGGCCATGCCGACCGGTGTACTCCGGCAAGTGGACGTCCATGTGACTGATCTCCTCAATGTCATCGCCCTCGGCATCATCGAAGGCATCACTGAATTCCTGCCGATTTCCAGCACCGGGCACCTGCTGATAGCAGAGCGCCTGGGACTCGGCGCACGTTCCGACCTGTTCAACATCGGCATCCAGGCGGGCGCCATCCTGGCGGTGACCCTCATCTATTGGAAGCGCATCTGGGAGCTGCTGACGCGCTGGCGCGTGCCGGCCAACCGGAACTACCTGTTGAAACTGCTCGCGGCGTTCCTGATCACCGCGGTGCTCGGCCTGGTCGCCGTGAAGCTTGGCTTCGAGTTGCCCAAGACCGTCACGCCGATCGCCTGGGCCCTGGTCATTGGCGGCTTCTGGATGCTGGGGGCGGAGTACATGGCGGCGCGACAGCCGGACCGCAGCGCGGTGACGTGGCGCGTCGCAGTCCTGGTCGGCATCGCACAGATGCTGGCCGGCATCTTTCCAGGCACCTCGCGCTCGGCCGCGACGATCTTTGCGGCAATGTTGTTCGGCACCAGCAACCGCAGCGCGGCCACCGAATTCGCCTTCCTCGTCGGCATCCCGACGATGTATGCCGCGACCGGTTACGAATTGCTGAAAGTGCTCGGCAGCGGCCACGCCGTCCATGAGGACTGGGTCGCGCTTGGGGTGGGCTTCGTCGTTTCCCTGGTGGTCGCCTTCATCGCCGTGAAGTGGCTGCTCGGTTACATCGTCGGCCACCGCTTCACCCCGTTCGCGCTGTACCGCATCGCGCTCGGCGCCGCCTTGCTGCTCTGGCTGCCAGCCGGCGGCTGAGGGAGGTCAGCGGCCCACGATGACCGCAAACCAGGTCCAGCCGCGCACGCGCGCGCAAATCAGCTTGGTGCAGGTCAGCATGGGCACGGCCAGGAGGGCGCCGGGAATACCCCACAGCCATCCCCAAAGCAGCAGCCAAAGCAGGATGGCGATCGGGCTCAGGCGCATGCTGCGACCCTGGATCAGCGGTGTGATGACATTGCCTTCCAGCGCGGTGATCGCGGCAAAGGTGAGCGGGGGCAGGAAGACGTCAAGGTTGACGTCCCGGGCGTACAACATGCTCACCACGGCGAGCAGGATGGTGGTGAACATGGCTCCGACATACGGGACGAAGTTGGCGAACATGGCCACCGTTCCCCACAGCAGCGCATCGGGTACGCCGTACAGCGTGAGCATGCCGGCGGTGATTGTTCCCAGCGCGGCGTTGATGGAGAAGGCGGTAAGCAGGTAACGCGAGATCTCGGTCTGGATATCACGGGCAATCTCGACCGCGTAGCGCTTGTAGGCAAAGCTGGGTGTGACTTCCACCAGTCGGCGCAGCATGGTGTCGCCGTAGGTCAGGAAGAAAAATACGAGAAGCACCACGCCGAGTATCGCGGCCAGGATCTTGGGTGCCGTGGAGACGACGTCCCACGGCGTGATGGAAATGGATGCCGGTTCCACCGGGCGGGCCCGACTGGCGCCGCTGACCAGCGTTTGTGTGGCCTTGTTTGCCGCTTCCAATGGCTGGGTCACGCGGCGGAGTTTGGGCACGAAGGACTTGATCGCCGCCGGGGCGCCATGGAACCAGCCCATTGCAGGCTGCGCCAGCAAGGCGGTGCCGGCCCCCATTCCAACCAGCAGGCTCAGCATGAGCACGCTCGCCGTCAGCCAGCGCGGGATGCGCAGACGCCTGGCGGCGACGGCGACCACTGGGTTGAGCGCCAAGGCAATGAAGGCGGCCAGCACCAGGGGTATGAGCAACACCTTGGTGATGGCGACCGTATACAGCAAGGCCAGCAACAGCATGGCATTCAGCACCAGGCGGATCGCCCGGACGTGGCGGCGCAGGCTGCGCATGGCCCGTCCGCGGGGTCCTCCCGGTTGCGAGGGAGATTGCTCCGGCGTGGCAAGGTCCGCAGACGCGTTGGCTTCGGGATCCGCGGCAGACAATGGCCCGGTGCCCACGGCCCCGGCCGCCAGCTCAGCTGCCTCGTTCGTCCCCATCATGTCTGCCCTCGGCAACGTCGTCCGCCGCCGCATGCGTTGCCGTGCCAAATCCGTCGATCAGTCGCGCGGCAAGGGCGACACCTTCCGCCACTCCACCGCCCAGCAACGCCCCCAGGCCGGGAATGCGCCACGGTCGCAGATTCCCGCGACCCATGACCAGACCCAGGCCGGCGGCGATTCCGAGCATCGCCACCGGATGCGCGCGTGCGCGCGACACCAAGCTGTCGGCGGCAGTATGCCACCTCCGGCGGGCCGACTCTGCGTCTGCACGCGCCGCCCGTACCGCCGCCATGCGACGGAAGACCTTCACGGCGATTCCACGTCAGCGGGCCGGTTCGTGGGACCCGCTTCGGCCGCGGCGATCGGCCTCGTGGCACGCCCCGCGCGCAAGGAATCGCGCAGCAGACGGGCGCCATGCTCGCGACTGCGCGGCAAGCTCAACCAATACAGGCAACGCCGGAACAGCACGATCGCAACCAAGAGGAACAGCAACTGCAGCAGCGCCAACGCCATCAGCGCCAACAGCCAGGATCCCCACCACTTGGCCAAGGCCACGCCAACCAGGGCAAGTACGGTCAAGCCGAAGCCGACTCCGGCCACCATCGCCGCCAGGCCCGCGATCAGCAGCCACCACACGGCGCTGCGCGCCAGGCCAATTTCGGCCAGCAGCAACGCCCACTGCGCGCCCAGCAGCTGCTTGAAGGCACGGCCGAGCCCGCTCAGCTCGGCCCACCATCCCGGCGGCGACCCTGGGACACCGGGCGACTCCTCATCCATCGCTATATACCAATCCGTTGCTGCACCATCACCGGCGCAGGATGCGCCCTAGCAACCACCCCGCGCCGAGCGCAATGGCCACGGATTGCACGGGCTTTTCGCGCACGTATTCGCGGGCTGCCTCCAGCCACTCCTCGGTCTGGTCTGCGGTCCTGGCATAAGCCTCGCGCCCGCGCTCGCCGAGATCCGCTGCCTTGTCGCTGGCGCGGTGTGCCGCACTGGCGGCCTTGTCGGTGGTGCGATGCAAGCCTTCCTCCACGCGGTCAGCGGCATGATCGACGCGCTCGGCCGCACGATCGACGGCCTCCTTGGTCCCGGCCACCGCCTTGGACGTGGCCTGCTTGACCCGCTCCGCGTGGTCGTCGATGCGCGAACCCGCAACTTTTGGTTCGATTGGGGAATCTTGGTTGTTCATGAGTGCTCCAGTTTGGTTGGGCCGGTCAGCGCTGACGTGGGCGTCAGGTTGCACGGCGGAAGAACGCAATGATGGCCAGGATCAGGAAGACCACGAACAGGATCTTGGCGATTCCGGCCGCGGCACCGGCAATCCCACCGAAACCCAGTACCGCAGCAATGATGGCGATGATCAGGAAAACCAGAGCGTAATAGAGCATGACAATGTCCTCAGGTAATGCAAGTGGCATCAAGTCGCGCTTGGCACGGCCAGTCGACCGGCCAGGCCATTCAGCCACAGCACTTGCCATGCCCACGTGAAGATCATGCAAGCGCGCCCGGCATGGATTCGCGCCGTACCGGGGCGGAACCGCGCCCGGCAACTAGCACTGGCTTGGTTTCGCCCGTTGATCCGCCCGGCAATCAAACCGCTACGACATCACGACCCGTGCCGTTGCGCCCGTGCCGGCAGGGAGCGCAGATACGCGTACAGCGCACTGATTTCCTGGTCGGTGAAATTGCGGGTGACGCGCACCGGCATGTAATCGGTCTGCAGCTTCCGGCCGCCCCGCGCTATGCCCTCGCGCAGTGCGGTACGAAAGTCGGTCTCGCTCCAGTCGGCCAGGCCACCCGCACCGGTGGTGAGGTTTGCGGCGTCCGGCCAGCCCGCGGGCGTGCCGGGCACATGCCCGCCCGCGAAATCCTCGTGGTGGCAGCCGGCGCAACTCGTCGCGAGGTAAGCGCCATACGCCGCGGTCGGACCGGCCGGCGGGGCTTGCGCGGGCTTGGCGGCCACGGCATGGTCGACAATCTCCGCCGGCAACAGGGGCATCTGGCCGAGCTCGAACAACACGCGGGCAATCGGACCGACGCGGTTCGTCGGCGTCACATGCTGGACTGCCGGCACGCTGTGCAAGTACGCCAGCAGGTCGCCCATGTCCGCATCGCTGAGGCCGCTGAAATCCTGCGCCGGCATGAACAGCAGCGAGCGGCCATCCGGCGCCACGCCGTGGCGGATGGCGCGTACCCGATCCGCGTCGGTGAGCTGGCCGCCCGGGCCGGCGGGAGTCAGGTTGGTGCCGGAAAAGCGGGCGAACACCGGATCGTCGATGAACGTGGCGCCAGAAAGATCATGCCCATGGCAGTCGATGCAGCCGCGGGTCTCGGCGACATGGGCTCCGCGCCCTACGGCCGTGGCGTCAGTTGGAACCGGCGGTACCCGCACCTCGACGTGATACACCTTGGCCATGCGCCGTTCGCTGAGCCCATAGGCCGTGGCCAGCGCGACCAGCAACAGCACGACCACGCCGCCCACGAGGCGGCCTAGCCACTTCCATGCCTTGCGCATAAAGCCCCCAACCCCGTGCGGAAGCCCGCAGGCTAGTCCTCCGGCCACGCCGGCGCCACTGCCGGCGCAAACTGCCCGGCCGTCCCGTTGCGCGGACAGCCGGGGATCGTTGCTTCCGCCCTTCCGTCAAGCGGTCAGCGCGGGGCGTGGCTGGTTGACTCGATGAACTCGGCGAGGTCGCCGTGCATCTTCTGCAAGGAAGGCAGGTGGGCATAGACCATGTGTCCCGACGGATACATCTTGTAGCTGATGTTCTTGCGCAGGGAGTCCTGGATGGGCAGGTGCTCGAGCTCGTAGATCGCCGTATAGAACGGTGTCGCGATGTCGTAATAGCCCCCCATCAACAAGACCTTGAGGTTGGAGTTGTACTTCATTGCCCGCGCGAGATCAGGCAGCACGTTCAACGCCATGTTGCGCGAACCGCCACCCCGGCCGAACGTCGGGACACGGTCGTAATCCCAGCGGAAATTGGGGGCCACGCGGGCCGAAGGCCGGTACACCCAACCGTCGCCGAACTTGAGGTCGTTGCGCATATAGCTGTTCACCGCGGCGACGTAGGCCCCGCTGATTGCCGCCGACTGCGGATCGTGGCCGCGCGATTTGGCCAGCGGATCCATGCTGGGACCGGTGAAGCGTGAGTCGAGGCGCCCGGCCGTGGTGTCCGTGTCGCCCAGCAATTGCTGCTCGAACATGCCGCCGTCCACCCGCAGGTTCGCCTTCAGGAGGTAAGGCACGGGCAAGCCGATCAGGTCGCTGAGCTTTTGCGCCACATCCTGCTTCTGCGCCGGGTCCAAGGTGCCGCCAGCGAGGAGCGCCTGCTGCAAATCACCGCGGGCAAACTTGATCGCGTCATCCACGACTTGCTCTACCGTGGCATTGGCGTACTTCGGCAGCTTCTTGTGATACCAGGCCGTCGCCGCGTAGGTCGGCAAGCCCACCACATAGGGCAGGTCCACGCCCGGGTTGTTGTCCGCACCGTCCACGCTCAGCGAGAAGTTGAGGATCGAGGACAGCAGGATGACGCCATTGAGCTCGACGTTGTATTGCGTCGTCAGCGCGTTGGCGAGCACTGCGGACCGCGGCGTGCCGTAGCTTTCACCAAACAGGTACTTTGGCGAATTCCAGCGGTTGTGCGTGGACAGGAACTGGGTGACGAAACGCGCGAACGCCTGCGCGTCCTGGTCGACACCCCAATACTTCTTGGCCAGTTCCTTCTGGCTCGCGGCGCGCGCCTTCTCGTCGGCGCCCTGCGGCAACAGCCGTCCAAATCCAGTCCCAGGCATGTCGATGAACACGAGGTCGCTGGCATCGAGCAGGCTGTACTCGTTTTCAACGATCTGGTACGGCGCGGCCGGCGTGTGCGTGTCGTCGTTGGTCACGACCCGCTTGGGGCCAACCGAACCCATATGCAGCCACATGGTGGCCGAGCCCGGGCCGCCGTTGTAGATGAACGTGATTGGCCGGCTGGCCGGCGCCGCACCCTGGCGGAAATACGCGACGTAACCGATCGCGAGCTCGGGCACGCTCTCGTTGACGCCCGTGCCATCGAGCACCAGCGTGCCCGCCTCGGCCTGGTAGTCGATGGCCTTGCCGTTGACCGTCACGCGGCCGCGCGTCAGTGACGACTGCGGCTTCATCAATTTCTGCACCAGTTGCGTGGACGACAACGCGGCGCTGGCTGCCGGCTTGGTGGCCGCGGCACTTTCAGCCGGAGCGGCCGCAAACGCTGGCGCAAAACTGAGCATGGCCACCGAGAGGGCGACGGCAAGGCGATTCATTTTCATGACAGGGTCCTGACAGTTGGAAGGAAGATCCGGCCCGCTTGCGCGGATTGTTGATGGCGAGTCCTGCGGCGCCGTTGCCGGGCTGCAAACCTTGCGGCGCACCCGGCGGTATCCCGTCACATGAACTTTTGTACATAGTTCACGAACCAGAAGCGATCGATGTCATTGCGGTTTTTCAACGCACACGACACCCCGGCTCATCGCAGGCCACTGGACAAGTGTCGGCATTGAACGAGATCAGCGAACCATCCCCTTGCTGATTGGCCTCGAACCTATCGCATGGAGTCTTCGGCTGTCAAGAACACGGCGCCAGGCCATGCGCCTGGTCATCTGGACGTCCAGACATCCATATCCCAACGAGCCTTGCCGACGCGATGCGCTTCCCGGAAGCACCGAAGCTGATCCCGCGCCCCCATGCACGCGCCGGAGCGGGACCCACGGCGGGGGCCATCTACCTTGCACGAATGGCGTCCCGTGACCTCCTCCGCGATGCCACCGCCACCGGGGTGGAACGACTGGTGCCATCAACGCCTGCCCCGAAATCCCGTATATTCGTGGGCAGCCCGCTTCGGCAGCACGCCGGGCCACGAGGATTTTCGGCGCTTGCGCCATGCGGCGGACGCCAGTTTGCATCATCAGGGGAGATCAGGCATGTATCGAGTTTCCGGCAGGCTTTTCGCTGTTTCAGCGCTGGCCATGGCCGTTGGCGGCGGCGGTCTGTTATCGGGGTGCGCCATCACCGCCAACACCCGCGAGGCCGCGGCCACCCCCGCAAAGTCGGCGCAGGGCATCTTCCAGCACACGACGGCGCTGGAAGGACTGCTGCCGGTACATGTGGACCAGCGCGCCGGACGCATCCTGGTGACCTTGCCCGCCGCGGACGCCGACGGCGTCTCGGGGCGCTTCCTCTACGCCACGTCACTGCGCACCGGACTGGGTTCGGCGCCGGCCTTCCTCGATCGCGGCAAGATCGGCAGGACCAAGTTGATCGCTTTCCGGCGCTACGGCAAGAAGATCGCAGCGGTGTATGAGAATCCGCGCTTCCGCGCCGCCAACGATGGCGCACGGCCGAGTCCGGATTTCGCAACTTCCGTGGTCTGGATGGGCGATATCGCGGCGACCTTGCCCGATGGGCAGATCGTGGTCGACCTGTCGGGATTCCTTACCGCAGATACGCTGGGCATTGCCAAGTCCCTGGACCAGAACGGCAACCAGATCGGCGGCGGCGACCCGGTGGGAGCCGGCAAGGGCTTCGCGTTGGACACGAAGTTGAGCGCGGCGGATCCGGCCTCGGTGAAAGTGTTTCCGGACAACATGGAAGTGGACGCGGTGCAGACCTACATCACCAAGACGCCGGGTGCTGAAGTCGCCAATATCGTCCCCGATCCAGAGCAGGTCAGCTTCACCGTGCACCACAGCCTGGTGCGCCTGCCGGCGCCCGGATTCAAGCCGCGCCAGCTTGACCCACGCATCGGCGGCTCCGGCACCCAGGTGGTGGACTTCGGCGCGCCACTCGGCAGCGATGTGGTGCATGACTACGCCAACCACTTCCGGCTGGAGAAGCTCGACCCCACTGCCGCCCGCTCGCGCGTGCGCAAGCCCATCGTCTACTACATCGACAGCCATGCCCCCGAACCGATCCGCCAGGCCCTGGTGGACGGCGTCAGTTGGTGGGCCAAGGCGTTTGACGCGGCCGGCTACATCGACGCATTCCAGGTGAAGGTGCTGCCGGCGGACGTGGATCCAATGGACGTGCGCTACAACGTCGTGAACTGGGTGGATCGCGCAACGCGCGGCTGGTCGTACGGGCAGCAGATCACCGACCCCCGCACCGGCGAGATCGTCAAGGGCATGGTGGTGATCGGCTCGCTGCGCGCGCGCCAGGACATCCAGATATTGGAAGGCCTGGTTGGCGCCGCCGAGATCGGCAAGGGTGGGCCAAACGATCCCGTGCAGGTTGCGCTTGGGCGCATCCGCCAACTCGGTGCGCACGAGGTGGGCCACACCATCGGCTTCGCCCACAACTTCGCGGCGAGCACGCAGGATCGCGCCTCGGTGATGGATTACCCGCCGCCACGGGTGAAGCTGGTCGATGGCCGCATCGACCTCAGCGACGCCTACGCGAGCGGCGTCGGCCGCTGGGACATGGCCACGGTCGACTGGCTGTACAGCCAGCCGGCGCCCGGCGTGGATCCGGACCAGGCGGCCTGGGCCAAGGCCACCGCGATCGTGGCCTCGGGGCTGCGCTTCATCGCGGACAACAATGCGCGCGCAGACGACACCGCGCAGCCCTGGGCATCGCTATGGGACGACGGCGCGGATGCCACCGCCGAACTCACGCGCCTGATGGGCGTACGCCGCCAGGCAATCGACCACTTTGGCCTGGCCGAGCTGGCACCGGGCGAACCGATGTCCAACCTGCAGCGGCGCTTCGTGCCGATCTGGCTGCTGCACCGCTACCAGACGGTTGCGGCAGCCAAGGCGATCGGCGGCGTGGAGATGACCTACGCCGTCAACGGCGGCGGCCGCGAGGTTTCGGCAGCAGTCGCGCCGCAGGCCCAGCGCGCCGCGCTGGCAGCGGTGCTCGGCACGCTGGCCCCTGATCAGTTGCGCGTGCCGGCCAAGCTTGTTCCCTTGCTGTCGGCGGCGCGCAACGGCAGCCAGAACCGGCAGTTTTCGATCGAGCTGTTCACCGGCTCGGGTGGCAACGTCTTCGACCCGCTCGTGGCCACCGACACGGCGGCCGAGCTGACCCTGGACGCCTTGCTGGCACCGCAGCGCCTGGCGCGGGTGGAGGCACAGCACGCGTTCGACCCGAATGGGCTGAGTGTCACTGAGCTGCTCGACCGCCTGCTGGCTACCACGTTGCCGGAGCGGACCCCCGACGCGTTGACCCAGCGCATTGCCTACCGCACGCTGCTCACCATGGCCCAAGTCGCGCACGACCCGAAGACCACGCCCGGCGTCGCCGCGCAGCTTGACCAGCGCGTGCACGACGTCGCCGTCGCGCTCGCCACGCGCGAGGGCAACGCCGGTGAGCGGGCCTGGGCCGCGAGCCTGTCGCGCCAGTTGCTCGACCAGCACCAGCTCGACAAGCTGTTGTCGGCCAAGCACGCGCGCAGTGTCGAGGTGCCACCCGGCGCCCCGATCGGCAGCAGCGACGAGTGGTTCCCCGACGGCGGCTGAGGCCACGGCTGCTTCGACCAGGCTGCCCCTTCCCGGCATGATTTTCGCCGCCCTTGCCCGTCGCTGCGGCGACCCGCCTTCCCGCGGTCCCCACGTTCGTCTTCCCCCGATCCCCCCAGATCCCGGCGACCCTCGCCCTTCGTCATTCCCGCGAAAACCGGAATGACGAAGGGTTGCTCCGCGGGATGACAAGCGCGCCGCGGGATTGACGGGGGCCGCGGGGTGACGATGGCGAATACCGATCGATCAGCCGCGCACGGCGGGATTCAGGCTATAGACACCGACCAGTTCCGCCTCGGCCAGCACGTGCCCGTCCATGGCGGCGCGCAAGGCGGCCCGGTCGAAGCCGGGTGGCAACGGCAGGGCCGCGACGTCCAGCGCCGAGACCACGAAGTGGTAATGGTGCAGCAAGGCATCGTTCCACGGCGGGCAAGGCCCGTCGTAGCCGAGGTAGGTACCGCCCATGTCCGGGTCGCCGGCAAACCAGCCGGTGAAGTCGTTGACGCCCTGCACGCTGCCGGGCGGCCCCACCGGGGAGCGCTTGCCGCGTGCGGTGATGCCGTCGCTGCAGGCGCCGGCCGCCAACTCGCCACACTCGCGCGGAATATTGGCCATCAGCCAATGGACGAATTCCACGCGCGGCAGATCGGCCGGCACGCTGCGGCCAGCCTGGTTCACGTCGTCGCCGCGGCTGGGCACGTCCTTGTCGATGCAGGTGAGCACGAACGAGCGCGTGCCCCCGGGCGCGTCCTTCCACGCCAGGTGCGGACTGCGGTTGTCCGACAGCGCGAACGGCGCAGCTGCCTTGCCGAACGCGAATTCGCTGGGAATGGCCTGGCCATCGGCAAAATTGTCACTGCGTAGCTGCATGATGTGTTCTCCTGGCGAGACGGACGGGGAAGAACCCGAGCCTATACCAAGCGATTCGCCCGGGCGCAGCTACACTTCGTCGACACGCACGCGGTGCGGGGGGATGATGAGCGAGCTGGAAGACCTCACCACGCTGGTGCGCGCGGCGACGCCACTGCTGGTGATTGAAACCGTGGACGAGCAGCGCGTGATCGAGTGCTTTCGCCACGTGATCGCACGGGCGCTGCGCCCCCTCTGGCGGTGGACGCTGACCGACGGCCTGCAACGCCTGGATTTCGCCCAGGCCGAGAACGTCGCCCCGGACGCCACCACCACGCTCGATGCCATCCGTGCCACCAGCGAGCCCGGGATCTACCTGCTGTTCGATTTCCACACCTTGCTGCGCTATGCCATGAGCCAGCGCCAATTGCGCGAGATCGTGCAGCACCAGCGCGGTTCGGCGCATACCATCGTGCTGGTCGGCGCCAAGGTGGAACTGCCCGACGAGCTGGAAGCGCTCGCCCTGCGCGTCCCCCTGGCGCTGCCCGACCTGAAGGAGCTGGCCGGCATCCTGCGCGGCGAGGCCCTGGCCTGGCAAAACGACCAGGGTCGGCGGCTGGACGTCGACACCGACACCGCGCGCACCCTGGTACGCAACCTGGTCGGCCTGTCGCGGCCCGACGCGCGCCGTATCGTGCGCAAGCTGATCTACAACGACGGCGCGCTCAACCGCGCCGACCTGCCGGCACTGCTGCAGTCGAAGTTCAACCTGCTCAACCGCTCCGGCCTGCTGCATTACGAATACGCCACCGCCGGCTTTGCCGACGTCGCCGGCGTCAGCCGCGTGCGCGAATGGGTGCAGCGCCGGCGGGCGGTATTCCTTGCCGCCGATCCCGATCCGGCGCTCGATCCGCCGCGCGGCCTGCTGCTGCTGGGCGTGCAGGGCTGCGGCAAGAGCCTGGCGGCGAAGGCAATCGCGGGCGGCTTCGGCGTCCCGCTGGTGCGCCTGGATTTCGGCACGCTGTACAACAAGTACCAGGGCGAGACCGAGAAGAACCTGCGCGAGGCGCTTGCCAGCACCGAGCTGCTCGCGCCGTGCGTGCTGTGGATCGACGAGATCGAGAAGGGCCTGGCCAGCGGCGGTGACGATGGCGGCGTATCGCGCCGCGTGCTTGGTTA
>Ga0134126_10004586_pt1 | contig 17278 bp, 17 predicted proteins | sample KB31752_FD_96881 | JGI IMG/M metagenome (GOLD analysis project Ga0134126, IMG submission 96881) | Terrestrial soil microbial communities with excess Nitrogen fertilizer from Kellogg Biological Station, Michigan, USA - KB3-175-2 | ecosystem: Environmental > Terrestrial > Soil > Unclassified ...
AAGGACGCGGTGGGAATACGGGCCGCGATGGCCTGGGTCGTCACCGTGGCGAGATTGCCCAGGCCGAAGACCCAGGCAAAGTGGGTGTTGCGCGGAATGCTGACGCGCACACGCACGGCGTTCGCGGCTGCTGGATCGGCTGTGAAACGGTCGCCGGCATCGAGCGTCTCGTCGGCGATATATGTTCCGGTCGAAACCGTCAGCGTCTCGCCGCTATATCCGTTGCGGCTGAATATAGCTTCGGCAATGGGGGTGGCGTTGGCGGGGTTCTGCACGGCCGCCAACGCGGCGGCATCGTTCGCTGCCTGCAGATTGCGCCGCGCGAAATAGAGAGAGCCGACATCGATGGTAATGGCGGCAACCGCGAGCAACGTCATGAGCGAAAGCGCGGAGATAATGGACACCGCGCCGCTTCTGCTGCTCAGGAATTTTAGAACCGTAAGCGACGACATCCCGGCCTCCAGCCCCAGGGCGGCCTGACTGTTTGTTGATCGCTTGAGGCTACGCCGCGATGGTATGCATCCTGTTAAAGGAAAGGCCTGCATTTCTGCGGCGTAAAAGGGAGCGCCGTTTCTATTTGTACTTGTCGATCAAACTAATAGGTACACGGAGCAACTGTAACGTGTACGGAGTAGAACACCAGTATTGGCATGTTGCCACCTGTCTAGTCTTCCGCAGACTTGGATTTTACCGATTTCTAAGTAGTGAGGCCTAGCATTCGGCATTGACAGTGCGTTGCTTTGAATAGCTGGTGAGCGAAAGAAAGACGTATCTAACGGTACCTCGCTCGCCAGTCCCGTGCATTCCAGATCGAAAAGGCAAAGCGCCTTGTCGAGATGGGGGGAGTGGTGGAGATGCGCAGTATATTGGGCGCGATTTCGCGCCGGCATGGTTCTGCCGTCATGGCGGGAGGCATCGGCCTCGCGGCGCTTCTCTTGTACATGGCGGTCCCCCGAGAACCGGCTCATTCCGCTTCGCGCTCTCCGGTCCGGACCACGGTCATCGTTGTCGCACGGCATACCATCGCTGCCGGCGCCGTCATCGTCCCGGCCGATCTGAAATCCCAACTCTCGACCGCCGGCGCCGAAGCCGGCGTCATCTCATCGGCGAATGTGGCGGTGGGCCGTATCAGCACAAAGGCGGTGGCCGCGGGACAACCGCTGCTGGAATCCAATCTGCAGGACAGCGCCACCGTCGGTATTGCCGCGCGCGTCCCCCCTGGTGAGCGCGCTTTCTCCATTCGCGTCATGGAGGATGAGATCGTCGGAGGCTTCCTGCAGAGCGGAAATCGGGTGGACATATTCGCAACCATTCCCGGTTCTGTCTTTCCCCAAAAAGAAGCGCCAGGTACGGCAGACCGCAGCCGTGCTGTTCTGCTGTTGCAGAATGTCAGGGTGCTGGCGGTTGGTGAGAATTCCGCCACCCGAGGCGCCATCCAGAGCGGTGCCCGTACGGTCAGCTTTTCCCTGACACCGGAGCAGCTGGCGCGCCTGACCTTGGCGCTGCGCTTCGGCAAGGTTTCCCTGGCTGTCCGAAACCCCGCGGATGTTGCCGTGACGAATGCGGCCAGCGCCAGCTTGACCGATCTGCTGCCTGCCACGCCGGATCGCGCCGCGCCGGCCCCCACGGTCCATCCTCGGCGGCCAGTGGTACTGCTGCTCTTGGGGACCAAGACGATCGACACCTTTGCGGACGGCCGGTCATGACTTTCCAGCCGATCATCTTGGGGTTGATGGCGGTCGCCGCCTTGCCTCTGGCTGTTGCCGCCCAGCCCGCGGTCCCGGTTATCGCGGACCAGGCCGAGGCGGACCGTGTCGCGTTGGGCGGACAATATCTCATCCCGCTGGCGGCCGAGCCTACACGGGTGGCGGTGGGAGACGCAGCGATTGTCGATGTGAAGTTGCTGAACAAGCAGATACGCCTGGTGGGTCTCAAAGCGGGCGCGACCGACCTGGTGGTGTGGTCCAGGAACGAGCCGTCTGGGCGAAAGCATCACATTATCGTGGGTCCAGATGTATCGGCCCTGCAGTCCAGGCTGGCAGCTGTGCCGGCACTTCAGGACGTCACGTCCATCTCAACCCCCCATGGTGTGACGCTGGAGGGATCTGTCGCCAGCCTGCAAGACCATCAGGCCGCCAAGGCTCTGGCCGCTGGCGAAACCGGCAAGATCGACGATCAGCTCATGGTATCGGGCCGGCGCATGGTGGCGGTGGAAATCCGCTTTGCCGCCGTTTCCACCAGTACGCTGAAGGCGCTGGGCTTGAACTTCCAAAAGCTGGGTGGAGGCTTCCAGTTCGCATCCGGCGTGCCGGGCAGCATCACCGGCTTCACCGCGACGCCTGGGACCGATCTGCAGGTGGGCAGCGGTCTGCCGATCAGCCAGGCCTTCAATCTGCTGATGGCAGGACCCGGCTCAGACTATCTGGGTGTCATCAGTGCATTAAGCAGCGTCAGCCTGGCCCAGGTGCTGGCCGAGCCCACCTTGCTGGTCCGCAGCGGCGACGATGCCAAATTCCTGGCGGGCGGGGAAATTCCCATTCCGGTGGCGCAGTCCGGACTGAGCAACGGCGCCATTTCCATCCAGTACCGGAAATTCGGCGTCCAGTTGCAGGTCCACGCCACCGTGCTGGCCGATGACCGCATCGTGCTGCGCGTCAATCCCGAAGTGAGTGAGCTGGACTATCACAATGCGCTGACGATGCAGGGCTTCAACATTCCGGCGATCGACGTCCGCTCTACCGATACCACCATCGAGCTGGGCGACGGCCAGAGCTTTGTGCTGGCGGGGCTGATGTACAGCGCCAACTCCAACCTGGAGGAAAAAGTCCCCGGTCTCGGCAATCTGCCGATTATCGGAGACTTCTTCAAACGCGCCCAGCATAGCGCGGACCAGCAGGAGCTGATTATCGTGGCGACTCCGCGGCTGGTCTCCGCCATGCCCTCCGGCTCGGTGCCCAAGCTTCCGGGCGAGGACCATTCCTACAATCCCAGTTCGGGCGAGATGGTCCTCAACACGCGTCAGCTCGACCGGTTCATGGAATATGGGGTGGCGCCATGAGCGAGCGTTTACTCCTGATCTCCTCCGACAACGCGATTGTCGCCAGCGTGAAGGCGGCGCTGGACGCGGCGGCCAGCCTGCTGCAGATCGATCGTCTGCCGGAAAATTGCGGTGACCTGCGCGAGAGGTTCCAGCCCAATGGCATCATCATCGACAGCGAGGCGCGCGTGGGCGTGCAGAGCGCTTTCGAATGCATCGCCGAAGCCAAGCGCCACTTTCCCGCCACACCGGTGATTGCCCTGGGCAATGAGATGAGTGCGCAGCTCGTGCTGGCCGCCTTGCGCGCGGGGGCCGACGATTTTGTCGACCGGCAAGCCGATGCCGATCAACTTCAGGCGGCAATCTGCACCTGCATGACGCGCCAGTCGCCTGCTGCCGCTACCGGCCGTGGACGCGTGGCGGCAGTTCTCAGTGCCCTGCCCAGCGAGCAGGATCAGGATTTTGCCCTCAACCTGGCGGTGCGGGCCGCCAGATCAGGTGCGGGAAAGAATGTGCTCTACCTCGATCTGTCCTTGCCTGTGACCCAGGCTGGGCTGGCGCTGGGGATCGCACCGGAGTTCGGTGTGGGGGATGCGGTGCGGGAATTGGCGCGGCTGGACGGCGCCCTACTGGAAGGTGCGCTGGCCCGCGATCCGCGCAGCGGCCTGTTTGTGATGCCGCTAGCGCCCGGCATCCGTGCCGAGGCCGCGATGCTGGAAACCGCCGGCTTCTCCGCCCTGTTGCTGGTCTTGCGGGCCAGTTTCGACATCATCGTCATCGGCTTTGGTCCTTTCTCACGCCAGGAGTCGCTTTTGAGGATGCTGGAAGCGAATTCGATGCTGTTCCTGTGCTGCAGCCAGCGCTTCCCTTCCGTGCAGGGCACTGCCGGGCTGCTGCGCTGGTTGGGCGAAAACAAGTTCGCCCTTCCGTCCAACCTTGTCGTGCATGAACTTGCCCCCGGCTGCACTCCGACACCGGCCGATATTCGCAAGGTGCTCAATATCGCCACCAGCATCGATCTTGACGCGGGCTGGGATCGGTTGGCCTTGCACGTCAATGATGGGAAGCCCCTGGCGCTGACGGCGTCGCGCTACAGTCAGAGTCTGGACGACTGTCTGGCGCGAATGGGACTGGCACCGCCGGCCCGGCCCGATCTTGTCTCCCGCCTGCGCAGTTGGATGGGCGTGGCATTTGAAGGGCAGCCGGCATGAAAACCCTGGCTCCCTTCGCCATCCGTAACGAAACCGAGACTGCAGACCGTTCCGGCTCCGACCGCTATCAATGGATCAAGTTTCGCGTCTTCGATCTCACGCTGGAGCATCTCGACCGCCAGGGTCTGGACGCCGACACGATGCCGCTCGCGGCGCTGCAGGACCAGGTGGCCAGCGCGACATCGGTGGCGCAACTGGGAAGCGGCGCTGGACTTAATCAGCGTGAGCGCGCCGCCTTGATAGACGATGTGATCAACGAGATCGTGGGTCTCGGACCGTTGCAGCCTTTTCTGGAGGATCCGGACGTCGACGATATCGTGGTGAACGATCCCACCGCGGTCTATGTCGAACGGCATGGCAGTCTCGATGAGGCGCCGGTCCGTTTCCGGGACACGTCTCACCTGATGAATATCATACAGCGTATCGTCAGTCCGATCGGGCGGCGTGTCGATGAATCGACGCCCTATGTCGACGGCAGGCTGCCGGACGGCTCGCGAGTCCATGTGATCATTCCGCCGGTGGCGCTGGAAGGCCCCATCCTCTCGATCCGCAAATTCAAGCGTGTGCCTCTTTCGGGCAAAGACCTTGTCCGCCACGGCTCGCTGTCCGGCGAGATGCTCGACTATCTTTCAGGGGCGATCGGCGCCAAGAAGAACATCCTGATCTGCGGCGGCACCGGAACCGGAAAGACCACGCTGCTCAATGTCCTGAGCTCCTACATCGGCGCCAGGGAACGCCTCGTGACGATCGAGGACGCGGCCGAATTGAAGCTGCAAAAAGCGCATGTGGTGCGCCTGGAGACCCGGCCGGCATCCCCTGACGGTGCCTGCGAAGTGTCTGCGCGCGATCTGATGCGCAATGCGCTGCGCATGCGCCCCGATCGAATCATTCTGGGCGAAGTGCGGGCCAGCGAGGCCATCGAGATGCTGCAGGCCATGGGCACGGGTCATGACGGCTCGATGGCGACCATTCATGCCAACGGTCCCAGGGACGCGCTGGAGCGGCTGGAGATGTTGGTCGGACTGCACGGCTTCTCCTCCGACCTCAATGCGGTGCGCCGCTTCATCGCCAATGCCGTGGATCTGGTGGTGCATCTGGTGCGCCAGCCCGATGGCGGCCGGGTCGTGGCGGCGATCAGCCAGGTGATCGGCGCTGAAGGCGGCGTCTATATGCTGCGCGAGGTGTTCAATACCGACGCCCCCTGCCGGCGCAAGGAGGTGATCTGATGCGCCTCGCCATTACTCTTCTCATGTTTCTGGCACTCGGCAGTGTGGCCGTGACGAACTATCGTATTCGCGTAGCCCGCTTGCGCCAGATGCGGCGGCTCATCCACACGATGCAGGCGCCCTGGGGCGCGACCCATCCCGTTCCGAAGGACGCGGTGGATCGACTTTTGCCACGCTGGATGATCCACAAGCTGCACCTGCTGGGGATCGAGCCGGGCATGCGCGGCGTGGTGCTGACGATGGGCGCCCTGCTTTCGATTGCGACGATTGCCCTGCTCGTCCTGGGTCCGATAGCAGCCGCAGGACTGGCCACCACATCCGTCGCCGGCGCATTGATGATGTTGAATCTGCTGGCAGGAAGACGCCTTGTCGATCTGGCGGCGTTGATGCCGAGCTTTTTTGACCGGATACGCCAGCTCGTGATCGTGGGTAACAGCCTTCCCACCGCCTTTACCCGTTCCGTGCAGGATGCGCAACCGCGGCTGGCGCGCGCCTTCGCGCCCGCCATGCGGCGCATGGGCAATGGCGCCAGCTTCGTGGAGAGTATCCGCCAGAGTGCGGAGGAAATCGATCTTTACGAGGTGCGCCTGTTCGCAACGGCGGTGGCCGCCAACATGCGTTTCGGAGGTTCGCTGGCCCATTGTCTGGGCAACCTGGTTTCCTATTTGCGCAAGCGCACGTCCATCGAGCGTGAGTTGCGGGCCAACACGGCGCAGATCAGGGCCAGTGCTTGGGTACTGGGCCTTCTGCCCCTGCTCGTTGCCGGCCTGATCGTTACGCAGAACCAGGATTACGCCCGCTGGTTCGTGGTCCACCCCACGGGCAGGATGATGCTGGTCTATTGCATCCTCTCCCAACTTTGCGGCGCCATCGCGATGCGCGCTGTCGTGCGGTCGAGCTACTGACATGACAGGACTGACGCCACACCTCCTGATTGTCGTTCTCACCGCCGCCGCGCTGCTGGGCCTGGCGACATGGCGCTTGTCGGATCGCCACTGGCGGCTTGCGCGGTTACAGTCTGCCGTAAGCGGGCCCGATGGCGCGGAGCCGCAATTTCCCCTGCTGGCCTCGCTCGAATGGCTGGGACAGCGCGTACCAGGTGCCAAGGATAACACCTTGCGGGAATTGCTGCTTCAGGGCGGCTTCATGCAGCCTGCTGCGCTGCCCATATTCATCGCGGTCCGGATCGTCGGTACGGCCGGGATACTCCTGCTGGTGTTCTCGCATCAGCATGGCCTGGATACCGGACATCTTCTTCTGGGCCTTTTCTCCACATTCTTCGCATATCGGCTGTTCGCGATCGTCCTCAAGCTCAAAGTGGAAGCGCGTCAGCGCACCATTCGCCAGGAGATGCCCCCGGTCATCGATGTGTTGCTGATGGTTCTGAACAGCGGCGTCAGCATCGACCAGTGTCTGCACCATGTCGCCGGCATGCTGGAGCGTACCGCGCCGCTGACCGGCCAAGTGCTCCGGCGCTACGCCGCCGATGTCGACAGCGGTGTTCCCTATGAGACCGCTTTCGAGCGCATGGGTCATCGGCTTGGAATTGACGAGGGCTACGATTTGGCCTGTCTTATCAAGCAGTCACTGCTGCAGGGCGGCGATATTCTGGCGACGCTGGAGCGGTTCGGAGCCGAAGTCGCCGACAAGCGGGTGGCCATTGCCCGCGAGCAGATCGGACGCAAGTCGGTACTGCTGACCCTGGTGATGCTGGCATTCTTCATGCCGGTCCTGCTGATCGCGCTGGCGGGACCGGCGGTGTCGAACATCACCGAAACGCTGAAACATGTCGAACGGCAGATGCATCACAAAGGGGGCCATCCATGAGACCCGGTCCTGCCGTCGCAGTGGCAGCTGTCCTTGTCCTGTCCGGATGCACAGGACAGAAAGCTCACGCGCCCAGCCTGGTAACTGCCACACCTTCGGTCGCAGCTCAAAAAATGACCCCCGGGAACGAGGCTGTCCTCTATCTCGGCATCGTGGACAAGTTGGTAAAGAGCAGGCGCTATGGCGCGGCATTGGCTTTTCTTGATTCCTACGCCGTGGCGCAAAAGGACCGTGAACCGCGTTACTGGCTTCTGAGAGGCAACGCGCTGTTGGGGCTCGGCCGCGGCGAGGAGGCCGGGCAGGCATTCGACCAACTTCTTGGCACTGGGCTCACAGGGGAAGGATGGAATGGCAAAGGCCGCATGGCTGCGGCGCAGGCGCACTGGAGCATGGCTGCGGCCAATTTCGGCAAGGCAGTGGCGAGCGAGCCGGCCAATCCCGACTTTCTCAACAATCTCGCCTTCGCCAGTCTGCATCTGGGCCAGAAAGCCTAGTCCCTGGTCTATCTGCGCCAGGCGCGCGAGCTGGACCCCAAGTCGGATCTGATCCGCAACAATCTGCTGATCGCGTTGATGTTGAATGGCGACCAGAGGAGAGCAGAGACGGTGCTGGCAGGAATTCCAACTGACGCCGAGCGCGTCCGTGTGCGTGCCCTGGTGAAGGCTGCCATCTCTCGCGGGGGCTGGAACGGGGGGAATAAGTTATGAGGGCAAAAATATTACTGGTTTGCATACTGCTCGTGCCGGCGGCGTCCGCCGGCGGCCAGGAGGCAGCCACCAACGACCGCAAGGCGCCAGATGCGGCCTATCGCGCGGTGATGAAAGCACAATATGAAGCGGACGAACCGCCTCCGCCGATGAGAGCCGATGAAGCACAGAGCATCTATGACGCCTATCTGCGCACGATCGGGCGACCCGATCATCGCCGGCAGTCGCCAGATTCCGGACTACAGGAAGACAGGCCCCAACGCTGGCCGGGGCCATAGAAGAACAATGAGCCGGCAAGAGGGAGCAATGCCATGCATGCGTCAATCGTGAAGACGATCCGGCGATTCGCCGAGGATGAAAGAGGCCTTTCCGCCGTCGAATATGGATTGTTGGCAGCCGGTATCGCGATCGGGCTTTGGACCTTGATCTCCGGAATCGGGACGTCATTGCACAATATCTATACAAATGTCGGAACCGATTTGAGCCAGGCGGATTGAGTGTGGCCAGCATTGCGCCGCACGATCGGGCCGGGTGGGGCTGCGGTTCGACGTCGCTGATCCGGCTGCGTCGTCTGCTGCGGGATGAGCAGGGCGTGGTCGCGGTTGAATTCGCCTTCGTGCTTGTGGTTTTTCTCTCCATTTTGTTCGGCATCATGATGTTCGGTTTTCAGTTCGCAGGCCGGGTGGCGCTATCCTATGCAGTGGCCGAGGGCGGGCGATCCGCCATGGTCGGCCTTACGTCGCAAGAGCGCCAACAGCGCGCCGGCGCGGCGGTAAACCGCGTCCTTACATCAATGTCCCCATTGATCGACCCATCCAAGGCCGTGGTAGACGTAACTTCGGAGGGTGTAACGGAAGAGGGTGAGGTCATCGACATCTCCGTCACCTACCATGACAATCGCTTCAACGTCTTCCCGTTCATGCCATCGCTCAACAGCGATCGCGCGGTCGAAACCAGTTTCCTCATCACCGACCCTTCGGGATGACCTGTGACTGCTGCTCCCGCAAAACAGACTTTGCCTTCTGGCGACGCGCCCTGGCGAGAGATCAGCTATGACGTGAGCTGGGAGGCTAGCCGCAATGGCATCATCCGTTGCCGACAGGTTCTCAATCGCCGCAAGGATATTTACGCGCTGGCCGAAGGGTGCAGGCTCGATGCGGTTGGCTGTGTCGGCATGGGCATCTCGGCCTGCGAGCTGCTTCTGCGTTCGGCCATGATACGTCATGTCGAAGTACAATTGCCCGGCGCATTTGGGCCGGAGCATCTCTATCTCTCAGCCGTACGAACACCGGAAGGCTATGTCGGCACTTTATGCGCGATCGCATCGCGGGACGACGAGACATTCCGGCAACAATCAATCCTGCTGAACCAGGTCACCGATGCGCGTCAACGCGAGGAGAGCTACCGCCGCGAGGGCGAGCTGATGCTCCAGGGCTTGCGGCAATTGCTGGGTGAGGCACCCACTGCAAGCAAGATCGAGGTGCTGGCGGCGCTTGTGACGGAAGTCATCCATGGAGTGAATCAGCTGGTCTTGCAGGTGCGCCGTGATGGCGTGCCACGTCCCTTGGCCAGCGAGGAACCGCTTCGCCCTGACGTTCGAGCCCTGACCGGGCTGTTCCAGACGGATCTCGCCCTGGTCACGCATCTTCGTCCGCAGGATCCTTCAGGTGCGCCGCTGCGAAGGCTGTTGAACGTGCCCGACAGGGATGTGGCGGTGATCTTTCTTCCCCTTGCGCATGAGAGCGTTGCGTTGGTTTGTGCCTCACGGCGCAAAGAGGGCTTTCGGCCGGATGATGTGGCCATGGCCAGCCGCTTCACTCTGATCCTCAAGCAAGCGTTGGTCTTGAAAGAAGAACAGGAGAAGCTGCTCCAGGCTGGCAAGCTTTCGGTGCTGGGTCAGATGTCCGCCAGCCTGGCGCACGAATTGCGCCAGCCGCTCAGCGCGATTTCCATGGTGGCGCAGAATCTGGAGATGAAGGCGCAAGCCGGTCCGATTGTCGCCGAACTGGTGACACAGAAAATGGCTTGCATCCTGGATCAGGTCGACCGCGCCGCGAAGGTCATGGACCGCGTCCGACGCTTTTCGCGCCGAGGCGATGGAGACTTTCAGGATACCGATCTTGCCGGGCTTGCCAGCGGCGTGAAACTGCTAACCGAGCCGCAGCTTATGGCGTCCGGCGTCCGGCTGGAGGTTGCGATAGAAGAAGGGCTCACGGTGCGATGCGACGCCGTCCAGGTCGAACAGGTGCTCGCGAACCTGGTTCGCAACGCAATGGACGCGCTGAATGGTATCGGATCTGCGCATAAGACCCAGGACGGGGTTATCCGCATAGGGGGGCGTCGTTGCGAACATGGCATCGCCCTGCGTGTGGAGGACAATGGCCCCGGCTTTCCCGCAGATGTGGCCACCCGGCCGCTGGAAACGTTTTTTACCACCAAGGATGCCTCAACAGGCACCGGGCTGGGGCTGTCTATCTGTCACATGGTCGCCCGCGCTCATGCCGGGACGCTGACCTTGGGCAATCTTGCAAAGGGCGCCTTTGTTGAGCTCACCCTGCCGACGCGGGAAAGCCTGTCATGACCAGACCATCAGGAGTCCAGAAGAATCGGCGCCACACCGTCCGTGCTGAGACGCCGCTGCCATTCGTCGAGCAGCATGACCAGCGCGTTGCGAACTTCGTTGTCGGTCAGACAGCGCATGCCACTGTTGTCGCCGATGGGAATACGGCCGTTCCGGTCGTAGACCGTCAGTTCCCCGCAGGTGCAAGGTCTGTTCATGCGCGTGCAGTAAAGGATGTTCCGCGTCTGGGTCATGGCATCACGTTACCGCAATGGGGGCGGACATAATGTCGAGAGATGTCGGGAATTGTGAGCGTTCGTATCCTGGGCTTGCCGTGCTGGTGGTAGATGATGATCCGATCATCCGCGACGAGATGTGCACCTATCTGGGCGGTCACGGGGTTTGCGCGGAATCTGCGGCCGATGTTGCCGGTGCACGTCGCAAGCTGACCGGGCGGCGGTTCAGCATGATTATTCTCGATCTATGGCTGGGCCGAGAAAACGGCTTCGACTTCCTGCGTGAGATGCGCAAGGCCTATGACATTCCCTGCATCATGATGACGGCGCAGGACGACATAACCGACAAGATCGTGGGCTTGGAATTGGGAGCCGACGAGTACCTGTTCAAGCCCGTCAACCTGCGCGAACTGCTTGCGCGGATACGTACGCTGTTGCGCCGCACCGGACCTGTACTCCCGGCCGCGGTGCCCACCGCGCTGGCCGGGTGGCATTTCGATCCTGTCCGGCGCAACCTGCTCAGACCCGATGGCAAGCCCGAGCCACTCACCTCCGCCGAATGTGATCTGCTGATCGCCCTGACAGCGCGGGAGGGTCATGTGCTGTCGCGCGACGCACTCTCTCGGCAGGTGTTCCGGCGCAGTTGGGATCCGGCCGATCGCAGTCTGGATGGGTTGGTCGTCAAGTTGCGGCGCAAACTCGAGCCTGGCCAAGGCGGGCCCGGCGTAATCAAGACAGTGCGGGGCCGTGGCTATGTTTTTACGGGTTTCCCGGATCCTGACTGACCCACTTCGAGCTTGCGTACCCAGCGAGATAAATGTCTGGCCCTGTCCTGAAGCAGCAATACACGAGGCTCTTGCAGGTGAGCCGGCAAACATTCGCCGGATTTGTCGAAGAGATTTGCAAGTACAGGGAAACCGCCCATACCGTGTGGATGGGTGGCTGGCCGCCCAGTCAGAAGCGAGCCAGTCTCGGGACCAAGTTGCAGTGCAACATACATATCAGCGGTTTTTCTGGATTGCAGTAGCGAGCCCCCAGGACCTAGAGCCGGGTGTTGAAAGAGACCTCTTTCCCAACGTGCGCCTAATCCAAGCCCAGAGACCGGTAGAAGCGGGGCGGCGGACTCTGGTCTCATAGGGGCTGGACGGGCGGTTAGCCGCGCTCGAGCCTCGCAGGTTCATTAGGATAGCGGCGGTTCGACCGTACTTTCCCGGGGAGGAGCCATAGCTGTGCTTAATAACCCAAAAGGACATCAATCGCGCCCGCGCCAATTGGGATGCACAATGTAACGAAGCATTCGAGTATGTCTCGGCTCGGCATCTGGAGCTGCGCGAAGTAGTCAAAATGCACCGCGATCCCTTCGCTGCAATCTGGGGAAAGTATGACCTGGAAGAGCATTATTGCGTCGATGGTTCGTTGTGAAATTGACGCTCGATATGACCGTTTGGGCGGTTGGTCCGTCTCAGCGAAAGGTGCCGTTGCTGTTATCGTACTGGCGTTGATAGCCGTCATCGTTCTGGGGAGGAGCGGTGGTTTTTTCAGCTAGACGATTTGGATGGGCTGGCTTTTTGGCCGGGCTGCGGTTGGCCTCGGCCGCGCTGGCCCAGCCGGAGTAGCCCATGCTCACGAACAGCACGTCTCGGTGGATGAGGTGCTAGCCGCTTCGCCGCAAATCACGATCAGCAACGGCCTGATCACTGCCCGTATCGCACCGCGGCTTTTATCGTGGCACTCGCTTCGACCAGGCGGGCGTCGTCACCAGGCTCACTTTCAATTCCGGCCGGAGGTGCCTGTGCAAGCCTATGTGCACAATGCAGCGAAACTGCGTGTCTCAGAATCCTAACGAAAACCGGACTAAAGTGCATATCAAAACGCGTGATTTGTTCGCGGTCCAGGATATGAGCTGCTTTCACGCGGTGTCTTTTCTACGCAAGGTTAGCCTTAGGTCGTTGTCTTCCGGTGCGATTCAACTTCGCTTTTCTGGCACTGGTTTCCAATAATCCGGAAGGTTGGGCTTGGTCGCCGCAAATATCGCAATCGCGGCAGCCCCCCCAGCATGATCAATATGGAGCGATCTAGGTGCGTGGTCGGCGCCAGAAAGGACGGCATAAAGGCGCCGCAACAATCGGTCCTTCGCGATCGGATTAAGATCATCGAAGGCTTGACTGTAGACCATATAGCTCAGGGGATAACGGAACAGCCGTGTCTTCAGGTCGAAATCGCGCAGGCTGCGACCCTGATCGTCGTTGGGGCCAGCTTTTGAGAATGTGTTAGTAAAATCCGAAGAACCGGTGACTGGTGATGGTAGTGGCACCTCGTCTGCAAACGTCATGTAACGCACAAGTTCTTCGATCGAGGAGTCGACATCCTTTTTGGTTGCACGCAGCGTCGGCGCAATGGCGGTATTATCCAGCCCCCGGTACTGTGCATTGATCTGTCCAATAAGGTTTACGAAACCTGCTTGATGCTCCAGAGTAAGCAGGGACACGATATCGCTACCTGGTTCCAGATAACGGTTCGCCTCGATTCGGTCTGCCAGACTTGGGATGTTGAGGCCGCCCGGTGGTAATGTGGCCGGATCTCCGGGGCTGAGCGTCACATTGCCCCGATGCTGCATTGCACCTGTTTTTCCGGTCACATACCAACCACCATAACGCATGTCGAAGGGTGTTCTGTCGTCGGTGAGCCGGAAGGTGTGGCTCGGATCAAGATTCAGGAGCTGGCCATTTGGTCCGGTGTCCATATTGGCGACCATTAATCCCGGCGACCAACGGCCGGCGAAGCCGTGACAGATAATACATTCACTAGTGCGGCGAACAAATTTTGGTTTGTCGGCTTTTGCGACATCCAGCGTGTAAAAGGCAATGCCGCTGTCCTTATCCGTCGTGATGATCTCGATGAGGTGCCCGTCCTGGACCGAGCCTACAGCCATATCGTTTTGGAAATATAGCGCGCGCGGTGTTTTTTGGTTGATGCGGTCAAACTGCAAGCTGCTGCCCGAGAAGACCAGAAGCTGCGAGTCCTGAGGGATGCGAAAGGCGCGCAGCACAGCGGGAAGATAACCGTGCCCGTCATTCGCATATTCCAGCTTGGCAGTGCCGGCATCCAGCCGACTTTGAAATTGCTCCACCATGTTGGTCGTACTGATGTCATCAGCGCGGCTGGGAAAAGCTGAGGTGGCGACGAGTACGAGGACACCAGCAAATGCAATCCCCGCTGTGAGAAGCAGCGCAGTGTGGCGCTTCAGGGCATCCGCCCGGATATCCATTTGACGTCCCTTTCCCCTGCTTGGGGTTAAGAACTCCGGCTTGTTAATGGCTCCGGACCGGTGATCGGCGCGGGAGGGACGGCCGTCCGGCTGAATGCTCTGAGCGCCACTTTCGAAAAGCTATTGCTGGCGAGGTCATAAAGCAATATATAGAATACATCTTTTGCGGGATAAATCGCCGCAGGTGCTGAATTCTGTCCACACCGCTTGGCGCATGCCGCTGGGTACGACCAGCAGTGAGACATCCGGTTTTGACGTGTATTTCGTTGATAAGATGAGGGCATGGCGATCAATTTAAGCGCGAAAGGCACTAATAAGTGCCTCAGATAGCTGATCCTCGCTGCCCGACTCCGTCACGAGGCTGCGGGAACGCGGCTCGTGATGCTTTCCTGGAAAGAGTTTCAATCATCGTGAGCTGGGCAGGCAGCGGCTGAATGCTCAACGTCATCAGCACTCGGTCACCAAGATGGACGGCGCAAAGCATTTTTATTGCAAACTTGAGCTGATAAGATTTTGAACGTCGATTTAGCGCTTTATGAAAGTGAGAGATCGTGACGCAGCTAATCCGGTTTGGGCAGCCGAGAAATGTTGGTCGTTGGCGGCGGTGGTTTGCATGGTACCCCGTGAGATTGATAGATGGCTCCAGACGTGTTTGGCTTTGTTGGATTTACCGGCGTCCGGCGATACGTCGGGAGGATGGGTTCACTCGCGATTATACGGACAGGCCGGAAATTCATCCTATTGGGCCGACTGGATCATCTCCCTGGCTATAATATGGCGGGCGTCAGTAATTTCCCAGCAGAGCGTTTCAGTGCGACCTTTGACAATGTGGCAGCTCACTGTCGTTTGACGAACGATGGGTAATCAATCCAAACACCCTCGCTGTATTGAAGGTTACGCCATCGTATCTGAAGATGGCATGATTGCCGCTGCAACGGGCATCATGCCGGACTCGCTTAAGCTGGATGCGGATCAGGCGTTTTTTGAACACGGCTTGGACCAGGTCGACGTGGTGGTTCATGGACGTCATTCTCATGAACGGCACTTGGGCACACATTTGCGGCGGCGTCTGATTGTGACACGGCAAGTATTCGCCATTGCTACCGATCCATCGCAGGAAAACGCGCTGCTTTGGAACCCAGCAGGTGCCTCGTTTGAAGAGGCGATGGACTTTTTCGGGACAGCGACCGGCAATGTGGGTATCATTGGCGGCACGGTTGTGTTCGAGCTGTTTCTGTCCCGTTACGATGTTTTCCATCTCTCGCGGGCGCCTGGGGTGCAATTGCCGGGTGGCCGGCCGGTATTTGCAGGCGTGCCCGCTCGGACACCGGAGGAGGTGCTCGCTGCTCACGGGCTCGAGCCGCGGCAGGAGCAGATTCTCGATGCGGCAAGTGGGCTTGCGGTGGTTAACTGGCAGCGGTCCGCCACAGAGAGAAGAAATCCGCGTAGCCATTCGCCGGCGTTGCTTGATGCTTATCGGTCAAAACCAGTGATTGAACACAATAAGGTATCCAGCTGTTGAGACTGTCGCCAAGACGAGCAAGAGTCCCAAGTTCCGACCAATAGCGCTGCCATCTTGGCGGGCAATCCAAAATAACGCCACGCCAGCAGCGATAGTTCCAGCCATCGTCGCGCCGATGAGAACATTGCATAGGAGAGCCAGCATTAGGACTATTCTATATGAAGAGGCGGGAACTATTTCAACGGGCGAACGGAGTGGATATCGCACATTGCAAGGATAGATCTCATGACAAATCACTCGATCTCAGGCGCTCAGATCATGGCGGCAAGAGCCCTGACTGGAATTAGCCAGGCAAGACTCGCGGCTCGAGCCAAGGTGGAGCCTTCCACCCTTCATCGTCTGGAAGCGGGCGGCATACCTCCGAACGATCCTGAGGAGGACCTTGCTAAAATCTACCGCGCACTGGAAGAACTTGGCGCGGTGTTCATTGACGAGAAGGACGGGGCTGGCGCAGGAGTACGGCTGAAATTCGGCCGCAGCCAAACCCGCGCGATCGACAGGTGGGAAAACGAGGGCGGCTTTGCGGCTGAAGATGACGTTCCCTGACCTCACCATGCTGGTCTAACGCAACGCTGTCTCCCAGCTGGCAGTTATGAACTCCTGTAGCTCGCGCATGCGGCAAGCGTTCACACAGTGGAAAGGTATCTCCCTTCTTGATATCATCGATCGAGCCCAAATTTTCTCCACACTGCGGCGGCTTGTGGTGCGGTGATATAGTGGATGAACGCCGCAGCATTTGTCGCATCGGTAGACCGAGCGGATACCGCAATCTCGGTATCAATATGTGCGCCTAACTCCGGCGGCAGTGCTCCCACCAGCTCGATCCCGCGCATAGCTGTAATTTCGGGGACCACCTGCAGCGCAAGATCGCTGTCGCCTCTCGCCAATGCGCTCACGCCGGAACCGGTCGTCACCGTCATGGTGTGAACGCCGGAAAATTCGGGCCGATGCAGCATTCGGTCGATGATACCGGCCTCCATGCTGTTGCGCGGCGGCCCGGGTTGAGTATAAGCCAGTGCCTTGGCGGCCAGCAGAACAGCGCGCAGTTTCGGCGTTGTCGAGATGTCCGGATGGGCCGCGCCAGCCCGCACTGCCAAAGCGATTTCCACACGGCCCACCGAGGTGCGTGTCCCGGGCTTCACCCCGTTATCCTTCACTAGGTCATCCATCAGCCCTACTGGAAGCAGAACGACATCTGCAGCCGGAGTGCCGATCTGGATGTCGCGCATGATCTTTCCCATGACGTCAGACCTTACGGCAACGGCCATACCTGTCTGCTTAGTGTAAGCGGCGGCAAGCTCCTTCATTCCGTCTCGCACGAGTGGTGGGCAGATTACCTGCAGTTCGGCTGCCTCAACGGGCGCAATGAAGGCAATGGATAAAATTATAAAGGCATAGATCGAGCGCATATCGGTCTCCACGCGGAAGGCCGAAAGGTAGGATGTTCCCCTCAAAGGGGGCAATTGCACAAAACCGTGATTGCTCCCGCCGACTGCCAATTTCCGCGTTTGAATTTTGACGTCCAAATTGACAGATGATCGATCTGCTTGGCGCCCGATTTTCGCGGGTATGGCTCCGCGTGTGCGACAAATCGGCATCAGGGACCACGGAGATACGAGGATGTCCCGCGGCGTTTTCGAGTTCTCACCCGTATTTTCCGAGCCTGTGCACAGGTGGGTCGATC
>Ga0134126_10004587_pt1 | contig 17278 bp, 13 predicted proteins | sample KB31752_FD_96881 | JGI IMG/M metagenome (GOLD analysis project Ga0134126, IMG submission 96881) | Terrestrial soil microbial communities with excess Nitrogen fertilizer from Kellogg Biological Station, Michigan, USA - KB3-175-2 | ecosystem: Environmental > Terrestrial > Soil > Unclassified ...
CGCGGTGCCGGGACGACTTCGCCCACATGCGGATGGCGCAGTCCTCATTGGCGCAGCCGAACAAAACATTCTGCGCCGACACCGTGCCGCGCAGCGCGGCGGCCTCGCGGAAGCCGTCGTGATCGAGATGCCCGCGCCGCGTCATATCGTAAGCGTGCGCCGAAGCCTCGCCCGCGAGAGTGACGCTCATGTGCAACGGCGGCCGGTGATGCTGAACGCGGTAGGCGTTGAGGGAGAGGGCGGCGGCAGGGGAGGGGATGAGGAAGGGTGCGAGCGCAATAGCGCAGATGCGAAAAACATTAAGCACAGCAACCATCCCCACCGTCATGGCCGGGCTTGACCCGGCCATCCACGTCTTGCTTCAGCGGTGAATTATAGCGCCCTGCTGCCGGAAAGAAAACGGCGCCGCTTCAGCGCGCGTGCCGCGCTGCCTTGGAGAGCGCCGCCGCTACGCTGTGAGGCCGCCGGCCGCCACCGCTCACCTGCGCGGTGCATTTCGCCCCGGCCGCGCAATGGACGACGCAATCGGTGCCGGGGCCGCCCTTGCAGTCGGTGCCGCAGTCATAGCCCGAGGCATCTTGCGAGAATTTGCCGCCGGCGGTCGCGCACGCGCTTTTGAGCGCGTCGGCGTTCATCGCCGGGAAGGTGAGGTCGCGCGCGTGCGCCGCGCCGGAGAGCGTGAGCGCGCCGGTCAGGATGAGAAAGTGAACAATGTGTCGCAACAGCTGATCCCCCTTTGGGTCGCGCCGCCCCCTGCGTGGAATATGGCACAGACTGTCCCAGCAAGAATGGGGGGTGAGGGTGTTGCGGAAACGGCCGAGGTGGGGCCATTGGGATTTGTTAGTGTCTAAAAAATTTCCGCACAAATTTCCAAAAACGAGCCCAGAATCCACGCTCGCGATCTTTGGCGGCGTAATAAGCTCGTCTTCTTTGTTCTTCGGCGCGCCGTCCGGCGGCAATCTGGGCATCAGACCACTGAGTTGCCCATTCTATTTGACCCTCTGTGATTAGGTAGTGAGAGCGGCAGGGAATTTGCCAGTTGCCGATCGACGGACGAAGCGTGGGAAGCCCGCGACGTTCAGAAAAGGACCATTCCGTAGGTCCGAGAGGTGTAGTCACCTTATTTCCGCAGCCACAGGCACAGAGATGAACGGCGACGGCATATTCTTCAGAAACGTATAAAATTCCCGGTGACAAATTTCGTGGGACGAATTCAACACATTGTAGCTCGAACTTATTCACGGATCGACCATGCCGAATGTGTGTAAGTTCTCGATCCCCATCAGCAGATGGTAGAGCTTATTGTCGTTGACGTAGAAATCGATCAACTGCTTGTAGAGGATCACAGCGACAGCGGCGTTCAAAGCATTTAACTCTGAGATTTGCACATTCCGCCGATAGATATCGTCAGGATCGTCAACCATTTCGGCCAATTTCAAATTTCGCACGTTGGCGGCATTTTCGGCGGAGTAATATGTCGCTCGTATTGTTCCCGATAAGGCGCCTTGCTTGCGGTTTAATCCCATCCCGACGTCGATGAATGGAATTCGCAGGCTAGTCAAAAGATCAAATATCTCTGCGCGCGCCGATCCTTTATCGACGCAGACAAACGCAAACGTAACTCCTGCGAGATCAGCGACCGATGTGCGGTCGATATACTTTTGATGCAGCATTAGACCATGGCGAAAATTGTCGTACCGAGGTTGGTAGACTTCTGCCTTGCCGTTGCCTAGATCAGCTTCGTCAAGCCTGCCTGGCGACCGAAAAGCGTTGTGGACGTGATAGGCGTCGCCATCGAAACCCCTGATCTCTTTCACCGGGGTCTTCACCATGTAGTCGAGCACATAACAACCGGTGCCACCCAGCCCGATGATGGCAATTACCTCATCCTTGAACAGAGCGGCGAGGTCGCCGATTTCCGCCAGACTGGTCAGCGTATCGTGGAACTTAAACACGGAGCCAGCGGCGACCTCTGTATCGACGCGAAAGGTAAGAGGGGTCGCCTTGTACCGTTCGATCGCAGGCCCCGAAATCACGCGCACGTAGTGTTCGATTTTGTCGAAGAAGTTCGGAAAACCGTCTTTGGGTTTGTTTGAGAACGACCTCTGCACGACCACGTCAGTTTTGCTCAGCGCGATAGTGATTGGTCCGCCAGCGAGATTAGGAACCGGCTGACCATTCAAGCCATAAGGGGCTGATCCCGCAAAGTAGACTTGATGGTCATCCTGCTTGACCCGGACTTTGTCGATGAAGACAAGCTTAGTGACGATAGCGCCAGACTGAAGAGCCTGCTGGCTATCCAGGTATGGGATATCGCGGACGACTAGGTGGGGTCCGTCGACCCGCAAGGCATAGCCCTTTTCGAGGAGCCGACGGATGTCGTCGTTATGATTGGCCAGTTCGATCAACACGGAATGCCATCCCTTCTTTGACTTTGACGCTTCCGCCCGGGTTGAGAATTCCTTCGGGCTTGCCGCCGTGGCCTCGCGTGTACGTCACCGAGTAGGTGATCTCCGGATGCTGCGGGTAGTCGGGATAGGCCAATGTCACTACCTCGGCGTATGTGATTTCTTCCTTCTTCGGCACTTCATGCGGTGTGCCGTCCACAACAATGGTCACCGTCTTTTCCGAGTGCTTGTCATCGGCTTCGCGATCTTTTTCAGCCTCGACGACATTTTCATGAGAAATTTCCATAGCTTAGGTCCTTTGTGTGTTGCGATTCATAAAGCCCGTTGAGCCCGACTCGCATCTTGGCATCGTTGGAAGAAAAATTCAACCATAAGGTAGAAATTTTCTTCGAAAATAGTGCTACTATTCCCCCGACTCAAGAAAACCAATCAAAAATGCCGAAAAAACGAATGCCGGATGGAGGCGCGACATGATCAACGATCTAGGAAAAATGCTTCGAAAGATTCGAATCGAGAAAGAAGAACGGCTTTTAGATATGGCGGGAAAAATAGGTGTCTCGGTTGCGTTTTTGTCAGCAATTGAGACAGGGAGAAAGGCGCCCCCCTTAAATGTCGTGGACCGAATCGCGACTGCGTATAAAATGGAAAAGAAACAACGTGTTCAGTTAGAGTTAGCGGCGTCTAATTCGCGTTCAAGTTTTCGTTTAGAGCCACAGTCGTCGATAGCGCATGACACAGTTGCGATGTTCGCGCGTAGGTTAAATCGCTTGGGGCCTGAAGCACATAAACAAATACAGGCCATATTAAAACGAGACGAAGCGAAATGAGCGATTTTTATCGTGCTCCGCCAGTTTCTTGGAATCGTATAGCCGAGATGACGGAGGCTTTTCGTCGCCAGCTAGGTTTGGAAGAGGTTAACTTTTTTCCAATCATGGAAGTTCTTGAGGAGATTCTCGACTTGAGGCTTGGACTTGTTCAAATCGAAGTCGAAGAAGATCCTATAATGGGAGACGTGGAGGGATTTACCGATCCGGCCGGTGAATTTATTCGGTTTTCGCAGACTGTTTATTTGCAAGCATGCGCGCATAGACCACGTGCCCGATGGACTGCTGCTCACGAAGCCGCTCATTTTTTTCTGCACGCCCGAAAACCAATGACGCGCGTTGCATCACAAGCTGTTTTGAAGGCTTTTGAGTGCCCTGAACGCCAAGCGCATCAGTTTGCTGCCGAACTATTGATGCCGCGTAGATTGATCGATCCAACGACACCTGTATCCGATGTCATGAAGGATTTCGGTGTCTCGGAGGAGGCAGCAAAGAAGCGGTTAAAATTTATCGCTTCTCTACACCGCAATGGCTGAATCAGGTTTTATGATCTTTCACACCCTCTCCACAAAACTATCCACCACTCGCTTTTCGCCCGCCTTGTCGAAATGAATGGTGAGCTTGTTGCCGTCCACGGCGGTGACGTTGCCGTTGCCGAATTTCTGGTGAAACACGCGGTCGCCGGTGGAGAAGGCCGAGGTGGTGCCGGTGGATTTGGCGATCAGTTCGCCTTCGATGGTGAGAGGCATGCGGCGCTTACCCCCACCCCGGCCGGCAGAGCCGGCCGACCCTCCCCGCAAGGGGGAGGATGAAGAGGAATTCGGGGAGAGGTTGTCGGAGCCGGCCTCGCCGCTGTCTGCATCGTCGCGCTCGTCGAACACGCCATCCGGCACATAACGCGCACGGGGGCCGTCTCGGCCCGTCTTGCCGTAAGCATCAGGGCCGTCCCGGCCCGTCTTGCCGTAAGATTGTCCGGTTTCGTCAAAGCCGCCTTTTCCCTTGCGCGACTGCGCGCGCTGCCAGCCGGGCGTCGTGTAGCTCGAGCCGAACGACGTCATCTCGTCGAAGCGGCTCGCGCCGTAGCCCGACATGCCGAAGCCGCCGGCGCCGCCCGCCGCCTCCGTCACCTCGACATGCGTCTCCGGCAATTCGTCGAGGAAGCGCGAAGGCACGGTCGTCGACCACAGGCCGTGGATGCGCCGGTTGGTGGCGAAATAGATCTTCGCGCGTTTGCGCGCGCGTGTGAGGCCGACATGGGCGAGGCGGCGCTCTTCCTCCAGCCCGGCGCGGCCGCTCTCATCTAATGAACGTTGGTGCGGAAACAGGCCTTCCTCCCAGCCGGGCAGGAACACGGTGTCGAACTCCAGCCCCTTGGCGGAATGCAGCGTCATGATGTTGACCGACGGCTCGCCTTCGCCGCGGTCGGTGTCCATCACCAGCGAGATGTGCTCGAGGAAGCCTTGCAGGTTCTCGAAATCCTGCATCGCGCGCACCAGCTCTTTCAGGTTTTCGAGGCGGCCGGCGGCGTCGGCTGAGCGGTCCTTCTGCCACATGTCGGTGTAGCCGCTTTCGTCGAGCACGATTTCGGCCAGCTCGGTGTGCGGGATCGAGTCCTTCTTCGCGCGCCAACGCTCGAAGGCGGCCATCAGGTCGCGCAGCGCCAGGCGCGGTTTCGGCTTCATCTCGTCGGTGGCGCTGAGCGTGGCGGCGGCCTGCGCGAGCGGAATGCGCTGCTTGCGCGCGAAGTCGTGCAGCATCTGCACGGTGGCGTCGCCGAGGCCGCGCTTCGGCACGTTGACGATGCGCTCAAAGGCGAGGTCGTCGGCCGGCTGCGCGATCACGCGCAGATAGGCGAGGGCGTCGCGGATTTCGGCGCGCTCGTAAAATCGAGGTCCGCCGATGACGCGATAGGGCAGGCCGAGCTGGATGAAGCGGTCTTCGAATTCACGCATCTGGAACGACGCGCGCACCAGGATGGCGATTTCGTCGAGGTTGTGCGGCTGGCCGTTGCCGTCGTCGCGCTGGAGCTGCTCGATCGTTTCGCCGACGCTGCGCGCTTCTTCCTCCGAGTCCCATGCGCCGGTAACGGTGACTTTAAGGCCGTCCTCATCCTCGGTGCGCAGCGTCTTGCCGAGCCGGCCTTCGTTATGCGCGATGAGATGGCTCGCCGCTGCCAGAATGTGACCGGTGCTGCGGTAATTGCGTTCGAGCCTTATGACCTTCGCGCCGGGGAAGTCGTGCTCGAAGCGCAGGATGTTGTCGACCTCCGCCCCGCGCCAGCCGTAGATCGACTGGTCGTCGTCGCCGACGCAGCAGATGTTTTTCTGATGGCGTGGCGCTGGCACGGCCTCATCCTTCGAGACGCTCGGGCTTTGCCCTCGCTCCTCAGGATGAGGAGAGACGGCTTCTTCCGCGGCACTGTCATCCAGTGGTGCCGCTTGCTGCGTGGTGTTGCTTTCCCCCTCATCCTGAGGAGCGGCGCGCAGCGACGCGTCTCGAAGGATGAGGCCCGTGTCAGGTTTCGCGCTCGGCGCCTGCGCCAGCAACCGCAGCCACAGGTACTGCGCGACGTTGGTGTCCTGATATTCGTCGACCAGAATGAATTTGAACCGGTTCTGAAATTTGGCGAGCACATCGCCGTGCTCGCGAAACAACCGGATGTTCTCCAACAGGAGATCGCCGAAGTCGGCGGCGTTCAGCGTCTTCAGGCGTTCCTGATAGGCGATGTAGAGTTTTTTTCCCTTGCCGTTGGCGAAGTTGGCGGCCTCGCCGGCCGGCACCTGCGCCGGCGTGAGGCCGCGGTTCTTCCAGCCGTCGAGCAAGCCGGCGAATACGCGAGCGGGCCATCTTTTTTCGTCGAGCTTCTCTGCTTCCAAGAGCTGTTTGACGAGGCGAATCTGATCGTCGACGTCCAGAATCGTGAAATCGTTTTTGAGGCCGACCAGCTCCGCGTGCCGCCGCAGCACCTTCACGCCGATCGCATGGAAGGTGCCAAGCCACGGCATTCCTTCGACAATCTGGCCGACCATCCTGCCGACGCGGTCTTTCATCTCGCGCGCGGCTTTGTTGGTGAATGTGACCGCCAGAATTTCCGCCGGGCGCGCCCGGCCGAGATTCAAAATGTGGGCTATCCGTGTTGTAAGGACACGGGTTTTTCCGGTTCCGGCGCCGGCGAGAACCAGTACCGGGCCGTCCAGCGTCTCGACCGCCTCGCGCTGCTCCGCATTGAGGCCGTCAAGGTAGGGCGCGCTCCGTGCCCCAAGCGCGCGCGCCGCGATGCCGCCCGCCGCGGGAGCGTGCAACTCGTTGAAAGCGGGTAGCTTTTTCGGCTCGGCCATATTGTCCGCGGGTGAGGATAAAGGCGCAGCGCTTGCGCAAGCGGCACGCGATTCTTGTCACGCCGAAGATGGCACCGGCGGGGCGGAAATGGGAGGGGCGCCAGGGCCTGCACCGGCCGGAAAACGGCGTTTGTCCGCCGGTTTCTCCGGTGAACGCCGCTTTAGTTCGCCGCCGACGTCGTTGGCCTGTCGGCCGACGTTGCTCGTTCCCGTCAGGCCGGCTGTGCTGCCTCGTCGGCCTCGGCATGCCGCGAGTGGTCGGCCGCGATCATCATGTAGACCGCCGGCACCACGAACAGCGTGAACAGCGTTCCGATCGACAATCCGCTGGCGATGACGAGGCCCATGTTGAACCGCGACACCGCGCCGGCGCCGCTCGCGATAATGAGCGGGATCACGCCCAGCACCATCGCCGCCGTCGTCATCAGGATCGGCCGCAAGCGAATCCCGCAGGCGGCTTCGATAGCCTCGCGTTTCGACTTGCCCTTCTGCTGCAAATCGTTGGCGAATTCGACGATCAGGATGCCGTGCTTGCTGATCAGCCCCATCAAGGTGACCAATCCCACTTCGGTATAGATGTTCAGGCTCGCCCCGCCCAATCCGACGCTGATGAAGATGAGCGCGCCCGCGATCGACATCGGCACCGATACGAGAATGATGAGAGGATCGCGGAAGCTCTCGAACAGCGCGGCAAGCGCCAGGAAAATGATGATGAGCGCAAACCCAAACGTGACGAGGAAGCCGCTCGACTCCTGAATATATTGCCGTGACAGCCCGCCGTAGTCGACGGAATAGCCTTGCGGCAGCGTCCGCTTGGCGAGGTTCTGCAGGAAACTCAACGCGTCGGCCTGCGCCACGCCGGGGGCGGCGACGCCCTGGATGGTCGCGCTGTTGAGTTGCTGGAAATGATTGATCGATTCCGGAATCGTTTTCGTCTTGATGGTCGCGATCGTCGACAGCGGTATCGGCACGCCATTGACGGTGCCGACGTAATAATTTGCCAATTGATGAACGTTCAAACGGCTGACCTGCTGCACCTGCGGAATCACTTTGTAGGAGCGCTGGTCGAGGCTGAAGTAATTGACGTAGCCGCCGCCGAGCATTCCGCTCAAAGCGGCGCCGACGTCGCTCATGCTGAGGCCCAGTTGCGCGGTCTTGTTGCGGTCGATCTGAACGATCGATTGCGGGCTGTCGATCTTGAGATCGCTATCGAGAAATATGAACATTCCGCTTTTAACGGCTTCCTGCAAAAATTTCTGCGCGACGTCATTGAGCCTGTCGAAGGAATCCGTGGTTTCGAGCACGAATTGAACCGGCAATCCCTGGCTTCCGGGCAAGGGCGGCAATTGAAACGCCGCCACCCGCGCGCCGGCGATGGTGTTGAGCTCGTTCTGGATTACCGGCTGCAACTGATTGGTGGTCTTGGTGCGCTCATCCCAGGGCGTGAAAACCATGCCGGCGATCGATGTGCCGGGGGCGTCGATCTGGAACACGTGCGCGGTTTCCGGATGTTTCGAGAAAATCTGGAAAACCTGCTTCGCGTACAGCAGCTTTTGCTGCAGCGTCGCATTCGGCGGCAGCGTCGACGAGGAAATGATGATGCCGGCGTCCTCTTGCGGTGCGAGCTCGCTCTTGGCGCCAGCATAGAGAAAGTAAATGCTGCCGAGAACGATGACGGCGAACGTGGCGGTGACCGTCAGATAATTCAAGCTGCCATGCAGCCAGCGTTCGTAACCGGCGCGCAGGCGCTCAAACCTGCGGTCGATGAATTCGGTCAATCGCTCCTGCCAGCCGCGGTTGTCCGGATCGCGCACCTTGAGGACACGCGAGCACATCATCGGCGACAGCGTCAGCGCAATGATGGCGGATACCGTCACGGCGCCGACGAGGGTGAAGGCGAATTCGGTGAAGAGCGCGCCGGTCAATCCGCCCTGGAATCCGATCGGAACGTAAACCGCGATCAGCACCACGGTCATGGCGATGATCGGGCTGCCCAGTTCGCGCGCCGCGGCGATCGCGGCTTGAACCCGGCCCATGCCTTCGTCGAGATGGCGATTGACGTTTTCGACGACAATAATGGCGTCATCGACCACGAGGCCGATGGCCAGCACCAGCGCCAGCAATGTGAGCAGGTTGATGGAGAATCCGAGCGCCAGCATCATCGTGAACGTTCCGATGAGCGATAGTGGAATCGCGATCACCGGGATGAACACGGAACGCAACGAGCCGAGGAACGCGAAGATAACCAGCGTTACGATGATCAGCGCTTCGCCCAGCGTGCGAACGACTTCGCGGATCGAGCTGTTCACGAAATCCGTGGAATCGTAGATGATTCCGCCCCGCAGGCCCTCGGGCAGTTGCGCCTGGACGTTGGGAAATTCCTTGCGCACGCCTGCGATGACGTCCAGCAGGTTAGCGCTCGGCGCCACCTGGATGCCGATATAGACCGCCTGCTTGCCGTCGAATGCAACCTGCGTGTCGTAGTCGTCGGCGCCGAGCGTGACATTGGCGACGTCCTTCAGGCGCACGATGGCGCCGTTCGATTGCTTCAACACCAGGTTGGCGAATTCCTGGGCGCTGTGCAGGCTGGTCGATGCGGCGAGATTGACCTGCACCATCTGGCCTTTGGTGGTGCCGAGACCGGCGATATAGTCGTTGCTCGTGAGCGCTTTCGACACATCGGTCGCGGTGAGGCCATAGGCCGCAAGCTTGGCGGGGTCGAGCCATGCCCGCAGCGCGAAATTCTGGCCGCCCAATATCTCCGCGGTCTGCACGCCGGCCACAGCCTGCAGTTTCGGCTGCACGACCCGGGTCAGGTAGTCGGTGATCTTATTGCGGGGCAGCACATCGCTGTCGAAGCCCATATACATGGCGTCGATGGTCTGGCCGACTTTCACGGTCAGCACCGGCTGCTGCGTGCCGGAGGGCAGTTGATTGATGACCGACGCGATTTTGGCGCTGATTTCGGTCAGCGCCTTGTCGGCATCGTAGTTGAGCCGCAGATAGACCGTGATGACGTTGACGCCGGTCTGGCTGGTCGAACTCATGTAGTCGATGCCATTCGCCTGGGCGATGGCATTTTCCAGCGGCGTCGAGATGAAGCCGGCAATGACCGAGGGATCGGCGCCGTAATAAGTCGTCGTCACCGTGACCACGGTATTTTCGGTGCGCGGATATTGCAGGATCGGCAGCGAGCCGACCGCGCGCAGGCCGAGCACAAGAATCATCAGGCTGACAACGGTGGCCAGCACCGGGCGTCGGATGAAGATGTCGGTGAAATTCATACCCGCCGCCTCAATATATTTCCCAAGCGATTCATGATCGCTCTGGGGCCGGAAATTTTCGTCACGACGCGTGCCGCTTGTTCATTTGCTAGTCGACCGGCTTGGGATTGGGATCGTTGGCCGGCTGAACCGTGTTGTTGACGATGATGGGCGAGCCATTGTGCAATTTCACCTGCCCGGTGCTGACGACGGTGTCGCCCTCCTTGATGCCGGTGAGAACCGCGACCTGATCGCCACGCGTGGCGCCGGTGGTGACGAAGGTTTGCCGCGCAACGAGTTGCGGCTGGCCTTTCGCGTCTTTGCCTTTGTCGTCGACCAGATAAACGATGTTGCCGTATGAATTGTAGGCAATCGCCGTTTGCGGGAGCGTAATGAATTTCTGTGGCGAGGCGGTATCGATATCGACGGTAGCGAACATGCCGGGCAACAACAGGTTGTCCGTATTCGCCATGGTGACGCGAACTTGCACGTTGCGCGTCGCAGGATCGACCTGCGAATTGATCGCCAGGATTTTTCCGTCGAAAGTCCGGTTGGGGAAGGTGTCGACTTTCGCGGTCGTCTTTTGGCCGATCTTGATTTGCGCCAGGGCCTGCTGCGGAACGTAAAAGTCGACATAAATCGGATCGAGCTGTTGCAGCGTGACGATGGCGGTGCCGGCGGCGAGATATTGGCCGAGATCGACCTGGCGGATGCCGAGCCGGCCCGAAAACGGCGCCTTGATGGATTTGTAGTCGACCAGCGCCTGTTGCTGCGCGACGAGCGCCTTGGCGTTTTTCAGATTTCCTTCGTCGGTGCTGACGGTCTGCTGGCTCACCGCGTTGGTCTTCACCAGAGTCCGGTCGCGGTCGAGCGTGATCTGCGCGAGCGTGGCGGTGGCCTTGAGCGCCTCGAGATGCGCGATGTCATCCGCCGCCATCAACTCCAGAAGCAGGGCGCCTTTCTTGACGTCGGCGCCGGACTCGAAATGTATTGCCGAAACGATGCCGGAAATCTGCCCGCTGATATTGGCGCCGTTGACGGCCCGCAGGCTGCCGACAGCCTCGAGTTGCGACTGCCATTCCTGCGAATGGGCCACCATTGTCGAAACGGTTTGCGGCGGGTTGGCGAGCGTCTTCAAAAACTTGCCGATCATCACGGATTTGAAGGCTTCGAAACCGAAGACAGCCCCAAGGACCAAGCCGGTGACCGCCAGCATGATCACCATGCGTTTCAGCATCCCGTAACCTTTCAAGATTGCCGCGGGCCCCCCACGGAGCCGAGCCGTTTATCAGAATCGGAATGGCAGCGAAATGGCGCACATTGCGGCAGGGAAAAGAGCCTGCGCCGTTCTAGCTAGGCAGCGGAATTCGCCAATGCCAGCCCTTCTTTCGGCCGGAAGCCGATTGTGCCGGAGAGACTTGCACAGAAGCCACACTCAATTTAAGCATTTGATATAAAATATGAAATTGCGGCAGAACTGGCGCTCCAGCCGCATCCGACCGACGGAAAAGCCGGTTATTTTGTCACAGAATTCCGGCCGCCCGGTTCAAGCGGCCGGAGTCGGTCGGCAGGGATTCAGGTCTCGTCGCGCAGCTCGCCGCCGAGAATTCCCGCAAGCGTTGCCGCCACGGCGCCGAACAGCAGCGCCATGAACGACCAGAAGGACAGATAGGCCGCGGCCTTGCGCGCTTCATCGGTCACTGCCGGTGCAGTGCCGCCGTGCGCCGAAATCACGCCGGTGAGAACCAGCACCGCGATCAAGATGCCGACGCCGATGACCCACGCCATGAAGCCGTGCGCGGCGTCGCGGAATTTCGTTTCCGGGCCGGGGATGTGATCGCGAATGCGCAGACGCGCGGCGAGATAGCCGCCGGCGGCGTAAGCCACTGTTTGCGAGAAGACCAGCCAGATCGCGCCGGCGATGGTCATCGCGGTCGTGCTCGGGCCGGAATAGGGAGTGGAAATTGCGAGGCCGACACCTGTGCCGAGCGATACCAGAATGAATGCGACCGCCCAGGCCGCGAGCGCGCCCGCGATCACTACGCCCCATGTGAAAGCGCTGCGTGGCCCCCTGGTTTGAATGACTTCGACATTTTCGCCGACAATCGCGGTCTCGCTCATGATCGTCTCCCGCATCGTTAAGAGGTGCGCATGCACACCCTTTTACCGGCAGGGTAACAAGGCAAAACTTCGATAGTTCCGGGCGGCACGGCGGCGGCCGGAACAATATTTTACCGCCGGCATTAGGGGATATCGGCAGCGTAATGCAGGAGTTAAGTCATGCTCGGCTGGGTCGTTACATTTCTCATTATCGGGCTTGTCGCGGGCATTTTAGGCTTTGGCGGCATTGCCGGCACGTCCTTCGCGCTGGCGAAGATCATCTTCTTCATCGCGCTTGTGCTGATCCTGTTGTCGATCGTGTTCGGAACAATCAGGCGGCCGCTTTAGACGCGGCATGTAGTTCTGGAGAGACGCGACATGTAGTTCCGGAGTCTGATTCAGGCCGCCGCCGGCAGGCTTGAACCGGAAGGGCAATAGCCATGAGGACATTCATCGGGACGGCCGCGGCGACTCTTCTGCTGGCTCAGGCCGCATACGCGCAGCCCATTCCAGGCGAAAGTCCGAAGGAGAAAGCTGCGAACGAACTCAAGCAGCGGCAACTGCAAGATCTCCAGGCCAAATACAGCGCGACGATGAAACGCATACCGGATGCGAAAAAGCCGGCCGACCCTTGGGCAGACGTCCGCGCGACCGGCAATTCGCCGGTAACAAAGTAGATCGGATTTTCCCGGCTGGCGTGCCGTGCGCGCATCAAAACACTTCAGTTCTTTTCCGGCATTTTGATGCTCCGGCCGGCAGCCTCGGGACGCGGCAGGCGCGAATGCGCCGCCTTCATCCGTGCCAGTGCGCGCATGGCGGTGTCGTTGAATGGCGCGACCTTTTTCGCCGCCATATTGACGTTCAGGCTCATGTTCTCCGATGTCGCCGACACCCAGCCCTCGGTGGCGTGGAAGAGCTGCTCGAAATAATGAACGCGCTTGGCGTCGTAGGCGAGCAACTGGAACGTCACGCGCACCGGATCGCCGGTGTGCAACTCGCGCAAATAGCGAAGATGCACCTCGGCCGTGAAGGTCGAATGCTTCTGCGTGTTGAGATAATCGAGGCCGATGCCCAGAAGCTCGTAGGCTTCATCCACGGCGCGATCGAACAGCACATTGTAATAGGCCATGTTGAGATGGCCGTTGTAGTCGATCCATGCCGGTTCGACCCGCATCACCGAGGAGACGAAGGGTGCGAAGAAAACCGGTTCGAGATCGACGCGATCGAGCATGGTTATCGTCGGTTATCAGCCGCTCGTCCCCGCGAAAGCGGGACCCAGCATGGAAGCTGGCGGGCGCTGCAGGCGCAGTATGGATTCCCGCTTGCGCGGGAATGAACGGAATCTGGGTCATGCACTGATCGGATAGATCGCCTTCTCGCCGCTGAGCACGCGCGCGACATCGCTGGCGCATTTTGTTTGCAATTCTTCGAGCGCCTCGATCGAATAAAACGCCGTGTGCGGCGAGACGATGACATTGTCGCGCCCGAGCAAGCGCGAATCCCTGGCGATCGGCTCGGTCGCCACCACGTCGAGCGCCGCGCCGCCGATCTGGCCGGCGTCGAGCGCGGCGATCAATGCCGGCTCGTCGACCAGCGGCCCGCGCGCCGTGTTCACGAGGTAAGCGCCTTTCTTCATCTTGGCGAAAGCGGCGGCGTTCATCAGCCCGCGCGTTGCCGGCAGCAGCGGCGCGTGCACGGAGATGTAGTCCGACGTTTTTAGAAGCGTGTCGAAATCGACGCTCTCGACGTTCGCCGCCTTGAACAGCTCCGGCTTGGCGTATGGGTCGTGCGCAATGACCTTGATGCCGAAGGCCTGCGCCTTCGGCGCCACCAGCCGCGGGATATTGCCGAAGCCGACAAGGCCGAGCACGGTGCCTTCGATGCGGCGGATCGGCACGACGGCCGGCATTTCCCAGCGGCCACCCTGCACGAGTTTATTGGAGAGCGGAATCTTGCGGATCAGCGCCAGCAGCATCGCCATCGTGTGGTCGGATACTTCGCGGATGCAGTAGTCCGGCACGTAATTGACGGCGATGCCTTTCTCCTTGGCGGCGGGCAAATCGATGTTGTCGACGCCGAGGCCGAAGCGGCCGATCGCCTTGCAGCGCGTAAGCTGGCGCAGCAGGTCGCCGGGCAGCTTGGCGTAGGTGACGAGGATCGCGTCGGCGTCCTTGGCGACGCTGAGAATGTCGTCGGCGCCGCTGCTTTTCGACATGCGAAAAGTCGGGTTGAGGCGCGCCAGCGCGGCCTTCGCCGGATCAAGAGACGGGAACACGCTGTCGGTCACAGCGATAACGGGGCCGCTCATGCCTTACTCCAATAACGGAAAAGCCGGTGGCGCAGGCTACGACAGACCGGCGGCGTGCGTCCACTTCGCTAGGTCAATCCCGCCGTGCGGAACGCGTCGAGATAATGATCGCGTTCGGCCGCGTGGCGGATCGGCATGTTGGCGGCGATCCAGGCGAGCGAGACATTCGGCTGCGCGCGCCGCAAGTCCCGCAAGGCGGCTTTGGCAACATCGGCCTGTCCGGCCATGGCGGCGGAGGCGGCGAGCACGCGGTGGGCGCCGACGAAATCGTTGCGCTGGCGGATGGCCTCACGCGCGAATTTGATCGCTTCGTCGTAATGCCGGCCGACAAATTGCGCGTAGGCCACGATGCCGCAATAGATCGCGCGCAGCGGGTCGCGCGGGCTCAGGCGAATGGCGCGGCGCGCGGCCTCGTCGGCTTCCTGCCAGCGGCCGTTGTAGGACAGCGCGAGGCCGTAATAGCCCTGCGCCAGCGCGAAATTTGGATTGAGGCGCAATGCCAGCTCGTATTCCGCGAGCGAGTCGTCGAAACGGCGCGCCATCAGGTAAACGTGGCCGAGCGCGAGATGGGCCCAGGCGTCTTCGCTGTCGCTGCGGATGGCGGCGAGCGCGGCACGCTCTGCAACGGGCGCCGCGGTCGTCATGTCCGCCCAGCCCATGTGCGCGCTGAACATATAGCTGTTGGCCAGCACGCCGAGCGCCTGGCCGTAATTCGGATCGAGGCTGGTCGCCTTTTCGAGCAATGCTTGCGCGACCATATTGTCCTGCCGCGTCACGCGCCAATAATGCGAGAGCGCCCGCATCACCAAGTCCCACGCGTCCAGGCTTTCCGGCGGCTTGCGCTGGGCGCGGAAATTTTCCGCGGCATAAATCTGCGGCTCGATCGCCGCCACGATCGCCTCGGTGATCTCGTCCTGCACCGCGAAGACATCGGCGAGATCGCGGTCGTAGCGCTCCGCCCAGACATGGCCGCCAGTCGCGGCATCATTGAGCTGCGCGGTGATGCGCACGCGGTTTTCATCCTTGCGCACGCTGCCCTCGAGCACGTAGCCGACGCCGAGGTCCTCGGCGATTTTCTTCAAGTGCACCGCTTTGCCTTTGTAGATGAACGATGAGTTGCGCGCGATGACGAAGAACCAGCGCAGCTTCGAGAGCGCGGTGATGATGTCTTCGCTGATGCCGTCGGAGAAATAATCCTGCTCGGTATCGCCGCTCATGTTGACGAACGGTAGCACGGCGATTGCCGGGCGATCGAGAAGGGGAGCGCGCGCGGTGTCGGCCATTGCCGCCGCTTTTTCCGGCGCGCGCTGTAAGTCGCCGACGAAGCGGATTCCTTTCCGGGGGATCGTACGGATCAGGATCTGCTGATCGCCGCTGTCGCCGAGCGCCTTGCGCGCGGCGTTAATGCGGCTGGTCAGGGTCGAATCCGACACGACGCGGCGTTGCCACACGGAGGCGATGAGATCGTCCTTGCTGACGACGCGATCACGGTTCTCGATCAGGAACACCAGCAGATCGAAGACCTGCGGCTCAATGGCAATATGCTCGCCGCTGCGCCGCAGTTCGCGCCGGTCGGTATCAAGCACGTGATTTGCAAAGAGAAACTGCACGCCACAGTCCTTAAAGTAGGACTTGGAACCCGATCTCACGGAATAATCAAGCCTATCTCAGGGACAAATCAAGCATAGGCCAAAGTCTTCTGTCCGCAACCGCGGCAAAGGGTGGGGCTTCCCGATTGTGATGCGCTTCGTCGTCGGCACAACAAAACAAGGACACGACCATGGGACGCCTGTTGGGATTCCTCTACGGAATCGTCGTCTATCTCTTCTTCTTTGCGACGTTTCTTTATGCCATCGGATTCGTGTCCGGCATCGGCGTGCCGAGAACCATCGACAATGGACCTGAAGCAAAGCTCATTACGGCGGTGATTATCGACCTCGTTCTGATGTCGATATTCGCGATCCAGCACAGCGTGATGGCGCGTCCCGCGTTCAAGCGGGAATGGACGAAGATCGTCTCGCCTGCGATCGAGCGCAGCACTTACGTGTTGCTGGCGAGCCTCGCGCTCGCGTTGCTGATCTGGCAGTGGCGGCCCATCCCGGCCACAATTTGGCAGGTGCACGATCCGCGCCTCGCCAACGTGCTGGTCGCGCTGGAAGCGGTCGGCTGGCTGATTGTTCTCACCAGCACGTTCCTGATCAACCACTTCGAACTGTTCGGCCTGCACCAAGTTGCCAACAACCTCACGGGCAAGCCGATGCCGACGGCGCGTTTCCGCACGCCGCTGCTTTACAAGCTCGTCCGCCACCCGATTTATCTCGGCTTCATCATCGCCTTCTGGGCGGCGCCGGTGATGACCGCGGGACATCTGCTGTTCGCGGCGGTGACCACGGCCTACATCTTCGTCGGCATCGCACTTGAGGAACGCGACTTGATCGCGGTGTTCGGGGATCAGTACCGGGATTATCGGCGGCGGGTATCGATGGTCGTTCCGTTCATGCGCAAATTGCCGCCGCGGGATGACGCCAGCGCGCGTCAATCTCCCTGACGCATTGCGGCTGTTTCACTCGCGCGGCGTCCTCTGCTAACGTCCGGTTCATCCCACCGGACTTGGCAGAGGAATGCCGTGGCCTTGAATAATATTGCCGCCGATAAGCCTCGCGACCAAGCTGCGATCGCGAAGGTCGTGGCCGCGCTGACGGCGGCTTTCGGCAATCGCACGGTGACCTCGCAGGCCGTGCGCGAGCAGCACGGCAATACGCTCACCTGGGTGCCGAACCAGCCGCCGGACGCGGTCGTGTTCCCGCAGAATACGCAAGAAGTGCAGCAGATTGTGCGCCTGTGCGCGGAATATGGCGTGCCGGTTATCCCGTTCGGCACGGGCACGTCGCTCGAAGGTCACGTCAACGCGCCGTTCGGCGGCGTGTCGGTCGATTTTCGCGACATGAACAAGGTGCTGGCGGTGCATGCCGCGGATCTCGACTGCGTCATCGAGCCAGGCATTACGCGCAAGGCGCTCAATGAGCATCTGCGCGAC
>Ga0134126_10004588_pt1 | contig 17277 bp, 8 predicted proteins | sample KB31752_FD_96881 | JGI IMG/M metagenome (GOLD analysis project Ga0134126, IMG submission 96881) | Terrestrial soil microbial communities with excess Nitrogen fertilizer from Kellogg Biological Station, Michigan, USA - KB3-175-2 | ecosystem: Environmental > Terrestrial > Soil > Unclassified ...
CTGTGCGGTGGTATCGAAGGAATTGGGCACATAGACCAGACCGGCCGAGAGCCCGAAGGCGCCCTGATGCATCGCCTGGACGATGAGTTCCTTCATCTTGGCCATTTCGGCAGGCGGGGGGGTGCGATTTTCGTATCCCATCACCGAGGCGCGGACCTGGCCGGCCCCGACATAGGAGACGACGTTCATGCCGATGCCTTTTTTGGTCAGGTAATCGAAGAAACCGCCCAGGGTGGTCCAGGTCCGCTTGACCGGCGGGGTCACCATCATCGGATCATCCACCGCCGGCCCCAGCACCGGGCCTGCCGACAGATGCTCGCCCAGCACGCCTGTGGTGACACCCTGGGTGACCATGGAAAGGCCGCGACCATCGAAGGACAGGCCGAATTCGGAATGTTCATGCATGTCGATGAAACCCGGCGACACGACCATGCCGGCGGCATTGATGGTCTTCTTCGCCCGGACCGGCGCATTGCCGACATAGACGATGGTGTCGTCCTTGATGGCGACATTGGCCTGCCGCCAGGGTCCGCCCGAGCCATCCACCACCCTGCCGCCCGCGATCAGAAGATCGGCTTCGCCCGATGGCGGGCTTTGGGCGATGGCCGAATGCCGCGCGCCCATCACGGCCAGGCTTGCCAAAAGACAGGCAGAGCCCAAAAACAGGCTCAACCTCGCGGCTGGACGCTCCAGGATTTTGCGCTGGTTTGGCATGGGCTTCCCCTCCCCGATCTGATTGGAGATTTTGGCGCCTCGCGGGCGCCCCTTGCCCCAACAGCAAACAAAAGCTTAATCCCAAGCCAGCCGCTGTCTACCCGGCTTTTGCGGTCTTTTGCGCCGGCAAACGGAATTTGGCCCCTCGATGGCCCGGAAGAAGCGAAGTTGTCCGTTAAGGGGCCGATGCTAGAATGCTCCTGAAACGAAGTGGCTGGTCATGACATCGCCAAGGATCGTGGGGCTTCTGGTTGCGGCAGCCGCCCTTCTATTCATGTCCGGCATGGGCGTGACCCACGCGCGTGCGACGGTCACCCATGCCAAACATCATGCACACGCCACCCATAAACATGCGGCGCACAAAAGCACTTCCAAATCGGCAAAGAAGGTAGCCAGAAAGCCGAAGGGGCCGCCGCCATCGCTGGCGATCGTCATCAGAGCTCCGAATGATGCGCCGGATTTCGACTATCAGGGTCGCATCGAACAGGCTCAGGCTCTGGTCGCCAGGCAGCCGGTACAGAAAGATGATATGCAATTCGGCAAAAATGGGCGGCTCACCCATTTTGTCTGGGTGCTGGCGGTCGGCCAGAAGACCGGCCCGCTGACCCTGGTGCGGATGGACGAAACCGGAAAGAACGATCAGGGCTTCGTCATCAGCTGGCCGGTCGACAACTTCCTCAATACCAAATTTCGCGTGGAAAAGCCCGACGGCTATATCGTTTTTGCCCAGCGGCGGCCGGTCCATGCCAAGGACGGATATGAAGAAGCGGTCTATACCGCCTATTCGCCCGAGCTCGACACCAAGAAGATGCGCGACGCCGGGATGGACTATCTGCGCCACCTGCAGCGCCAGGCCTATAACCGGATCGAAGACCACGATGTCAGGTCGCATGTCGCACCGAATGAGACCGTGGCGGACAAGATTCCGACCAGCATGGTGCTTCGGCTGATGATCACCGAGCATGTTGATCCGTTGCACATGAAATATGTGGGTATCGAGCAGTGCATCCACGAAGTTCTGGTCACCATCGCGGCGAACCAGAGCCATGCCTACGCCTATGCCAAGTCGAGCGCAGGGGCGCTGGGGCTGCCCCAGTTCATGGAAGAGAGCTACCAGATGGTGCGCGCCAACTATCCGAAAGCGCTGCTGGAGCCGAACTTCGAACTCGGCATGAGCGATTTGCGCAATGCCGTGCTGGCGTCAGTCTTGCTCCTTGATCTGGAACTGACGCACTTGCCGCGGAACTATCTGAAACAGGTGACCGATTCCAGTCAGCAATTCGCGGCCTTCCTGGCGGCGGGATACAACCGTAATCCGGTGCGGGTGGTGCGGGCCTATCATCGCACCCATTCCTTCACCGGGGGCAACGCGCCCTTCGAGAACAAGATGTATGTGCGGATCCAGAGTTGGGTCGGCGGCTTTCTGAAGCGGGAATATGACATCTCTTGAGGGCAGTCAGGTCGGCGCTCCGCGATCGCCGAACAGCAGCGAGACATTGATCCGCTTGTTCAGATAGCCTTCGGCAAAGCGGCAATCGCTGGTCTTGTGGATCAGGTCCGACCGGAAAATCACCGCCCTGTTGGCCCGGTGGGGAATGCGGGTCAACGCCGCGTTCGAACTTTTCAGGTAGGCACGCGCCATGTCCTCATTCCCATTCAGCTGGCGCATCTGCGCTTCCGACGTCGTGGCCACATTCCACACATCCAGCCCGCCGCTCTCCGGATCCAGATTGGCCTCGTCCGGCGCGATGTAGAAGTTCACATTCACCGCGGAAAAATCGGCATGAATGTTGGTGCCGGTGGACAAGGTGCTATCATACTTGAAAGCACCCAGATAACGGAAACGATGCGCACCGATGATGGCCGGAAACGTGCCCTGTATTTCCTCGGCGATCTGCGCCATCAGCGGACAGGCCAGGCCGTCCTGGGGCGTGGCGCCGATATAACCGGCGTTGTAGGTGCGGTGCCAGATGGTCGAGCCGGCGCAATAGCGGCGCAATTTTTCCAGCGCCGCCGGCGTCAGGAAATCTTCCATGACCACCAGCTGGGGTTTGTTGTTCTGCCACTGCTCCAGCAGCGCGTCCGTGTAATTGCGCGGGTTGACGGCCGGACCGTCGATCCGGCCGCCCTCTTCCAGATGGAAAGCGGCCTCAATGCCCAGACCCGCCAGATATTCGCGTTGTTCGCGGTCGTGCTTGATCTTGTGCGGCAGTTCCGGAGCCACCGCGGGTGCGGCGTCACCCATGCCATGAACCAGTTCGGCGCGGCGCAGGTAATGGGAGAAGCCCTCCGCGATCCGGCCATGCTCCGATAGCAGGGTCCCAAGCCGGAAATGCGCTTCCGCAAAATCGGGTTTCAGCGCCACCGCCTGCCGATAGGCGGCAATGGCGTCTTCAATCCGCCCCTGCAGCACCAGGGCGTTACCCAGCTGAAAATGCGGCTCGGGGTCGTCCGGCGCACGTGCGATCGCGCTTTGGGAGCGCGCCACGACAGCGGTGGGATCTTCCGCGGCAGACGATGCGCTGGCCTGCTGCCGCACCGTTTCGAAAGCCGGGCCCGAAATCCCCCGCGCCCGCGCCTGTTCCAGAAGCGGCAAGGCGTCCTGTGGCCGGCCGACAGCCAGCATCGCCTTGGCATAGGAGAACCAGTTTTGCCCCCGGCCCGGGTCCGCCTTGCACGCAAGGGCAAAATGCGCGAGCGCCTCCTCCGGCGCGCCGCGCTGGACGATCAAAAGCCCCAGATTGTGATGGGCGCCGCCGTGGCCGGGCTGGGCTTGCAGGAAGCTGCGATAATGCCGCTCGGCAAGTTGGGCCTGCCCGGCCCGGTGCGCGGCAATGGCGCGATGCAATTCGGCGTCATCCATGTGGCAAGGATACTCCGCCGCCGGGCTCCAAGGCTAGAACTGCAGCCTGTCCTTGAGCCTGGCCAGCGTCTTGCGATCGACGCCCTCGATGCTGGCGAGATCGTTGATATCGGTGAACGGCTTTTGGGCGCGCCGCATCACGATGGCGGTGCCAATCTCGGGGCCGGTCTGCAAGGTGGCGGCAAGCTCTTCTCCGCTCGCGCTGTTCACATTCACCAAAGTCAGGTTGAGCTGAAAATAGCGCACGATCTGGTCGATCTGCGCCTCGGTCGGGCGGGCGCCATTGTTCGCCATCTGGCTATAGATCTGTTCCCAGCCATCGGATGTGCGAACCCGCCCCAGGAACTGGCTGGCGGAATGGCAACGGGTACAGACATCCAGCACCGCCTGAATATCGGCCGGATTGTCGTCCACGGTCGAAGCCGCCTTCAAGGCAGCTTCTTCCCTGCTCTTGTCGATGGCTGGCGGCGCGGGCACTTGCGCCAGCACGGCACCGGCTGAAAGCAGGAACACCGCGCCGAGGCAAAGAAGAACCCGGCCACCTTGCGGCGGCCGGGGAATGAAGCTGGAAAAGAACATCCTAGTTGCTGGCTTCCTTGGTCGGCTTCTTTGCCTTTTCCGCCGCGATGCGGGCGGCATAGGCCTGGGGATCGCCGATCGAGAATTCGTTCACCTTGCGCACCAGCTTGCCTTCCAGATTGAAGGCCAGGTCCAGGACTTTTTCGCTGTCCATGTGCCGGCCATATTCATCGCGCAGCTGGCCCACGATCTTGTGGGTCTTCACATCGACCACGTCGCCGGAGGCCATATAGGCCAGCTTGCCGTCCAGCCCCATGGTGATCCAGCCATTGGGTGCTTCCGTCTTGATGGTTTTCGACAGGTTCAGCTTGGGCCATTCGCCGGTATTGTCATAAACCAGGACCTGGTTGTTGATCGCGTCCGGAATCCAGATCTCGCTTTCGTCGGGCGTCAGGGCAATGCCGTGCATGGGCGCGCCATGGCCGAAGAAATGCAGGTTGGGATTGGCCCACTTGGCCTTCCACATTTCGCCCGGCACCTCGACCCGCTTGATCACCTTGCGCGTCTTCACATCGGCGATCTCGAAGCCCAGCAGGTTGTTGAGATTGGCATAGACCCGTGTGGCGTCGTGGTTGATCACGAAGACGCGGATATGGTCGGAGAAAGTGATCGTGCCGGTCGGCTTCATCGTCTCCATGTCCGCGATGGTCATGGTGATGCCGTTGGGCGCGTCGAACACGGTCTTGCCGTCCGGACTCATGTTCATGTTGTGGTTGTACATGCTCTGGGGCGTCGGAATGATACCCTTGACCTTGCCGGTGCGCGCATCGATCACGCGATGGAAATTCTTGAGGTCCGAACCGACTTCCAGGGTCAGGCCGTCCGGCGTGACCTGGCCGCGTTCGCAGCAGGTGCCCGGCTCATAGGCATTCTTCCACACGACCTTCTCGGTCAAAAGGTCGATGGCGTAGAGATGGCCGCGGGTGGAGACATACACCATGTTCGTCGCGGTACTGGCCGCCATGCCGGCGATGGATTCCAGCGGCAAGGTCGCCGGCTTTTCCTCGAAGACGATCCGCTTCACAAAGTTGTAGTCGTGCTTGGCATCCAGCACCACGATGCTGCCCGGCACGGCCGCATAGATCAGTTCCCTGGCGCCCAAGGTGAAGCCACGGCCCGGACCATAGAACCGCCCGTCAGATTCCCCGCCGTCGCGATAGGGGCGGTCGGCCGTGCTGGTGCGCGAGCCCTTCGCCATGCACTGGCGCGCGCCGTCGAGTTCGCCATTGCACACATTGCCGTTGGCATCGATCAGCGGCTTGGACTGGGCCGGTGCCTGCACGGCGGGAAACATGGCCAGCGCCGCACACGACGCTGCTGCAACAAGCATTTTCCGGCTGTTCATGGTGGTACGTCTCCCCGTTCTATTCCGGCGGTTGGCTCGCCCTATAAATGAAATGCTATATCGCCATGTAATATTTTGGCAATATACCGGGCGAGTTCGGGGTGCCACCGAGGCGGAATCTGCTCGATTTCAAATCTGGGATATTCCGGACGTCCGGCTGCTATCTCACCAGGTGAAACCGAAGCGCCCGATGCCATAATAGCTTTGCGACTGGTGCGAGACGCTGGATTCCAGGCCCAGCCCGACCGTCACTCCCGACCGGTTCCGCGCTTCGGCATCCAGCGAGATGAGCACAAAATCCTTGCCCGGCTGCGCGCCAAAGACCGTGAATTGCGAGCCTGGCAAGGCGTCATAGCTGGCCAGGGCCGTATAGGAACCATCAAAATCATGCATCCAGGCCAGCCGGTCGGAGAGACGCAGCGACCAGTTCCGTCCCAGGGCGCCGCCGAAGCTGTTGCGCAGCCCCAGTTCGACGCCGGGCGTGTTGGAATTGTGCGACCCATAATCGAGCGCGAAATCCGACGCGCCGGATGAGGCGGTTTCCGCATAGGCAGGGAGCGCTACCAGCCTGTCCTCGACGGCCAGATAAGGCGCGATCCAGTGCAGATCGATTCCCGTCTCATAGCGGGCACCATAGAACTGATCAGTCAGGCTGGCCGCCAGCACATCGGTCCCCTCTGCCGTGACGGTACGGCTGGTGGAGATCGAATCTTCTCCCAGGGTGCCGAAGAAGGCGCCATAGATGCGCGGCGTATATTGCATCAAGCCGTAGAGACCCAACGCATAGGTATTGGTTTTGCCATCGCCCGCCGCGTTGGCGGCACGGAAATGCGACGAGCCGAATGTCAGCGCGCCGCCCACCAGCAGATTGGGCGAGACCGGCCAGTCCAGGCCTGCAACAAGACCGATGGTGGTGGCGGACAATTTCTGCGAGCCATCCACGGCATTTCCATCGACAAGCTGGTTACCGCCAAGCATGGCGGCCCACCCTGCCGGCTGATTTCCCACCCGCGCCGGACCAACGCCGCCGCTTTGCCGCATGTCGCCCAGATGGGCGAACACCGCGTCCTGGTAGGGCGCATAGACGGCATTGTTGACGTGGGCCAGATCGGCACCCAACTCACCGGCGAGCTGCGAAGCACCCGCCGCAAGGCCATCGGACGAAAGATTGGCAAGCCCGTTGAAAGCCGCTGTGGGCACCGAGCCATGGGCCAGCCCCGCATCGATGCCGGCCACCGCGTTGGTCTGATTGCGCGACACCCCGCTGGGCAGCAACGGTGAAAGCTTGGAAAGGTTGATCGTCAGGAAGACATCATTCGGATCCGTCGCGATGGTGGAGGAGAATTGCGCGCCCTTGCTCGCTATCGGCGCGGCCGTGAAGCTGCCGCTGATGCCGCCGGCCGCCGTGAGAACCGTCAACTTCTGCCCCAACCGGTACGTGCCATCCACGCTGGCGACCGAAAGCGTGCCGTCCAGCTGGGCAGCTCCCGACACCGCGAGCGTGGGGGATGACGTCGAAGAGACATTCATCAGAAAGTTGCTTCCGCTCGCGAATATGGCCGAGCTGGCGGTCAAGGTGCCCGATCCGCCCACGCCCGGCGCCAGGGTGCCGCCGCTGGCGACGCTGACGGCAGGCGCTGTGCCTGTGCCGGCCAACGTGCCCCCGGATCCGACACTGACCCCGGTGGAGCTGGCGATGGATCCGGTAACGGACAGCGTGCCGCCGGCAATGCTGGTCGGCCCGGTATAGCCGTTCACTCCGGCCAAGGTCTGGGCGCCGCCTGCAACCATCACACCGCCAGTGCCGTTGATCACACCGGAAAATGTGCCGGCGCCGGCGCTGATAGCGAGGGTCTGCGTGCCCAGCGCGACGGTACCGCTGCCGGCCAGCGAACTGACTTGCGGCGCGGCGACGGTCGAAACATCGAGCAGGCCGTTGTCCACCACCGAGCTCGACGTGGCGATAGCATTGGCACTTCCTAGCAGCAGTGTGGATCCACCGGCGATGGTGGTGGCGCCGGTATAGCTGTTGGCGCCGCCCAGGATCAGCGTGCCGCTGCCGATCTGGCTGACGGCGCCCAGGCCGGAAATGGCGCCATTGAACGTCACCGTGTCCGAGCGATCGAAGACGAGCGTGGCATTGTCTTCCACATCCCCGGCAAGAGAGCCAGCCGTTCCGCCATTGCCGATCTGGAGGCCGCCGCCGAAGATGGCGGTCCCGCCGGAATAGGTATTGGCGCCGGTCAATATGATCGTTCCGGAGCCGGTCTGGCTGACACCGCCGGAGCCGGAAATGGCGCCATGGAATTCCACCTGGCCGGAATAATCGAACGCCAATGTCCCAGCATCGGCGACATCACCCGGCAAGCTCCCGGTGCCGGTCCCATCGCCCAGCTGCAAGGTACCGCCGGTGATGCTGGTGCCGCCGGTATAGGTATTGAGACCGCTGAGAATTTGTGTCCCACCGCTCACCACCAGGCTACCACTGCCTGCGATCACGCCCGAAAAATCGCTGCGGCCCGCCGCCACGATCAGGCTGCGCGCGCCCAGTGCGACACTGCCGGCGCCCGAAAGAGAGCCCACCGTGGCATCCGTGGCGGCGGCCGAAATATCGAAGGTGCCGGCGATGGCCAGAGTGGTTGAAGCAGACAGCGACCCGCTGCCGGAGAGCACCAAGGTGGCGGGAGCAGAGATGCTGGTCGTGCCGGTATAGGTGCTGATGCCCGTCAAGGTTTCGGTCCCGCCGGCGACCGTCACGTTCCCGGCACCGGAAATGACGCCGGAAAAACTGTCCGCGGCCCCTGTCAGGGTCAGAGTGCGATCGCCAAGGACGACCGATCCCGATCCCGCCAGGGTCGGTGTGGCGACAATGGTGCTGTTGCCGATGGCGTTCGAGGCCACGGAGATGTCCAGCGTGCCGTTGTCGGTGAGGTTGCTCGAAGCCAAGGCTCCGACGCTGGAAATCGCAAGCGTGCCGCCCGTGATCAACGTCGGTCCGGTATAGGTGTTGGCGCCGCCGAAAGTCTGCGTGCCGCCCGTCAGGGTCACGCCGCCCGTCCCCAGAATGACGCCCGTGAAATTCCCTTGGGCATTGGTGATTGTCAGGGTCTGCGCCCCCAGCTGCACCGTTCCCGTTCCCGCCAGGGACTGGATCGCCGGATTGCTGTTGCCCGACACATCCAGAGAGCCGTTGACGGTGACACCTTGCGAGCTTGCCAGGCTGGCTGCCCCTCCCAGAACCAGCGTTCCGGCGGTGATGGTGGTCATGCCGGTATAGGTTTGCGGCACGGTGATCGTCAGATTGCCGCCCAGCAACTTCACCTGCCCGCTGCCGGAGACCGCGGCACTGAAAGTCTGAGCATTGCTGTAATTGAACGCCAGAGTACCGTCATCGGAAACATCGCCGGCTACGGAGCCCGTCGTGGTGCCGTTGCCCAGTTGCAACGTCCCGCCAGTGATGGTCGTGCCGCCGCCATAGCTGTTGGCGCCGGTGAGAATTTGCGTGCCCCCGGAGACGGCCAATCCCCCCGAACCCGAGATGACGCCGGAAAAGGTGCCGTTGCCGCTGGTGATGGTCAGGGTTGCAGCGCCCAGCGTGACCGTGCCAGCACCGGCCAGCGACTTGATCGAGGCCCCGCTGGTACCCGAGATGTCGAACGTCCCACCGACAGACAGGGACGATGAATTCGCAATGCTGCCGTTGCCGGACAGGATCAGCGTACCGGCGGAAATGGTCGTCAGCCCGGTATAGGTTTGCGGCGTCGTAAAGGTGACCGTGCCGCCGGTCTGGATGAGATTGCCACTTCCCGAGATGGTCTGGCTGAAGACGATCGCATCGGTACGGTTGAATTCGAACACACCGGAATTGGCCACATCGCCGAGGATCGAGCCGTTGGTATCGGCATTGCCGATCTCCAGCGCCGCGGCCGAGGTGATGATGGTGCCGCCCGTATAGGTGTTGGCGCCATCCAGAATCTGGGTGCCGCCAGTGATGGTCAGGCTGCCGCTGCCCGAAATGACGCCGGTGAAGGTATCGACACCGCTGGTGATCTTGAGGCCCTGCGCTCCCAGCACGACCGAGCCGGAGCCACCCAGCGAAATGATATCGACCGGCTCGCTTGCCGCCGAGATATCGAAGGTGCCGTTATTCTGCACACTTTTTGAGAACGAAATCGTGCCGGTGCCCGACAGCGCCAGGCTCGCGCCCGCATTGATCGTGGTCGCGCCCGAATATGTATTGGCGCCGGTGAGCACGATCTGACCGCCACCCACGGTGTCGGTGATGGTCAGGGGAGCGCCCAGACCGGCGGTGGTGTCGGCAAAGACGCCGGAAAAAGTCCCGACATTGCCGTGCGCATCCATGGTGTCGGCCGGGGCGGTCGCTGTGGCCTCCGCCATGGTGAAATTGCTGCTGAAAGTCGCGCTCTTGTCGACCACCAGGGTGCCGCCCTGAAAAGCGGCCGTGCCGGTCCCCAGGCTCGAGGCCTGTACCGTCTGGCCCGAGCCGATCGTCTGGGCATCCGTCTCGGACGTGTCCGCGATCGTCAGGGCGATGGGCGAGACGCTCAGCGCGAGCAGGCGGAACAGCGCACCCCGTGCACGGCGCGTCGGCAGATAAGTACGCAACGAGAATCCCCAACGCGGCCCTTGGCTCCCTTCCCTAACGGGGTCACATGAAGGGAAGGTTTTCTGGCGCTGAAACTTTATTCATGACGGCGCGGTAAGCTCGGTCACACGGCCGAGGACATCACAGTCTTGGCGCGACGCAGCGATAGCTTTCCAGCTTGCTCCGGTCGCCCCGGCCGTCCCACGCGGCGCGGGCGGGGAATGAACACAGCGGGCGCTGACGCACCACCGGCGCGGCGGGATCATCACCCTGATATTTGGTCGCGACCAGAAAGTCCGGCGCCTTGTTATGCTCGACCCAGCTGGCCAGCGCCGGCAGCGCGGCGATGGCATTGGGCCCTGGACCACCACGGCAATGGAGCATGCCGGGCACCATGAACAGCCGGTAAAAGCCCTCCGTCGGTCCCATCTTCTTCTGGACCAGCCGGTAATAATCCACTGAATCCAGCGCCGGGATCGCCGGGTCGGCCCAGCCATGGTACTGGATCAGCTTGCCGCCATGGCTGCGGAAGGCCGACAGGTCCGGGTCGTAGCTGCTGAAAATCGGTCCGAATTTCTTGTCGGCCGCGGCGATATCGCCGTCGAAATTGATCCGCGTGACATCGAAATCCGGCTCATCGCGAACGACGTACCGAAAGAAATTGCTCACGAACTGATAGATCAGAGCCTGCTTGGGATCATTCCCTTCCCCGGTGATCCAGCGCTCCCAGCCATTGACCTCGCCTTCGCCGCCCGGCGAGAAGCCCGCGATGATTTTCTCCCCGGTGCGTGGATTGCGGGGACCATCATAAATTTTGCGCAAGGCGGTAAGCTGCGCCTTCGTCAAACAGGATGGATTGTCACCGGCGCGGCAGAGCAGCTTTTCCGGCTTGAAGCGGCAGGACAAGGGATCCTCGATCACCCCGTCCTGCTCGCCGCATTGTTTGACGGCTTCCGCCTCGATCAGCTTCAGCTTCTCCGCAGTCAGATAACTGCCCGGCGTGGCGGTCAGCGCCTGATAGCCCCACGCCGCGCCGGCAAAAAGATGAATCCAGTTGTTGGCCGGATCGCCGGCGATAATGCCGTCAAAGTCCTTCGGATAACGCTGTGCTTCCATCAGGGCTTCGCGCCCGCCGTCGGAGCAGCCCTGAAAATAGGAAAAGCGTGGCGCCGAGCCTCTATAGGTCTGGATGATCGCCTTGGCCGCGTCGGTGGTTTCTTTCAGGGCGCGATAGCCGAAGTCGATCTGCTTTTCCGGATGGCCCAGCGCCCAGCTGGCATCGGTATTGTTGGTATCCTGGTGACCGTCATCGGTGCCGGCCACGGCGTAACCCTGCGCCAAGCCTGAAAGGATACCGGCCTCGGGAATGACGCCGGCAAAGCCGCCATTGCCGACCTGCAGATAGCGCCCGTTCCAGGCGCCCTCCTCGGGGATCGCGACCTCGAACCGGATATCGGAATCGCTTGTTGGATGGGCGCTGCCGAGAATCTTGCAATAGGCGGGAAGCGGCGCATGCGCTGCGATCGTCACTGCCTGTGTGATGGCGACTTGCGGCAATTTCAGGCCCGCCAGTGCCTCGCAGCGACCCGTGCTTGGCTGTGCCTCCACACTCAACACCGCGACGGCGGCGATGATGGCGCCCCAAGCCAGGATTTTCATGGCCTCGCCTCCGCTTCAGATTTCCAGGGCCCGGATGCGATTGTTTTCCGCATCTCCGATCAACAACAGGCCGCCGCTGACATGCACGCCATGCGGCCGCGCCAGGGCGCACTTGAGCGGATCGCCATCGGGCCCATCACCACGCGCGCCGGTGCCGGCAACTGTGGTCACGGTGCCGTTCTGCAGCGATACCCTGCGGATCACGTGATTTTCCGTATCGGCGATGTAGAGACTGCCGTCGGGCGCATAGGCGATGCCCTTGGGTCCGTTCCAGAGCGCGGCCAGCGCCAGCCCGCCATCGCCGGCATAGCCTTTCGCGCCCGTGCCGGCGAGATGGCGAAGACGGCCAGCCTTGGGATCGATGGCATAGACTTTGTTGCCCTCGCGCAGGATGAGATACATCGTGCCGTCGGGACCGATGTCTATGGAGCGCGGCCCGTTCAACGCCGCCGTCAGCGGCGCCTCTTCCGGTGTGTCCACTTTGGTCCCATTGCCAGCGAAGGTGGTCAGCACGCCGGTTGCGGCGTCACGCCTGCGGATCCGGTTGTTGCGGATGTCGCAGATGAAAAGATTGTCGCGGCGGTCCAGCACGATGCTGTGCGGCTGGTTTAGCTGGGCCTTCTCGGAAGGGCCGCCATCACCGCCAAAGCCAGGCAAGCCGGTGCCGACCAGGGTGGAGATCGTGCCGGCTTTCGAAACAAAGCGCACAACATGGGCATCGCGTTCGGCGACATACATGTTCCCTTTGCTATCGAAACGGACTTCGTGCGGCGCGCTGAGCACCGCAGTCTTCGCCGCCCCGCCGTCGCCGGAATGGCCCTTCTCGCCGGTCCCGGCGACCACGAACACTTTGCCGGCCCGGCGATCAAGCCGCATCACCCGATTGCTGCCGAAGTCGGCCCAGTAAATCGAACCGTCGGGACCGGTTTCCACGCCATAGGGCTGGTTCAACTGAGCGGTGGCGATAGCCTCGCCATCCGTGGCGGCGCCCTGGGCGCCGGTCCCGACAAGCGTGGAAATCCGTTTGGGAGCCGCCAGAGCCGGACGGGCGGTGATCAGCGCCGGCGCCGCACCCAGAAGAATACGTCGTGTCAGCCCGTGCGTCATGGCAACCTCCCCTTCGGACCTGCGACGCTAAGCGATCCGGGCAAGATGAGCCAGAGGCGCCGTCAGTCCGCCTTGGCCGGTTTGACGTCCGGGCCCGCGGCCTGCGCCACTTTCACTTCGTCGCCATCCTGCAGGGCGTCTGCCGGATTGTCGATGATGCGGTCCGCGGGCGAGACGCCGCTGGAAATATCGACCGAGGCGCCAAGGTCACGGGCAATGGTGACGGTCTGCAGCTTGACGCGGCCGGCGGCGTCCACTTTCGCCACTTGCATGCCGGCATCGCGGAAGATCAGGGCTGTCGAGGGAACACGGATACCATTGGCGCCGGCTGGCAGCGGGAATTTCACCGCCGCATAGGCCCCAGGCTGCAGCGCGCCGTCGCTGTTGTCGGCAGCGAACTGCACCAGCATGGTGCCGGTGGCGCTGGCAACCGCATGGGCGTTCGCCACCAGCTTGGCATGGAATATTTTCCCCGGATATTGTGGCACGGTGAAGGTCACGGCCATGCCATCGCGGATATAGGGCGCGTAATTCTGCGGGACACGCACATAGAGGCGCAAGTGGCTCTGGTCGGCGACGGTAAAGAGAGGCGTCGCGGCGGGCGTTCCCACGGTGACGAGATTGCCGACGTCAAGGGCGCGGCTGGTGACGATGCCGTCGAAGGGCGCGACGATCCTCGTATAGGCCAGGTTGATGGAGGCTTGCGCCACCTGGGCCCGGTCGGTGTCCACGATGCCGGCCTGGGCACCGACAGTGGCCTGCTGGGTGGAAAGCTGCTGGGCGGAGATGGCGTTCTGCGCCGCCAGAGACTGATACCGGTTCAGGTCAACCCGCGCATTGGCCAGGGTGGCACTGTCACGCGCCAGCATCCCCTTGGCCTGAGCGAGCGCAGCCTCGTAGGTGCGCGGATCGATCTGGGCCAGCAGGTCGCCCTTCTTCACATGAGCGCCGATATCGAAGAACCATTTCTGCACATAGCCGCTGACCTGGGCATGGATCGGCGCACTGGCAAAGGCCTGAAGATCGCCGGGAAGGCTGAGATTGCCGCCATTCTTGGCCATCTTGATCTTGATCACCTGGACTGTGGGCATCGACTGGTCGTCTGCCCCTTGCGCCGCATCGCGGCCATTCCAGAGCCACCAGCCTGCCCCCAAGACAGCGACGACCATCACAGCCGTTGCAGCCAGCCGGCCCAACCCCTTCGGGCCCGGCGGCGGCGCATGATGGAGCTGGTTGCTGGGCATCCGCTCCTGCGGCCCGACATCGAGATCCTTGTCAGGCATAAGCTTCTCCGGGCTGCAATTGCTTGCGCGCGGCGGCCTTCGCGGCCCGCCGGCCATGAATGATACTGAACACCACCGGCACGAACAGCAGGGTGGCGCAGGTGGCGAGGAACAGACCGCCGATCACGGCGCGGCCCAGCGGCGCATTCTGTTCGCCGCCATCGCCCATCCCCAATGCCATCGGCGTCATGCCGATGATCATGGCCAGCGCCGTCATGCAGACAGGGCGAAAGCGCGTCACGCCCGCCTCTACCGCCGCCAGCACCGCATCGCCATGCGCCGCCAGACGTTCGCGGGCAAAGGCAATGACCAGGATGGAGTTCGCCGTCGCCACCCCCATGCACATGATGGCCCCGGTGAGCGCCGGCACCGACAAGGTCGTGCCGGTAGCGAACAGCAGCCAGACGATACCGGCCAGGGCCGCCGGAAGCGCGGTGATGATCACGAAGGGGTCGGTCCAGGACTGGAAATTCACCACGATCAGCAGATAGATCAGGACCACCGCCGCCAGCAGGCCCCAGAACAGGCCCGAGAAAGCGGTATGCATGGTCTCGATCTGGCCGCGCAGGACGACCTTGGCGCCGCGGGGCAGATATTTGAGATTTGCATCGATCACCTTCTGCACATCCGTGGCGACCGCGCCCAGATCGCGGTCCTGGGTCGTGGCGTAGAGATCGACGGTCGGAAGAATGTTGTAGTGGGTCACCACGGCATTGCCTTGCGTGCGGCTGAGTTTGGCGATGCCGCCCAGCACCTGGGCGGGCCCGCCGCCCGCCGGCGTGACGGGTAGATTCTGCAGCGCTTCCAGGGAATCCATCCTGTATTCCGGCGTCTGCGCCTGCATTTCGTAAGACACGTTGTTCTTCGGATTCAGGAAGAAGTTGGGGGCCTGCTGCGAGGTGCCGGCCAGCGCCGTACCCAGCGCGTTGGTCACATCGCGCTCGGTCAGGCCAAGCTGCGCCATGCGTGAACGGTCGGCCTCGACCCGAAGCTTGGGCATGTTGCTCGATTGCTGCATGCGCGCATCCACCAGTCCCGGGATCTCCCGGATCTGGCGCAAGATCCGCAGGGCAAAGGCTTCCGTGGCCTCCCGGTTGGTGCCGGTGACCTGCACATCCAAGGGCGCCGGATTGCCGAAGTTCAGGATCTGGCTGGTGATGTCGGGCGGCGGGAAAGAGAAGGTCACGGCCGGAAACGATCGCGGCAGTTTTTCGCGCAGGGTGCGAACATAGTCGGCCGTGGGGCTGTGATTGTCGTTAAGGGTGATGAAGATATCCGCGTCCTGCAGGCCGACAATGCCGGTGGTGGAATAGATCAGGTTTATTGGGCTCCGGTTAAGGCCGATATTGTCCACGATGGTGGTGATCTGATTGCGTGGAATGATCTGGCGCACTTGGCGCTCGATCTGCGCCACGATCTGGGTCGTGTCCTCCACCCGCGTGCCGGCGGGCGTGCGCAGATGCAGCGTTATTTGGCCGGAATCCACGGAGGGGAAGAAATCTTCGCCCAGGAAGGGGACCAGCAGCATGGAGACCGCGACCGCCGCCAGAAAGCCGAACACAAAGCGCCGGCGCTGGCTCATGGCCAGGGCGAGAAGGTTGCGATAGCCTTCCCGCGTGTCGGCAAAGCCCTTTTCGAACCGCTTCTGCAGCCGCGCGAACATGTTGTCGCCCAGCGCGGCATGCTCCTCGGCGTGGGGCCTCAGCAGATAGAGCGCCAGGGTCGGCACCAGGGTGCGCGACAGGATGAACGAGGCGATCATGGCAAACACCACCGCCATGGCCATCGGCACGAACAGGAAGCCCGCCACGCCCTGCAGCGAGAACATCGGGACGAAGGCGACGCAGATGCAGAGCAAGGACACAAAGGCCGGCTGCGTGATCTGGCGCGCGCCCTCCATGATGGCGTCATAGACCGATTTGCCATGCTCCAGATGCCAGTTGATGTTCTCGATGGTCACGGTGGCGTCATCCACCAGAATGCCCACCGCCAGCGCCAGCCCGCCCAGGGTCATGATGTTGAGGGTCTGCCCGGTGGCCCATAGCCCCATCAGCGCCGACAATACCGCCAGCGGGATCGAGGTGGCGATAATCACGGTTGAACGCCAACTTCCTAGGAAGAACAGGATCATCAGGCTGGTGAGGCCGGCAGCGACCGCGCCTTCGCGCACCACGCCATTGATGGCCGCCTTCACGAACAGCGACTGGTCTGTCAGCACGGCGACCTTCAGGGAGTCCGGCATCTGCGCCTTGAGATCGGGCAGGAAATTCTTGATGCCATCCACCACATCGATCGTGGAGGCCTTGCCGTTCTTGAGCACGGTCGACAGCACCGCCCGCGCGCCATCCACATGCACGATATTGGTCTGCACATTGCTGCCGTCACGGACATGGCCCACATCGCGCAGATAGACGGTGCCCCCATTGACCGTCTTCACCGGCATGTCGTTGATCGCCTGGATCGTGCTGGCCGCGTTGTTCAGGTCCACCACATACTGGAAGGTGCCGATCTTGATGGTGCCGGCGGGCGTGATCTGGTTCTGGCTGGCGAAGGCGTTCTGCACATCGGTGGACGACAGCCCGCGCGCCTGCATCGCCTGGGGATCGAGATCGATCTGAATCGCACGATACTTGCCGCCATAGGGCGCGGTGGTGCGGGCGCCGCGCACCGTGGCCAGGCGCGGCCGCGCGAAATTCTGGGACAGGTCCGCCACCTGCTGCTCGGACAGGGAATTGGAGGAGAAGGCCATCTGCAGCACCGGCACCGTGGAGGCGCTGTACTCGATGATGTTGGGCGGCTGCATGTTGGCCGGCATCTGCCGGATGGCGCTTTGCGAGAGCGCGGTCACTTCCGCGGTCGCCAGGCGGATATCCACATCGGGCTGGAAATAGATCTTGGCGATGCCCAGGCCCGGAAGAGACAGGCTCTCCACATGCTCCACGTTATTGACCGTGGTGGAAAGCAGGCGCTCGTAATTGGCCATCACCCGGGCGCCCATATCGTCCGGCGACAGGCCGGCATAGCTGAAGGCGACGCCCAGGATGGGAATGCCAATATTGGGGAAAATGTCGGTCGGGGTGCGCACCGCCGCCAGCGGCCCGAAGATCAGGATCATCAGGGC
>Ga0134126_10004589_pt1 | contig 17277 bp, 24 predicted proteins | sample KB31752_FD_96881 | JGI IMG/M metagenome (GOLD analysis project Ga0134126, IMG submission 96881) | Terrestrial soil microbial communities with excess Nitrogen fertilizer from Kellogg Biological Station, Michigan, USA - KB3-175-2 | ecosystem: Environmental > Terrestrial > Soil > Unclassified ...
AGAAAAGGCCGCAGCCAAGGCACAGAAAGACGCAGACAAAGCTGCTGCGAAAGCGGCCAAAGACGCCGCGAAGCCCGCAAAGCCGGTACCGAAAGCGAAGGACGAAAAGAACGGCGTGACCCGTCCGTCGTCTGGCGTGACGCTGCAAGTCTGGACTATCGCTGACCAACTCAGCGCCAAGGCTGGCGCGCCCATCGAACGGGCACCGCTGGTCGATGCGCTGAAAGGCCAGATCGAAGTCGGTACGATCCACACCCAGTACGGTCGCTGGAGAAAGTACTATGGTCTGACGGAGACCAAGGAACAGCGCCAAGCGCGCCTGACGAAGGTACGCGACGAAAAGACCGCCAAGAAAGCTGCGGAGAAGGCAATCAAGGACGCGGCCAAGGCTGAGAAGCTTGCCGCAAAAGCCGAAGCGGACCGCGTGAAAGCTGCTGAGAAGGCCGCAGCCGAAGCCGCCAAAGCCAAAGCCTGCCGACACGGCGAGCAAGCCCAGCAGGAAGCCGCAGAAACGGCCGCATCCGAGTAAGCAGGTGGCCCCGCAAGGGGCTACTTATCGAGGGGTTACCGCACGGTTAGTCACCGGTGCTGGGCAAACGGGAGTGACTACCCGCACGACCGGCTTTAGTAGGAGCCCCGCGATAAGCAGTTTGTAGTAGAAGTTGGCACCGGCGCAAGCCGATCCCTTAGCCGAACTTACCTAAGGTAGTTTATTTCCATGCAGCGCATAAATTTTCAACCGATCACAAAGATCGAACGGGGCGGCGTTGGCGACTCGCTTTTAGTCCATTCCATTTTCTTCACGATCCAAGGTGAGGGACCAAATGTCGGCAAGCCTGCTGTTTTTGTTCGCCTTGGCGGCTGTAATCTACAATGTCCGGGTTGTGACACAGAGTACACCCACGCCACAGCAAATGAACGGCTGGACTCTATCATCACGCGAATCGGAATGGCTTTTGGTGATTACAAGGGCGAACGTCTGGTAGTCATCACTGGCGGGGAACCGCTCCGTCAGCAGATCACCGGATTTATCAACGCTCTTTTTGACCGCGGCTACGAAGTGCAGATCGAGACCAATGGCACGGTTGCGCTGGCCGACGTCTCGTTGCTCTGTCAAGCCGCATGGCGACGACTCCAGATTGTGGTCAGTCCCAAAGCGCCTAAGATCGCAGCGAACCTGCATCCGTTCATCATCGCGTACAAGTATGTGCTTGATGCTGACCACATTGATTCGCGCGATGGCTTGCCCGAATCGGTGCTGGGAATGCCCGGTGCGCCTGCGCGCCCGTTCTCAGACTTCGACGGCATCGTCTATGTTCAGCCTGCGGACGAGCCAGAAGCAAATGGCGTCAAGAATAAACTTAACATGAAGGCCACTATCAACAGCGCGATGAAGCACGGCTATCGACTATGTTTGCAAACGCATAAGATTGCTGGGCTGGAATGAGTGGGGTGTATCATGAGTGAAGGATTTCCAGAAAGACTCTCGAAAGCGCGGGCGCAGCGAAAGCTGTCGGTGAGCGAAGTTTCGAAGCGGACCGGTATCCTCAAAAATAGCATCTACTTATACGAGAGCGGCAAAGCCGAACCGCGGCTCTCGTTTGCAGTCGCACTCGCGCAAGTGCTTGACGTATCCCTCGACTATCTGGCGAAAGGATAGCCACAACCAGATGAAGGCACCCGCCCCGGCTGGACTAACCGGAGTTTCAAAATGAATCATAAAGCACTCGTTGTATTTTCAGGCGGTCAGGACTCGACGACTATTCTCGGTCATGCGATGCACCTTGGTTTTGAGGTCGAAGCTATCGGCTTCAACTACGGCCAGAAGCACGCTGTCGAGTTGCAGCAAGCGCAAAAGATCGCGGACAAGCTGAACGTGAACTATCGCATCGTCGAAATGCAGGAATTCGGCAATTTGGTCGCAGGCAGCACAGCGCTAGTGGGTAATGGGCTTGGCTTGAACGTCAACGACGCAAGCCCGATGAAGCACATGAGCACCGAAGTGCATGCAAGCTTCGTGCCGAATCGCAACGCCATGATGTTGACTATGGCGCACGGCTACGCGCAGATCATCGGGGCCGATACGCTCTGGACCGGGGTCTGCCAAACGGACTATTCGGGCTATCCCGATTGCCGGAAAGTGTTCATCGACGCGCTCGAAACTGCGCTCAATGTCGGCTATGAAACGAACATTCAAATCATCACGCCGCTGATGTTCGCTACTAAGGCGCAGACGTTCAAGATGGCCGAAGACGCCGGGGTACTCGAGTTGGTACTTGAAGATTCGCATACCTGCTACAACGGCGTGCGCAACGTTGTAATCAATGGTGGCAAGCACGAAGTCGCCAATTGGGAGACCGGGCGCTATCAATGGGGCCACGGTTGCGGCGATTGCCCAGCGTGCGAGTTGCGCGCAAAAGGCTGGAAAGAGTACCGCGAAATGGCGGGGGCCGCATAATGTTCCGCTCGACAAAAACATACGGGCACGATCTTGGGCTGAGCGCGTGCTTTCGCCAGCCCAAGGCGACCCACTCGCACTGCTCGCTGCTGCACGGCTACGCGCTTTCGTTCAAGTTCACGTTCGAATGCAGCGACCTCGATTCGCGCAATTGGTGCGTCGACTTCGGCGGCTTGAAATGGCTAAAAGAGCAACTGGTTGAGAACTTCGACCACAAGCTCTGCGTTGCTTTCGATGACCCGCAGCTTGACGAAATCGCGCAGTTGCAGGCACTAAAAATCGCCGATGTTCGCGTATTTGACGACGGCGTGGGGTGCGAAAGGTTCGCGGAGTTCGCGTATAATTTAGCTAAGCGAGCAATCGAACGTGACGCGAATTTGGCCCCGCGAGTTCGGGTCGTTTCCTGTGAATGTGCCGAGCATGGCGCTAACTCTGCAATCTATATCCCTTAAAACATGAACGCAAAACCTTCCAAAGTAAATGCGCAAACGGCAGCAACCGATGTAGACCGCGGCCTTTTTGACAAAGAAGACGGTAAGGGAATCTACGATCCGGCTATCTACATTCCGCATCACTGCGCGAAATGCGGCACCGGCTATGCCACCGCGGAATGCGACCGGGCAGTGGCTGAGGAAATCTTGAGCAGCAAGCCGGGTGGTATCGTGCGAGTCGGGCCGGGTCAGGCTAGCCGCGTTTTGCCTGCGCATACGACTGGCGAAACGGTCATTCTGAACCTGCTGGGCGGTGTCATCGGTGAAGACGTGACGCGCGGCGGCTTGCTCGAAACTCCCAAGCGGGTCGTCAAAGCTTGGGCGCATTGGACGAGCGGCTATCATGTCGATATCGCCGCGCTACTCAAAACGTTTGAAGACGGTGCAGAGGGCTACGATGAAATGGTCGTTCGTAAAAATATTCGCATTTATAGTCATTGCGAACATCATCTGGCCCCCATCATCGGGGACTGTACCATCGCGTATATCCCAAATGGTCGGGTTGTCGGTCTTTCTAAGCTGGATCGTCTGGCCGATGCTTTCGCTCGTCGTCTCCAAGTTCAAGAACGTCTTACAAACCAGATCGCCGACGCGTTGATGGAGCATTTGCAGCCGAAGGGGGTTGGTGTCCACATTAACGCGCGGCATATGTGCATCGAGTCGCGCGGCGTGGCCCAGCAGAATTCAGACACTATCACGTCGGCTCTGCGCGGCGCGATGAAGGACCAACCAGATACACGCGCCGAGTTCATGGCACTGGTGAAATCATGACCAAATCAGAAAAGAAGTACGTCGTCGCTTGGACCCATGCGCAAGCTCGCCACTTCGCGCAGACGATGGGCTGGTCCCGTATGGAATGGGAGTTCGTCAATACGCGCTCGCCAGAACGCTTGCTGGGTCTGTACAACGTGGTCCTGTTCGAAGTGCGCGCGCCGCGGTATCGCCCGAACGCAGTTGAAGAACGCGATATGGACTACTTTTGGACCGTGGTGCGCCCGATGATTGACTCGACCCGGATCGCACGGCACAATGTGGTGAACCTGCCATGAACAAACTGAACTTCGAAACGCTCCTGCGCGAAATGAGCGCGACCGAAATGTCGCAGTGTTCGGTGCGTAATCATCACGTATTTGGGCTTAACTACCTGTGCCTTTATCGCAGCCCGAAGTTGACGGTGAAGTTGTACTTCATCGAGCCGCACCGATTGAATATCAAGGCTGGCGAATTTCTCGTCACCCCGCATACGCATCGCTATGCGTTCGAAAGCACGGTTCTTGTTGGGCAACTTTCACATGTTCGATTCGACGAGGTTTCGGGCTGCGCTTATGAGCGCGGTCGGTACTCACCCGAAAGCCGCTCGCGCGAAGCAGAGGGCGAAACGGGGCTGTTCCCTCGCTTGGAAGTTCATGAGTCGGGTAGCACTTACTGGTGCTCGACTTCTGATATCCATACGCTTATTGTGCCAGATCGGTTGGTGCTGCTGGGGCTAGTGCAATTCGCGGATACTTGCCCCCAGTCGATGGTCTATGTGAGGAAAGGATCTACCATGGACTTTCCCCAATCGCGCGCAATGCGGCCAGCAGAAGCCGAATCATTACGTCTTCAAGCTCTGGACTTGCTGAAATGAATCTGTATATCGCGGGTCTTTATACTGCCAATTTCGAGTATGGCGGCAATGGCTGGGCGAAACTCGACGATCGGGAGAAACAAGGTCATGCTAAAGTCGAACACAAACTTGAGTCCTACCATTACATCGGTGATGGAAGATATGCTAATCGAATCCGTGAAAACGGGGACCGGGTTTTTCTCGATTCAGGCGCATTTTCAGCCTTTTCGCTTGGAATTGCAGTCGATTTGCCGGGATACTGTCGTTGGATCAACGCAAACCGTGACATCATCAAGTCCGATGGACCCGACCTCATGGCGTCCGTACTGGACGGAATCGGAGACCCACTCAAGACCTACCAAAACCAACTTGCCATGGAAGAGTTGGGAGTCAGACCGCTTCCTTGTTTCCACTACGGCGAAGACGAACGATATCTTGAATGGTATCTGGCGAACTACGAATATATCACGATCGGGGGTATGGTTCCGATTTCAACACCCCAGTTATTTCATTGGCTTGATCGAATTTGGAACAAGTATCTCACGGATGGAAGTGGGCGTGCTCGCATTAAGGTACATGGATTCGGACTTACATCTGTACCCCTCATGCAAGAATACCCCTGGTATTCCGTCGACTCTTCAAGCTGGGTCCAAATCGGTGCACACGGCAACATCATACTCGACGGCAAAACGCTGGCTTTCAGTTCGCAATCGCCGTCGAGGAAAAACGCAAACCAGCACATAGACTCAATGCCACCAATTATGCGCGAAGCTATCGAACGCAAACTGACCGGCATGGGCTATAATCCTGACAGGCTCAGAGAAGTTCAATACTCGCGCTGGGCCTTCAATGCAGAACAATTTGTCCACATGGGTCAGGTGATTAAAGACCGCGAAATCGTCTTCGATCACCAACAACCGGAGTTGTTTTCATGATTGTTGCTACTCCAAAAACCGCGGGCCAGCTTGACCAAATGGCGAAAGAGCTTGCCGAACTGATCTGTTCAATTCAGATTGACCAGCGCAGCGACTTCTATGCGAAGCTGGCCGTCCGGCTGGGCGACCGCGGCCAAGGGTTTCAAGCGCGACTGTTCGAACGGCTCGCCAAACTGAACGGCTAAAATGCTCGACTCTCTCAAGTTCGTAAAAGGCTCAGTCGCGCGCAAAGACCCGGTGCCCGCGCTGACGCACTTTAGCATTAAGGGCGGCGTGATTCGCGGCTTCAATGGGGTCATCTGCATGGCGGCTCCTATCCCCTTAGCGCTCGATTGCCAGCCGAAAGCGGGGCCATTCACGAAGGCCATAGAGATATGCGAGGGCTTGCCCGATGCCCCGAGCTTTTCGATGACCGGCGCAGGCAAGCTGACGGTCAAGTCGGGCAAGTTCAAAGTGCATATCGAATGCATTAGCGAAGAGTTCCCCGCGCAGGAGCCTGACGGCGAGCGGGTCGAGCTACAGCCCGGATTGATTGCCGCATTCAAGGCGCTTGCACCAATGATCGCAGAGGACGCTAGCCGCCCGTGGGCGCGCGGTATCCTGCTACGCGATGGATCGGCATTCGCGACCAACAATGTGGTCATTGGCGAGTATTGGGTTGGGTATAAAATGCCCTTCGATATGAACGTCCCCGAAGAATGCATACGAGAGGTATTACGTGTCAAACAAGACCCTGTCGCCGTATCAGCGACTGAACGATCCATCACGTTTTACTTCACCGAAGGCCGTTGGATCAAGTCGCAATTGCTTACGACCGATTGGCCGAACGTTGCACCGGTACTTAATCGGCCGTCCGCTGCCTCACCCATCCCACCCGATTTCTTCGACATACTTGGGCGACTTGCACCCTATGCTTCTGAGTCCCGTAAGTTATTCATTCGCGGAGACGCACTCAGCACTCATGTTGAGGAAGGCAGCGGTGCCTCTGCTGTGGTCGAGTGGGATGATTCGGTACCGGCATCACTACGGGGAATCTACAATATCGACCTTATGCGAAGCTTGGACGGGTTGGTGGCTACAATCGACCTCAGCCTATACCCGCAACCTGCCCTTTTCTTTGGCCCTGTCACAGACGCTGGCTACCCTGTACTACGCGGTGCAGTGGTAGGGATGCGAGGTTAAAATGCGCTGGAACATTTTTGTTCGTCGCGATATCAGATTGCCTTCGGTGCGGATTGCAATTCATCAGGGCAACTGGTCGCATAAGAAAATCTTGAAATGGGCCTGTAAGGAGTTTCAGGTCCATTCGTCGCGCGTGAGAATCGAACGTGAGATTTGACGAAGTCGGCTTGTTCTGGAATGACAGCAAGCCCATAAAAACACGAAAAGAAAAGATCGTGCGCACGCCGCCCGATCCGGTTTGGCTATCTCCCGATTACTTGCCATTCTACGACGAGGCGAAGGACTGGGAGCCCGAGTGTATGACCAACGAGGAGTTGGTAGATGCTAAGAATCGCGGGGATCGTTTGGTATGGGATACTGAAAGCTATCCGAATTATTGGAGTGCTGGTTTTACTAATGTGCGCACTGGTCGCTGCCTCATTTTTGAAAACAGCCCTGAATTCGGCCTTGACTTCGACAAATCGAAGCTCGACTGGGTGCTGCGCAACTTCACCCTCGTCGACTTCAACGGGGAATCATACGACCGGCACACGGCGGCTATAGCCATCAAACCGGGGACCGATGCTAGCCACATGTATCAGGCGACGCAGCAGATCATCGAGTTCGGCACGCCCGGTTGGATGGTAGTGCAGAATTTCAAGGCGCGCAAAATCAAAATGGATCACATCGACTTGATCCAGTTGACGCCGCTTGCGCCTAGCCTGAAAATCATGGCCGGTCGGCTGGCATCGTCTCTCATGATGGATTTGCCCTTTAAACCGGGCACTTATCTGACGTGGGAACAAATGCGGATCATTCGTTGGTACATGTTCAACGATAACCGCAATACCCAGCTTGTCTACGAAGCGCAGTTCGAGAACATTAAATTGCGCGAAGAATTCGGGCCGAAGTACGGGGTCGACCTTCGCAGCAAGTCCGATGCACAGATCGCAGAGGCGATCTTTCGGGCTGAGGTCCGCAAGCGCACCGGGCGCAACCCCGAGCCGATTCCGTTTACCGGCTCGTTCAAGTTCAAAATGCCTGATTGGGTGCAGTTCAAGACGCCCGAGTTGCAATGGCTCCGACAGCAGTTGATCGACGCCGACTTCGTGGTTGGCGATAACGGCTACGTGCAGGAACCGGCATTCTGCAAAGACCTGCAAGTGCCGATTGGCGGGATGAAATACACGTTCGGCATCGGCGGCTTGCATAGCACCGAAAAGTCGATTGCGCATTGCATATATAACGCGGCGGGAGAACGTAAGTTCATCCTGCGCGACCATGACGTAGCGTCCTATTATCCGTGGCTGATTCTGAACAGCGGCTATTACCCGCCAGCCATTGGCCCCGCGTTCATTCCGATCTTTCAGGAGATTTTCGACCGGCGTCAGAAGGAAAAGAAAATCGACAAGAAAGGTGTATGGGCGCTGGGGCTAAAGATTGTGCTGAACGGTACTTTCGGTAAGACCTCGGACCCGTACTCCGTCATGTATTATCCGCCGTTGATGGTGCAGACCACTATCTCTGGCCAGCTTGCGCTGTTTATGATGATCGAGCGGGCTTATCTGGCTGGGATGGAAGTGACGAGCGCCAATACCGACGGCGTGATTATCAAGTGCCCGGTCGAGCGTGACGCAGATTTGAAGGCGATCGTTAAGGACTGGAAGCGGCGACCGGTCTGGAAATGGAGCCTAACGACTATGTGGCTACTTTCAGCCGGGACGTCAATAGCTATATTGCGGTCGACTCGAAGTATAAGGCGAAGCGCAAGGGTTGGTACAAGGAGAATGGTTGCAATGGTCGCCCTGATAACGAGCAAATCAAGAAAAACCCGACTGCCGAAATCGTCGGTGATGCCCTCGAAGCGTTCTTTACAAGAGGCACGCCTATTGGTGAAAGTCTTAGAAACTGTCATGATATCAACAAGTTCGTCACCGTCAAACAGGCTCAGGGCGGCGGCGTTTTTGTTGAGCCGGGTTCGCCACCGATCTATCTCGGAAAAGCCGTCCGCTTCTATGCCAGCGCCGGTTCAAAAGGCGAAATCATTACAGTCAAGAAAGGACACCTTGTCGGTGGCTCTGAGGGATGCCGCCCGATTATGCGCTATGATGGACAATTCCCCACTGATGTAGATTACGAGCATTATGCTAACATGGTCGAAGAACACCTAGAATTGCTAGGGTTCAATACCTTAACGCAGTAACCACATGGAGTAGCAAATGGGCGACGCTCTGCAAGACTTGATTAACAAGGTGATCCAATGGGGTCGCGATCGTAACCTGAACGCGCCGGAAAACTTGAAGGCGCAGACCATGAAGTTGGTCTCAGAGTTCGGGGAAATCGGAGCAGCAGTTCACCAGTATGATCGCAGAGAGGAAATCGACGGTATTGGCGACACCATAATCGTCGCTATTATTATCGGCCAACAGATCGGCTTTCCGGTTGTTAGCGCGGACTTGGAACCTGCCGAAATGACCGATCAGTCGGACTTTCATCGTGCAGCCGGATTGCTGGGCACCTTCGTCGATTATGTGCTGAAAAATCATGACGCGAAAGATCAGAACTATCAACTCAAGCAGTTCTTGCAAGCGGTTTGCGACTTTGCACATGCGCGTGGAGTCGATGTTCAAGTTGCGCTCGGTGCTGCATACAATGAGATTAAAGACCGCAAGGGCGTGATGTACAAGGGGGCGTTCATCAAGGAAGCGGACCCGCGCTACGCGAGCGCGGTCGCAGAGTTGGGGCTAAGCTAAGGCCGCGAGTACGCGAGTAATCGGGTGGTCTTGAACGTTCGGGATCGGTAGACAGGCTCTGCCGATCTTGATAAGCAACGCCGGATGCACGCCGCCGAAGGGAACGTCAGGTACAAGGTCGTTCCCGTTTTTATATAGATGGACTGGCACGCCGGTTAGTACCGTGCGAACGCTGAGGTCGTAGCTGACGCGAGGCGGCTCGAAAGCATAAACCGCGTTCGGCGGGTTGCCGCCATTCGTTGACGCGGCACCGGCCAGAATGGCGAGCGCAGCACCTAGCGAGTGACCGACGAAAGTTACGGGACGACCGCTTATCGCAGCCCATACATCAGTTTCGATAGCTTGCCATGCATCCCAAAACCCGCGGTGCACGCAGCCAAGCCCGGGTACATTCTGAGGAATAAACGAAAAGTCCGCTTTCCAGCACGCGAGGTCATTAGACCCCGGAAAGGCGACTACTAACCCGTCCGGGGTATCACGCACGATCGCGCGTGAAGCTGAGTCCGCAATACCGATATCGGGCTTTGACAGATAAGCTTCCTGCGCGATCAGCGCGTAATCGTGCGGGTTCATTTTATGGCCGATGCCGCAAGTGGAGACGCCGCAGGCGTTGAAGCAGGGCTGACCGCCCCGGCGATCTGCGTACCGAACTGGTCGATCAAACCTTGAACGAGCGGGCCGAAGGTCTGTAACCCGAGCAAAATCGCGGGCTGATTCGGTATTTCCGGGTTCGCTTGGACAATGACCGCTGCGGGTAGCAACGAATCGTGAAATTGTCGAAGGTCGGTCAAGTTCAGTTGGTGGCCAGCCGCGCATATCGCCTGATTCTGAGGGATGATCGCGGTAGTCAACAGATCGCGCTGCGCTTGGCTCAGCAACGTCGAAGACGCGACGATTGCGAGGTCAGCGTTGACGATCGGGCAAGCTTGCTCGAACACTTGCTGGGCGCTGAGCAACTTGGGAGCGCTGCCGCACGCAGCTAGCGCGAGAGCCGTGCATATGGCTAGGACGAGACCAAAAAGCTTTTTCACGTGAAACTCCTATTTGTTGAGACGAGTTGAAATGATGTTGCAAACCCCGTGCGCCAGCATCAGCAGCCCCGCCGATACGATGATCGGCACTTCGCTGGGAACTGGATGGGGGCACCCATTGAGCAACCAGGTAATCAGCGGCGCGATTTGATACGCCGTGATCGCTGCGGCTCCTGTCATTACTGGTGAAGTTTTATTCATGGGTGCCAACTTCCTAAAGTAAAAAGTGCTTTTTCGGCTTGGCGACGATTGGCCAGACCTTGGTTCTTCTTGCCACCGGCAAGGTCGAACTCGAGTAGTTCAGCCATAGCGTCACCGAAGTTCCGCGCGTTCAATTGTTTGAGCATTGACGAGCGGGCCAGCCGACCTTCGCCCTCATTGTAGGCGAAATCAACGATTGCGGCTTTTTGATGTGGTAGCAACTCAGCAGTGACTAGTTGATCGACGGCGGTCCCGATGGCCAGCAACCGGCGCGTCAGGTCGGAGTCCGCTTGATCCTGAGTCCAGACTGTGTCTCTACCGATTCCATTTTGCGTCGCGCCAAAACCAACCGTCCAAGGGCGACCGTCGAGATTATCGAATTTGGGGTTAGTCGCTACAACTCGGTTTGCCAGATATTTATACCACAGACCGGCGTCTTGCAATGCTCGACCCAATTGGCTCTCAGGATCGCAATAGGCAACTAGTTGGCAGCTTTCGAAATGCTCAGTCACCGGGCGGCATATTTTCAGCCAATCTGGGACGGCGAGCGGAGCCGGTGAGAGAGCCGCTGGCGGCTTCGCGGGGGCTGGCTGGGGCATGGGGCTGGCCACAATGGGGGAAGGGGCTGGGACGGCCGGAACCAGCGGCGCAGGGTCCGGCGGTGGCTGGCTCGCCCCGGCGTCCCTGAATAGCTGGGCCAGAAATGAAAATAGACTCATGTTAACTTAATTCCGTTTGCCTTCAACGTATCGCTTAGGCGATTGACGTCGGTGCGCAAATTGAAGACCTGGTCTTTCAACGCCTCTCGAAGTGCGCGGTCCTCGTCTCGCTGACGGTCCCATTCATCACGTTGTTCGTCGTGAAATTTCCTGACTTCTTGCAGTTCCATTTCGGCATCCTTGCGTAGCTTACGCTCGTGTTCAAGTTCCCCTTTGGTCTGCTCATGCGCTTTCAATTCGGTGGCGTACAGCGAATATTCTTGTCGCTCGCGGGAAAACCAATTGTAGAGCAACTTAATCCCGTACGTTCCAAGGACTCCGGTACCACCTAGTTTGACCCAGCTATCGGTGTCCAATTTTTACCCCTTTGCGCATTTACAATGTGGCTACATTATTAAGTGTCCTGATTATAGTGAATCGTAGTAGCAATTGTTTCATTTTCTTGTCGATCGCGCCCTAAATTATCGTGACCGACGCTGCCGGTTGGGTGACGCCAGAAGCGCCAGCCGCATAGAGTTTCCATTGCGAAACATAGTCTGCAATGGCAGTTGCGAATGCTTTAAAAAGCGTCACATTCGGTATGACATGGAAGCTACCCGCCATATCGGCCCACGGATAGACCCCGGCCTTACCCGGGAAGTTTCCGTTCACGGTGATATAGTTCATCACCGATGCGATATTGAATTCTGCATTCTGATCGACCGCATATACCCCGTTCAGCGCTGGCGTGCTTGCGCTGTTGATAGTCAGCCCCGAGCTAAGCGCTCCTTGCATCTGCTGCAACGGTGTCGGTGGCGTTGGCGCGGGCTGGGCTGGCGCGACGAAGTTTGTGCCATCGAACGCAAACCCTATATTGACCTGGGAATTGTCTGGCACTAACTTCGTAGTGGAACCGGTCGGCGGCGTCCAGCTAGCGGCTCCGTCCCATAAAACAATATTAGCAACAACCCCATTGGCGATGATAGCGTACCGGTTCATTATGAGTACTCGTAAATGACAACTACACCGGGGCCGCCCGCGACGCCAGCTTGCGCACCCGTGCTGCCGCCTGCGGCGAGACCTTTTGCGCCCCAACCAAACGCGTTCGCAAATCTTGGGTGCGGCGTCTGATTAGTCGCCAAGACGAGCCCAAGGCTGAGGTATACTGCGCTGTACAGATCGTTCGGAATTCCTGGTATATTCAGGATGTTGCCGCCCGACGCCGAGCCGCCGAATGACGAGTATTGCACCGTGCTCGTTGTTACCGCCCCGCCATTGACACCGCCGACGCCGCCATTCGCAACGACGGTCCCGCCCGCGATGGACGTTGCACCGCCAGTTCCGCCCGATCCACCGCCTGACGCGCCCGCAGTTCCGCCCGCGCCAACTACGACGGACATTCCGCTGAACCCACTCGTCATTCTGTGGACAACGTATGCACCGCTTCCACCCGGAGCCGAGCACGACACTTGCGTGCTGGTGGTTGTTGGAAGTCCCGCCGTGCCAGCCCCGCCACCTGCCAGTTCAGCGACGATGCTATTGGTACCTGCGGTCGGCGTGTATGTTTGGCTTGACGTAATGACTTGAATATTCAGCAACCGACCCGGGAATCCGGTCAGCGTTCCAGACGCGGTCAAGTTGGTAAACGAGCCGGTCGCAGGAGTCCCAGCACCGATAGTCGTGCTATTGATACCCAAGGTGGCATTCAGCGTAGTAAAATTGCCCGCTGCTGGAGTCGTGCCGCCAATCGCGGGTGGGGTCGCAAAGTTCAGGTTGCCCGAATCCCACGGCGTATTGCCGTTGAAAACCGGGCGCACTGACATAGTCTGCTGCGCTGCCCAGGTGTTCGTACCATTCAGTAACGGGATGGTTGCGCCAGACGTGCCGGTATTGACAGTCGCCGCGGTGCCCAAACCGAGGTTCGTGCGTGAGGTTGAAGCGCTGGCCACATCGGAAAGGTTATTAGCCTTGGTCAGCGCATTGGCGAGCGTGGCCGCAGCGTTCGACGCGCTGGTCGCTGCGGCGCTGGCTGAACCTGCCGCAGCCGTTGCACTGTTGCCCGCTGCTGTGGCCGAACTTGCCGCCGCGCTTGCACTATTAGCCGCATTGGTTGCTGACGTACCTGCGCTCGACGCCGAGCCTGCCGCCGCAGTTGCATTACCACTTGCGGCCGTGGCTGAGCTTGCTGCTGCGCTTGCGGACCCACCCGCTGCGCTCGCACTTGCCGCCGCTGATGAAGCTGAACTTGATGCGCCGGTCGCGCTTCCTTGCGCCGCAGCAGCAGAAGCCGCAGCCGCCGCAGCGTCAGCCGCAGTGGCCGCGACCGAAGTATCAATGAACGCACCGAAGACTGCTTGCAGTCCAGAGACGCCGCTACCGTCGGTGAGTGTTAGTCTGAGCGCCATATTTACACCATTGGGGTTTGGGCGATGCGCAAGTAATCCGGGTCCGACGCAAGCGTGGTATTATCTGCAAAAACTATCAGTGCGTCGAGTCGCGCGATTCCAACCGGCCACAGCGCCGTGCTGGGGAACGTCAGATTGACGACACCCTGCGCTGGGATGACCTTAGTGACCACAAGGTGCCCATAGAGGTTCACGCCAGCTTTATCGAACACGCTGGCGGTCAGAGTCGCATTCGTCACGTCGACAGGAACCCCGTCATTTTGAAGCTGACCGGTGAACGCAAATGTGGTGCCACGATAATGTGTGTACATGATTAAGCCGGAGTGACCAAAAATATGTCAGCGGTAGCACCTGCCCGCATTATCATGCCGCCACTATGGGTCCAGCCATAACCGGCTGGCGAACCATAAGGGGTCGCAATCACTGACTGACCGGTACTTTGGTTCGTAATTCGGATATTACCGGGCCAATTCGGAAGGGCGCCGCCGCTAGTCGCATACGTCGAAAAGACATAGCATGGTCCGATAGGATCGCCCTGATAGGTACTAAGCGCACCACCGAAAAACGGCGCTAACGGGGAAAAGCTGACCGTATAGCTTGGGTTCGGGCCGCCTGTGCTGGTAGTGGTAGTCGGGCCGTTCCAAGTAGCGCCTTTCCCGTGCAGACTCGAAATAGAAACATTGGTTCCAGCACCGCCGACCTGCGCCAGCGCCCGCAACCACGAATGGTCGAGCGACATTGGATAGTTCGACGCCAAGCCAAGCTCTACCGACACTTGGCTCATTGAAATCGGTCCGGTGGCAGGTAGAGTCATTGCTCACCTTCTAGTTCTTCAATGCGACGCCGCAGTGCGACCACTTCTTTCGCAAGTTCGACGCATGCAACGAGCGCAGCTTGGCCGTATGCCACGCCGTACATTCCATTGCCGCCTTTCGGAACTGCTTCGGGCAACACGTCGCGCAAGCTCTGCGCGGCAACCCCAGCCTGCCGGTCCATTTTGATATCGGTCCGGCTAAACGTGCCCGACTTTACCTTTGCGAGCGAATCAACGAAATCAGGAGCGACCGGCTCCCAATCCGTTTTAACGCGCTCGTCGGAAAATGCGGTCATGTTGCCAGTCACCGTCAGGTTGCCCGCATCGTCCAGAATCAGCGGCACTCCGTTATAGGCCGCATTGATGATTTGAAATTGGTTCGACGCGACCCGAATGTACTTGCGCCCACCCGTCGTGGTTTCAAACAAATGGACGTGCGGGCCGCTATTAGCTGCTGTTCCCGTAATAGTGAACGATTGACTGCTGCCAGAGTTCACCGTAAGGGAGCCTGCGGTACCGACCGTGTTCACTCCGTTTAATGCGACTGCGCTGCTGAACGTCACCCCAGCAGAAAAACCTACAGCCCCGGTGACCGTCCAACCGCCAGTCAGCAAACAGCACCCGCCGATTCCGGCGTTGAATTGCGTCATGTTGACCGCATCGGTGCCAGCCACGCCAGCCAGCAGATTGACTATCTTCTGGCTGTTCATGCTGACCGACGCGGTCGGGTTCATCTGCCCTTCGTAAAGCTGTTTGCAGTAGGCAAAAGCCGCCTGCAAATAGGCGTTCATATTCGGGCCGACAGTCTCACTCCCAGCAGGCGAATTAGACGCCGCTACGTCCGAAATATCGCCCCACGCTGACGGTACTGGCATGTCAAACTCCCTTTAGTGTGCCGCTTCGTATGCTTGAACCGCGGCTACACCTGCCTTGCCGCCCTGCGATGCTTTACCCTTGAGCGCCGCAATAAATGTAGCTTTTGCGCCGGGTTGATTCTTGAACTTTTCGAGCGCTGTTGCGAGCTTTTTGGGATTGAGCAACAAGTCGATTGCCGCTTTCTCCGTCTTCACCCCAGCGCTACCCAACAGCTTCTGACCAATCGCGCCAAGAACCGCGCTCACCGGATGGCCCGTTGCGAGCGCCGTGCCGATAGTGTGGTTATTGATCTTGTGACCGATCATTTCGCTAATCAGCCCGTGACCAAGGTTGGCGTTCGCTACTGTCTGCGAACCAGCCGCTCCAAGTGGCGCATTTGCTGCGCTGGCGCGTTGCAGGTCTTCCAACAGGCTATTCGCGTACTGCTGTTGAACGCCTTGCAGACCTTGGGTATTAGCCAGCGAACGGGCCGCTGGCAACGTGATTTGTGGTTGCCCTACGGCATTATGCGCGCTCTGTGACAACTTATCAAGCGCTTGCGCCAACTGCTGGCGTGAGGCGATATCAGCGCCTTGGGTCGCGGCGGCATCCTGCATTGCCTTATATGCGGGCGATTGAGCCGCTAGGCGCGCGTTATACGCGTCCGCTGCTGCCTTCTGCGCCGGGTTCTTAGCTGCCTGCGCGGCCAATTGCTGGCGCAGCACTTCCTGCCCTTGCCCATCCAAGCCGGTCAGATTGCCCGGTGCCTGCCGCGCCTGCTGGCCGATACCTTGTAGCGCACGCAATTGTTCCGGCGTAATCCGGTCTGCGGCTTGCATCCCTGCCTTTAGCTGGGCGCGCTGAACAGCATTGATCGTGCTGTTCAAAGTCGACGGGTTGACTTCTCCGGTCAGATTGTTCACCGCAGGCATTAGCTTCGACTGCAACAGCGCCTGCTGGTCGATAGGTACCGAATTTGCCGCATAGCGCGAACGAGCGTTGGTGAAAGCGTCGGCAATATCGCTACCCACATGGGTCGGGTTAGCAAGAAAGTTGTCAAGCGCTTCCAACGTGCTGCGATAACCCGCAGCGGTGGCCGCATCGCCAGACTGCATCGCCTGCTGAGCCATGCCAGACAAGCGCGAGCGTGCGCCCTGCAAAATGCCAGCATCGACCATACGCGGGCCGGGTGTTTCGACCCAACTCATAGTGTTGTCTGGATTCACTTTCAGGGCGCGAGTCGGGGGCGCTTGGGTGAACGGGTCAGCGGCGTTGCTACCGTGCAGGTTGTCTTCAATGCCTGACGCTCGGCGTACGGCAGTATTGAAACCGGGCCGTGCTTCGAGGTCTGCGAATGCCGGGGTATCTGCCGCCACCGGCCCAGCCACGCCAGCATAGTCGGCATTGCCTTGCGCGCGACGAGCCACCCGCGCCGCTTCGAGCGATTCGGGGGTACCTGCAACTTGCTCGATCTGGTCAGCCAACCCGCGGTTGATGGCCGCTGATTGATCGGCAAACGAGTTGATTCCTGCGTTCTGCGCATCGGCGCGAGCCGCTGTAATCGCCCGTTGGTACGCGGGGGTTTGCATCGTTGCAGCATCGGCTTCGCTCAGCGGCGGCAACTCGGTTTTGCCTGGTGCAACTCGCTGGGCGTGGCTCTGCGTGAACGCCTGCGCTTGCTCGTCCAGACCCGGACCCATCATCTGCGAATTGTTCGCGCTGGGACCGACTGCGTTCTGGCCAGCTTGTAAGCGAGCTTCGTTGTTCGCCGCCTGCCGAGCCGGAAATGCTTCCTGACCAGCTTCCGTGTTTTGCAGCCCGCGTTGAAGCCGCGTGATCGCCGGATTGTTGGCCGCTTCTGCCGCAGTC
>Ga0134126_10004590_pt1 | contig 17277 bp, 16 predicted proteins | sample KB31752_FD_96881 | JGI IMG/M metagenome (GOLD analysis project Ga0134126, IMG submission 96881) | Terrestrial soil microbial communities with excess Nitrogen fertilizer from Kellogg Biological Station, Michigan, USA - KB3-175-2 | ecosystem: Environmental > Terrestrial > Soil > Unclassified ...
CAACTCATCGAACAGCCGCAGCTTCCCCGCGGCGCCGAGCTCGGCAAACGCCGCCTGCGCGGTACGGCGGCACATGGAGGTGAAGGCGTTGAATGCACCGGCGCTGAAGCACACCAGCGCTTCCTTGAACATCACCTCCACCTGCTCGGGGACGTAGGTGAACCCGAACTTCTCGCGCGCCCGCTCCACCTCGACGAACTGCGGGGCGAGCTCGACTCGATTTCCCCGGTAGACACGTACGGGGTAGCGCAGGAATATCGGCGCGTGGCACGCATCGCATCGGTAGACCACCCCGACTGCCGAGGGCTTCACGTACTGCAGATCCTCGAATCGCGGCACCGCGCTCGGCGTCACGTGAGCCGTAACCTCGCAGTGCGGGCAGTTGAGAGCGAGGCTACGCTCCTGCTCGTCGATGAGCCGGCTCGCTGAATCGATGTAAACGGACATTGAGGAGCGCCTTATTGCTTATTGCTGATTGAGCGCGCGATTGACAGATCATATCGCACCGGCCGCATCGCGTGGGGCGGTCGCGGGAGCGTTATGTCACTTCGTATCGATCGAGCTGATCGGGCTCGAGGACTCGGCGCTCGGAGCGCGCTTCTTGCCGCCGCTCGCGACGAGCAGGGCGATATCGACGAGGATGTGCGGCAGTGCGGCGACGCCGGGGGCCATGAGGTACTTCGGCTCCCAGACGGGGTGGAACTTCGCCTTGTAGCGGCGCAAAGCCTCGAAGTTGTGAAAGTGCTCCCCGTGCGGGAAGAGGGCATGGCCGGCCCGGTGCCACGCCGGCGCGAGCGGATCGCGATCGAGTCCCGCGAGCGGGGCGACGCCGAGGCTGAACAACTCGAATCCGCTCGATCGGGCCCAAAGCATCAGCTCGAGGAGCAGGTAGTCCATTGCTGCAGCGGGCGCGTCCGGTCCGAAGCGCATCAAGTCCACCGCGCATTCCGTTTTCGCGGATGTGATCCAGAGGTTGGCGAAGGCGACCGGCTCGCCCTCCCGGCGCACGAGCGCGATGGGAAAGCGTCGGATATAGCGCTCCGAGAACGCACCGGCGGTGAAGCGCTTCTCGACGGCCGCGTTCTCGCCAAGCCACGCCTCGGAGATCGCCTCGAGCGCAGGCAGCAAAGCGGGCACCGCCTCGCGCGGCACGACTTCGAAGCTCGCCCGGTCGCGCTCGGCGCGCTGCCTCGCGAGTCGCAGCTCCGCGCGGCGGCCTCCGTCGAGCGAGAACCCGGCGAGCGGCACGCGCGCCTCCTCGCCGATCTTCAGCTCCGCGAGGCCGAGATCGAGATAGAGGGGGGCTCGCTCGGCACTTGTTTGATAGAAGACCGTCCGGCCTCCGTGCCCATCCGCGAGTTCCCGGAAGCGCCATACGAGCTCTTCGGACTCCCGGGACGGTCCGACCGGATCGCCGAGCGCGATCCATCTGCGGCCCTGCACCTGGTACATGATGAACGACTCGCGGCTGTCGCTCGTGACGAAGCGCTTGTCGCCCGTGAGCGCGGCGCAGGCGAGCGCTCGGGGGGAACGCTCGACGGCCCGCTCGATCTCATCGAGCGTCGGCGCCGTACCGAGTGATGCGCGCTCGGCGGGCCGCAAGAGCGAGCGCACCAGGAAGCCCGCCGCCAGAATGGATACGACGAGCGAGGCGCGGAGCATTCGCGGCGCGTTCGCATCGAGTGCGAACCGCCACCAGAGGTTGCTCGAATACTCGACCTGCCGGTACGCGAAGAACCCGATCCAGATCGTCGCGAGAACGACTCCCACGATGCTCGCGGCCCACGCGGGAGTGAAGCGCTCCCGCAGCACAGAGGCCGGCCGATGGAACGCCGTGCGGCCGAGCGCGAGCACGCCAAGCACGATGCCGAGGATCGCCGCCTCCTAATAGTCGAACCCCTTCAGAAGCGAGGCGACGGCCCCTGCGACGAGCAGCCACACGGCCGCCCTGTAGGCGGCGCGAATGCGCCTGAAGAGCGCGCGCGCGAGGACGAGCAGCGCGAGTCCGATGATGCTTGCCGCGAGATGCGCGATCTCAACGACGGCGAGCGGGAGCACGCGGTTGAGCGGCGTGAGCCGCGCACCGAGCTCGGGGGTTGCTCCGGCAACGAGCAGTACCGTGCCCGCGACGAACGTCAGCGCGCCGGTAACGGCGGGCACGACCGGCGCCACGAAGGCGGCGGCGCGCCGTCGCACCGTCTCGAGGCGCGCGAGCTGCGCGCCGAGTTCCTCGCCGGCGAAGGTGAGAGCCGCCGCAGCGAGCGGCGTGAGGTAATACACGATGCGATAGGCGAGGAGCGATCCGAGCAGCGCATCCGCGCGCGACTCGGGCACGGCGAGGACGATGATCGCTTCGAAGACACCGATGCCGCCGGGCAAATGAGTGATGAGCCCGGCAGCCATCGCGACCGAGAAGATGCCGAGGAAGTTCAGATAGCTCACATCGGTCGAGTGGGGCAACAGCACCCAGAGGACACCGCCCGTAAAGGCGAGATCGACCGAGCCGAGCGCGATCTGCGCGAGGCCGAGCGCGCCGCCCGGCGGTCGCAGCCGCCATCCTCGGATCTCGAGCGTGAGGCGCGGCATCGAGGACCAGGTTGCATATGCCGCGACGAATGCGAGGAGCACGCCTCCGATCACGACGCACCAGCCGGGTACCGTGTGCAGGGTGGTTGCCGCGCGCACCGGATCGGCGAGGAACGACACGCCCGCGAGCAGCGCGATGCCGAGAGTGGTCGTGAGGCTGGTGTAGCCCGAGACGAGGGCCACATCGGTCGCGGTGAGGCGCGAGGTGGCGTACAAGCGCAGGCGAAACGCTGTGCCGGTGAAGGCTCCGAAGCCGAGATTGTGGCCGAACGCGTTCGCGATGAAGCTCGCGGACAGGACGCGGCCCAGGGAGACGCGCGGGGAGGCCGCTGCGCGCAGAGCGCGCAGGTACGCGAGCGCGAGCACGTCATAGCAGCCGAGCGCGAGATAGCTCGCGGCCGTCAGCGCGTAAGCGAGTTTGAGCGCGCTCGCCGGGATCGCATGCAGCGCGCCGAGCACGTCGCGGACGTGCAGTCGCGCGAGCTCCCCATGCAGGAAGTAGGCTGCGAGCGCGAAGACGAGCAGGGCCGCGAGCGGCCCGAGCCAGCGAGGACGACCCGGCTCGGCCGATGGGAACACTAGCGGGTCAGCGGCTTGTAGCGGATGCGGTGCGGCTGAGCGGCATCCTCGCCGCGGCGGCGCTTGAAGTCCTCGACATACTCCTGGTAATTGCCCTCGAACCAGACCACCTCTGAGTTGCCTTCGAAGGCGAGAATGTGCGTCGCGATGCGGTCGAGGAACCAGCGGTCGTGTGAGATGACGACCGCGCAGCCGGGAAAGCTCGTGAGCGCCTCTTCGAGAGCGCGGAGCGTCTCCACGTCGAGATCGTTCGTCGGCTCATCGAGCAGCAGGACGTTGCCGCCGGATTTGAGGACTTTCGCGAGATGCACCCGGTTGCGCTCGCCGCCCGAGAGCTCCCCGATCAGCTGCTGCTGCTGGGCGCCCCGGAAGTTGAAGCGGCCCACGTAGGCTCGCGAGGGCGTCTCGTAGCTGCCGACCTTGATCGCATCGAGGCCGCCCGAGATCTCCTGCCACACGGTCTTCTTATCGTCGAGCGTCTGCCGTGATTGATCGACGTACGCGAGCTGCACTGTCGGCCCGACACGAATCGTTCCCGCATCGGGCTTCTCCGCGCCCGTCAACATGCGGAACAGCGTCGTCTTGCCGGCGCCGTTCGGGCCGATGATGCCGACGATTCCGCCGCGCGGCAGGCCGAACGAGAGCTTGTCCATCAACAGGCGATCGCCGTAGCCCTTGGCGAGTCCCTCGACCTCGATCACCATCTCCCCGAGGCGCTCGCCGGGCGGGATGTAGATCTCGTTCGTCTCGTTGCGCTGCTGGAATTCGCGCGAGGCGAGCTCCTCGTACCTGGCGAGGCGCGCCTTGCTCTTCGCCTGGCGCGCCTTCGGGTTCTGCCGGACCCACTCGAGCTCGTGCTGCAGCGTCTTGCGCAGCGCCTCGCGCTCGCGCTCCTCGACAGCGAGTCGCTTCTCCTTCTGCTCGAGCCAGGAGGAGTAGTTGCCGTGCCAGGGAATACCGTGCCCGCGGTCGAGCTCCAGAATCCATTCGGCGACGTTGTCGAGGAAATACCGATCGTGCGTGACGGCGATCACGGTGCTCGGGTACTCCTCGAGATAACGCTCGAGCCAGCCGATCGATTCGGCATCGAGATGGTTGGTCGGCTCATCGAGCAACAGCATGTCGGGCGCGGAGAGCAGCAGGCGGCAGAGCGCGACACGGCGCCGCTCTCCTCCCGAGAGGGTCGCGACGCGCGACTCCCACGGCGGCAGCCGCAGCGCGTCGGCCGCGATGTCGAGCTTGCGCTGCAGTTCCCAGCCGCCCGCCGCGTCGATCGCGTCCTGGAGCTTCGCCTGTTCCTCGAGCAGCGCGTTCATCTCATCGTCCGAAAGAGGTTCTGCGAAGCGCTCGGAGACTTGATTGAAGCGCTCCACGAGCCCCAGTGTGCCGCCGACTCCCTCGAGGACGACCGAGCGCACGTCCCTTTCCGGATCGAGCTGCGGCTCCTGCGGGAGATATCCGATGCGAATGCCGCTCTGCGGGCGTGCCTCGCCGTCGAAGTCGGCGTCTGCCCCGGCCATGATCCTGAGCAGCGTCGATTTGCCGGAGCCGTTGAGGCCCAGGACGCCGATTTTCGCGCCGGGGAAGAAAGACAGGCTGATGTCGCGCAGGATCGTACGCTTCGGCGGCACGACCTTCGCGACGCGATTCATCGTAAAAATGTATTGGCTCATGGCAGGAAACTTACTATGTGGGCGCGGGCCGTAGCCGGCCGCGCATTATCTTCGACTCACCGGCCGTTGGGCAGGTGCCCCCGGTCCCGGCGCGGCCCTTCGTCCCCGCGAGCGTTGTGCTAGTCTCCGCGCAGCCTTCTCGGGAATTCGACCCGATGCAGACCCCTGCGCCCCGCGAACCTGCGCTCGCCCTGGTCACCGGAGAGCGCTTGGCGCGCTACGGTTTTCCCGACGGACACCCGTTCGGCCCGGATCGCCACGCGGCATTTCTCCGGGAATTCGAGGCTCGCGGGCTCGCTTCCCGCACCCGCCAGCTGGAGCCGCGCGAGGCAACATACGAGGAGATCACCGCATTCCACGTGCCGGCCTACGTCGAGTTCGTCCGCGAGCGCTCGGCCTCCGGCCAGGGTTTTCTCGATGCCGGCGACACGCCCGCGTTTCGCGGTGTTTATGAAGCCGCGGCCACCGTGGTCGGCGCCTCGCTTCGTGCGGCGGAGGCGATCCTCGAAGGCTCGGCGCGGCGCGGATTCGTGCCCATCGCGGGTCTGCACCATGCCGGGCGCGACCATGCGGCCGGTTTCTGCGTCTTCAACGACTGCGGGGTCGTGATCGAGCTCGCGCGCAAGCGCCATGGCCTCGAGCGCATCGGCTACGTCGACATCGATGCGCACCACGGCGACGGTGTTTTCTATGGGTTCGAAGACGACCCAGGGGTGATCTTCGCGGACATCCACGAGGACGGCCGCACCCTCTATCCGGGGACCGGCGCGGCGGAGGAGCGCGGCGCGGGAGCGGCCGAGGGAACCAAGCTCAACATTCCGGTGCCGCCTGGAGCCGACGACGAGACGTTCGCGCGGGTGTGGCCTTCCGTGCTCGAGCACCTCGAACGCTTCGAGCCGGAGCTCATCGTTCTGCAATGCGGCGCCGACAGCCTCGAGGGGGATCCGATCACGCACCTGCGATACACGGCGCGCGCGCACGCTCGGGCCGCCTCCGACCTCGCGGCACTCGCGGACCGGCTTGGCCACGGGCGAGTCCTCGCCCTCGGCGGCGGTGGCTACAACCGCGCGAACCTCGCGGGCGCCTGGTGCGCGGTTGTCGAGGCCCTGTCGGGTTAGAATCAGCCAATCGCCGGGAGCGATTCATAACGTCGCGTGCGGATGCGCGTGATGGCCCCCGCGGCAGCGCGGGTGAGGGCAGGAATAGCCCGAGTAATCGCCGGGCTCACCGAATGTAGAGAGACAGGCATGTTTCCGAATACCTTGACGATCGAAGGCTTCGACCCGGCGCTCGCCGCGGCGCTTGAAGGCGAGCGGCGCCGGCAGGAAGAGCACATCGAGCTCATCGCCTCGGAGAACTACACGAGTCCGCGCGTGCTCGAGGCTCACGGGTCCTTGCTCACGAACAAATACGCGGAAGGCTATCCCGGGAAGCGCTATTACGGCGGCTGCGAGTACGTCGACATCGTCGAGCAGCTCGCGATCGACCGCGCGAAGCAGCTCTTCGGCGCCGCGTACGCAAACGTTCAGCCACACTCTGGCGCCCAGGCGAACGCGGCGGTCTATCACGCGCTCGTCGCGCCGGGCGACACGATTCTCGGCATGAGCCTCGATCACGGCGGACACCTCACGCACGGCGCGAAGGTCAATTTCTCCGGCAAGCTCTTTCGCGCGGTCCAGTACGGCGTTCGCCCGGATACCGGAAGGATCGACTACGAGGAGGTCCGGCGGCTCGCCGAGCGAGAGCGGCCGCGGCTTATTGTGGCGGGCTTCTCGGCGTACTCGCGCGCGATTGACTGGGCGCAGTTCGCGGCGATCGCGCGCGATGTGGGCGCCTACTTCTTCGTCGACATGGCGCATGTTGCCGGACTCGTCGCTGTGGGACTGTATCCCGACCCGATTCCTCATGCGGACGTGGTCACGACGACCACGCACAAGACGCTGCGCGGCCCGCGCGGCGGACTCATTCTCGCGCGTCCGAACGAGGAGATCGCCCGCAAGCTCAATTCCGCCATCTTCCCGGGCACGCAGGGCGGCCCGCTGATGCACGTGATCGCCGCGAAGGCCGTCGCGCTCTACGAGGCGCTGCAGCCGGAATTCAAGAGCTATCAGGAGCAGGTGCTGCGCAATGCGCGCGCGATGTCTGCGCGGCTGATGTCGCGTGGTTTCGATATCGTCTCCGGCGGCACCGACAATCATTTGTTCCTCGTCGATCTGGGCAAACGCAGCATCACGGGCAAAGAGGCGGATGCAGCGCTCGGACGGGCCCATATCACCGTCAACAAAAACGCCGTGCCGAACGATCCGCGTCCGCCCGCGATCGCAAGCGGGCTGCGCATCGGTACGCCCGCCGCGACGACGCGCGGGTTCAAAGAGCGCGAAGTCGAGCTCGTCGCCGACTTGATTACAGAGGTTCTCGATGCAGGCGGCGAGGAGACGGCTGTCGCGCGCGTGCGGCCGCGAGTGCTCGAGCTCTGCCGCCAGTTCCCCGTCTACGAGCCGCGCCCGGCGCGCGGAACGGACAGTCGCGCTGAGCGGCCCACGGAACGGGAAGGCTTGCGCGCTGCCGGCGGATCGTGACCGGATCGGCTCGCCGTACGAGCCTCGGTTCCGGAGCGCCGCGTGTACTGCCCCTTCTGCGGCCACATCGAGACGAAAGTCATCGATTCGCGCCTCGCCGGTGAGGGTCGTCAGATCCGCCGTCGGCGCGAGTGTCTCTCCTGCGGAGAGCGTTTCACGACGTTCGAGACGGCCGAGCTCACCATGCCCCTCGTCGTCAAGAGCGACCGTACGCGCGAGCCGTTCGATGAGGCGAAGCTGCGCGCCGGCATGGGCAAGGCGCTCGAGAAACGGCCGGTGAGCCAGGAGGCGGTCGAGGAGGCGGTCAGCCGCGTCTGCCACAAGCTCCGCAGCCTCGGCGAGCGCGAGGTCTCCTCGCGCGAGGTGGGCGAGGTCGTCATGGACGAGCTGCACCGTCTCGATGAGGTCGCGTACGTCCGGTTCGCTTCCGTGTATCGCAGCTTCCAGGACCTCGATGCGTTCCGCGAGGAGATCGAGAAACTGAGGCCGCACGCGCGCAGGCGCGAGGAAAGCCGAGATCAGCTCCCGCTGCTGCCCGGCGCCGGCGCACCGGAGGAGCCCGCTGTCGCGCCGCCGCGCGAGCCGGAGCGCCGGAAATGATCCGCTCGCCGGCCGACTCCGCTGCCGATGCCCGCTTCGGCGAGGACGACCGCGGCGCCATGCACCGCGCGCTCGAGCTGGCCGAGCGTGGCCTTGCAACGACACATCCCAATCCTCGGGTTGGCTGCGTCCTCGTGAAGGAGGGCCGTACGGTCGGGGAGGGATGGCACGAGTGGGCGGGTGAGCCTCACGCCGAGGCCTTGGCGCTGCGGGCTGCGGGGAACGAGGCCGCAGGCGCGACGGCCTATGTCACGCTCGAGCCGTGCTGTCATCAGGGACGCACGCCTCCGTGCGTGGAAGCGCTCATCGCGGCGCGAGTGAAGCGCGTGGTCTTCGCGATGCGTGACCCCGACCCACGCGTCGACGGCCGGGGCGCGGAGCGGCTGCGCGCCGCGGGCATCGAGGTCGCGAGCGGTCTGATGCAAATCGAGGCCGCCGAGCTCAACGCAGGCTTCATCAAACGCGTGGCGCATGGGCTTCCATGGGTGCGCGTCAAGCTCGCCATGAGTCTCGACGGACGCACTGCGCTCGCGAGCGGTGCAAGTCAATGGATCACGGGCGAAGCCGCCCGCGAGGACGTGCAACGCTGGCGGGCCCGCAGCTCGGCGGTGCTCACGGGCGTCGGCACGGTGCTCGCGGACGACCCGCGGCTCGACGTGCGGGTCTCGATGCCGAAACCGCGGCCGCCGCTCAGAGTCGTGCTCGACGGGCTACTCCGCACGCCGCCGAGCGCTCGGCTCTTCGAATCTCCCGGAGACGTTTGGATCTTCGCGGACGCGAGCGCAGACCCCGTGCGACGCACGGCGCTCGAGGCTCGCGGAGCGCATGTGGAGTTCGCTCCCAGCGCTCGCTCGCAGAGCCGCGATGAGGAGCCAGGCGTCCGGCTCGATCTTCGGCAGGCGCTCGTCCGGCTCGCCGAGATTCAAATGAACGAAGTCCACGTCGAGGCAGGACCCACGCTCGCGGGCGCGCTGATCCACGGTGGGCTCGCCGACGAGCTGCTGATCTACGCGGCGCCGGTTCTGCTCGGACCGCAAGCGAGACCGCTCGCCATCTTGCCGAGACTCGAGGCGCTGCGCGATGCGCCGCGTTTCGAGATCATCGAGAGCGCCGCGATCGGTCCCGACCTGCGCTTGCGGCTGCGCCCGCGTGTATCGGAGCCGCATCCCCGGCAGGCATAGAGGTTCAGCCATGTTCACGGGAATCGTTCAGGACATCGGGCGGATCGCCGCGCTCGAGGCGCGGGGAGGCGATACGCGGGTGAGAGTCGCGGTCGACAGGCTCGATCTCGCCCGCGTCGCGGAGGGCGACAGCATCTGCGTGCAGGGATGCTGCGTGACTGCGCTCGCGCTCGATGTGCGCGCTCGCACGTTTGAAGCCGACCTCTCGCGGGAGACGCTCGCGCTCACAACGCTCGGTGCGCTGCGGCCGGACTCACCCGTCAATCTCGAACCTTCGCTTCGGGCCGGCGACCCGCTCGGCGGCCATCTCGTCTCGGGGCATGTGGACGGCATCGCGCGGGTCGTTGCACGCACGGAGGACGCACGCTCGCTGCGCCTCGTTTTCGAAGCGCCCGCCGAGCTCGCTCGCTACATCGCCCGCAAGGGCTCGGCGAGCGTGGACGGTGTGAGCCTCACCGTGAACGAAGTGGAGGGCGTCCGCTTCGGGGTGAATCTGATCCCTCACACTCAATTGGTTACAACTCTCGGCCGACTCCAAATGGGCTCGATGGTGAATCTGGAAGTGGACACCCTCGCTCGTTATATCGAACGCCTCCTGGGCGATTCCACGCCACTGCGTTAACTGTCGCGCAATCGGTAATTCCGGCCAGGAAACGATCGAGTCTCGAGGGCGGAGTGTCGTGCGACGTCACTGAACGGAAACCGGCGATTTGGTAGCATTCGTGCGTTGCGCGCCTTGATCAGTTTGGGAGATGCGGCATGAGACGAGTTGCCAGGTTCCTCATCCTCACGGGTGTTTCGACACTTGCGGCGTGCGCATCGCAGGCCCCGGTGACTTCATCCGGGGCTGGCGGCGCCCAGACCGCGAAAGCGATACCGACGGCCGCGACGAGCACGACCGTGCACCCCGGTGCGGACGGTTACCGGCGCGAGGTCGTCAATGGCTACGAGATGTTCTGCCGAAACGACACCGACACAGGCTCGCGCGTCCAAAGGACCAAAGTCTGCCTCACGTGGGACGAGTTGCAGGCGCAGGAAAGAAACAACATGGCGGCGCCCGCGCCAGGAAGTACCCCGCTGGATTGAGAGCTGAACGGTTAGCCCGCGCTCCGCAGCGGTGTGGCCGACGCATCTCCCACGACGGTCGTCCAGGGCCGCACCCACCAGCGGCTGACGAGCCCAGTCCTCACGTAAGGGTCCGCCTCCGCGAAAGCTCGCGCCGCGCGATCGTCCGGTCCCTGGAACAGCACTACTGCGCCATCGGCAGGCTCCGCCAGGGCGCCGCCCAGAATCAGCTCCCCCCGGTCGTGGGCCGCCCAGGCGAGGCGCAAATGCTCCGCTCGGTGCGGCGCCCGGCGCTGCAAGTACTCGGGGACAAACTCGTAGAACAACAGAAAGTGCACGGGGTCTCCAGGGTGCGCGGGCCGAGGCGAATGATACGCCCCCTGCTCACGAGGGTACCTACTCGGGATGCCTGCTGCGGCAGTCGGGTGGCTGCGTGCCGATTCGAGCGGGCAGGCCGGTGTCCGGGTACCATAGGCATGCCATGTCAAAGATCATTTCACTTCCACCGAGGCCCGCCGATGGCGAGGCACGTGGGCCGAGCGAGTCCCAGCCCTCGGGCATGAGCAGCGTCGATGAGCTCGCGGCCGAGCTCGCCGCCGGCCGCATGGTCATCATTCTCGACGACGAGGATCGCGAGAACGAGGGCGATCTGATCATGGCCGCGCAGCATGCGACCCCCGAGGCCGTCGCGTTCATGATCCGGCACACGAGCGGGATCATCTGCGTGCCGATGGAAGAGGAACGTCTCGCGCGGCTCGACCTGCCGCAGATGGTTCCGGCGAATTCGGAGAGCTATCGCACGGCGTTCACGGTATCCGTCGACTACCGATTCGGGACGACCACAGGGGTCTCCTCAGCGGATCGTGCGGCCACCATCCGCGCGCTTGCCGACCCCGGCTCGACGGCTGCAGACTTTGCGCGGCCGGGCCACATTTTCCCGTTGCGCCCTAGACGCGGCGGCGTGCTGGTACGGGCAGGCCACACGGAGGCCGCGGTGGATCTCTGCAACCTTGCGGGGCAGCAGCCGATCGGAGTGCTCTGCGAGCTGATGAACGACGACGGCTCGATGGCGCGCCGTGCGCAGATCGAGCGCTTCGCCCTGCAACACCGGCTCAAGATCGGCACGATCGCGGACCTCATCCGCCACCGCCTCCGCAACGAGCGTTCGATCGAGCGGATCGCAGATCAGCCCGTCCAGACCGCTCTCGGCGAGTTCCGGCTCTACGCCTATCGCGACCGCATGGAAGGGTTCGTCCATCTTGCGCTCGCGCGCGGACGGCTCGACGGCCCCGATGTTCCGCTCGTCCGCGTGCACGTGGCCGACACGCTGCGCGATGTGCTCGGCGTGCGCGGCGAGTCGCGCGCTTGGACGTTGCGCGCCGCGCTCGAGCGGATTGCGCAGGCGAGGAACGGCGTGGTCGTGCTGCTCCGGGAGCAGGAGTCCACGGCTGATCTCGTCGAGGCGCTGCGCGCACTCGGCGCATCTTCGGGCGTGGCACATCACGGACTGCCCGATTCGGGCCGCGGTGGGGCGGCGAGCCTCCCTGCCGCGCAGGGCCTCTCCGCGGCCGCGAGCCGGCCCGTTCTGAGGACCTACGGCATCGGCGCGCAGATTCTCAAGGACCTCGGCGTGCGCCGCATGCGCGTACTGTCGGCGCCCAAGCAGATACACGGTCTCTCGGCGTTCGATCTCGAGGTCGAGTCGTACGCAGATGAAGCCTGAGATCATCGAAGGCGAGGCGAGCGCCCACGGACGGCGCATCGCCATCGTCGCCTCGCGCTTCAACGATTTCATCGTCACGAGTCTGCTCAAGGGGGCGATCGAGGCCTGGAGCGAGCGCGGCGGCGGGGAGGAGGATCTCTTCGTGGCGCGGGTGCCAGGAGCCTTCGAGCTGCCCGTCGCAGCGCGCAAGCTCTGCGCGAGCGGCCGCTACGATGCTGTCGTCGCCCTGGGCTGCGTGATCCGCGGCGACACGCCGCATTTCGACTATGTCGCCGGCGAGTGCGCGCGCGGCCTCACGCTCGCAAGCCTCGAGACGGGCGTCCCGATCGCGTTCGGCGTGCTGACCGTCAACACGACGGAGCAGGCGCTCGAGCGCGCGGCGACGACAGGGAGCAACAAGGGCTCCGAGGCGATGCTCACCGCTCTCGAGATGGCGAGCCTGATCGCGCGCATCGCGTGAGGTAAAGCGCCGGGCGGTCGGCACACGATGGCACGCGGAATTTCCCCTCGATCAGTCCGGCGCTCCGTCGCGCGCAAACTCGCTCTGCAAGCGCTCTATCGTTGGCAGATCAACGAGGGCCCGTGGCAGGACGTGATCCACGAGCTCGAGAGCTCGGAGGACATGCCGAGAGCGGACCGGGAGTACTTTCGCGATCTGGTGCGGGCCATCTGCGATATTCATGCGGAGCTCGATGCCGAGCTCGCCGCATGGACGGACCGCAAGCCGCGCGAGCTCGATCCGATCGAGCACGCCGTGTTGCTCATCGGAGTACACGAGCTGAAATCGCATGCCGAAGTACCCTATCGCGTGGTGCTCAGCGAGGCGGTCGGACTCGCCAAGCGATTCGGCGCCACTGATGGATACAAATTCGTGAATGCCGTGCTCGATCGCGCGGCCAAGGCGCTGCGGCCCCACGAGCATTGAGGAGGCGCCCCTTGCGCCTCGGGTCGATCTGCCATGGCTGCATTATGACCACTCGATGCGCCGCTTGACGTACTGCCTGACAAGGATGCGTTGCGCGGCGCGCTCCCCGTGCGTGCAGCGTCTGTGATCGAATTCTCGCATTACGGGCTCGTTCATTTGCGCACGAGAGGGCGGGCGCGAGGCGCGCCGCGACACCGAGCGCGGGCGGGGGCGGGTGAGGGCTGCATCACAGTCATTCCGGTCCCTGCTCCGTATTCTGCCGCGGCTCGTCTTCTCAACGCCGATCGCACCAATGCCAGCCCAGGCCCCGTCGCTCGTCGCCGCGCGCAAGCTTCCCGAGAAGGTCGGCAAGTACACCGTTATCAAAGAAGTCGGACGCGGCAGCACCGGCACCGTCTACCTCTCGCACGACGCGTACTACGGCCGCGACGTGGCGATCAAGCTGTACAACATCGATGCCGGCGGCGACGAGGAGCGCGCGCGCATCGCGCGCAAGATGTTCCTCTCCGAGGCGCATCTCGTCGGCATGCTGCAGCACCCCAATATCCTGCCCATCTACGACGCCGGCGAGGAGCACGGATACTGCTACATCGTGACGGAGCACGTGCACGGCGCGCGCACGCTCGCTGCGTATTGCCGGGCGGACAATCTGCTCCGCATCGACGACACGGTCGAGATCATCTACAAATGCGCGAAGGCGCTCCACTACGCGCACTCGCGCGGAGTCATCCACCGCGACGTGAAGCCCTCGAACGTCATGCTGACGCAGGACAGCGACGTGCGGATCATCGACTTCGGCATCGCGCTCGTCTCGGATTCCGACATCTCGCGCATCGAGGGTATCGCGGGCAGCCCGTCATACATGTCGCCCGAGCAGGTACAGAGCCTCGAGCTCACGAACCGCTCGGATCTCTACTCGCTCGGGGCGGTGATGTACGAGCTCCTGACCGGTTCGCGGCCGTTCCGCGCCGGCAATCTGCAGAAGCTCCTGCACCAGATCGTGTACGCGACGCCGGCGCCGATTCACACGCTGCGCAAGGAGGTGCCCGAGGAGCTCGAGAACGTCGTGGCGACGGCGCTGCAGAAGGACCCGGAGAAGCGCTACAAGAGCGGTCTCGACTTCGCGGCCGAGCTCACCCGCGTCCATCAGAAGCTCCGGGAGCAGAACGCGCGCATCGATCGGCAGGAGCAGTTCGGAGTGCTGCGGCGCCTCAAGTTCTTTCACGAATTCTCGCATGCGGAGATCTGGGAAGTGCTGCGCGCGAGCCAGTGGCAGGACTACGCGTCCGGCGAGGAGATCGTCAAGGAAGGCGAGATGGACGACCGCTTCTACATCATCGTGTCCGGCACGTGCGCGGTGGAACGCCACGGCCAGCGTCTCGGCGCGCTCGGGGTCGGCGACTGCTTCGGGGAAGCGAGCTACGTGGAGGGCGCGAAGCGCACCGCGACCATTCGCGCGCAGAACGCCGTCACGGTGCTCAAGGTGAGCTCGACCCTGCTCGAGCAGGTATCCGCTTCATGTCAGCTGCGGTTCAACCGCGTGTTCCTGCGCACGCTCATCGGGCGGTTGCAGAAAGGCGAGCAGGCGACGGGCTGAGCCGTGGAGGCTCCGGGCTTCTTCCGCGCCTCGCCTAGCGCCGCGACATCGCGAGCTTCACGCCGAAACCGACGAATACCAGTCCGGTGGCACGATCCAGCATCCGGACCGTACGCGGACGCTTCAGCAGTCTTGCTATGGGGCGAGTGGCAAGGATCAGCGCCGCGAACCAGGCGAGCCCCATCGCGGCGTGCAGGGCGGCGAGCAGCAGAATGTAGGGCGCAGCCGCGACGTGCGTGGGCAGGAACTGCGGCAGGAACGACACGTAGAAAACGCCCACCTTGGGATTGAGCAGGTTCGTCAGAAGCCCGCGCCGCAGCCAGCTGCCGCCTTGGGCCTGCCCGATCTGCCCGGCCCGGCCGTCGACCTCGAAACGCGATCGCGGTCTCGCGATCATCTGGGCGCCCAGCCAGAGCAAATAGAGCGCGCCCGCCCACTTGAGCACGGTGAACGCGAGCTGCGAAGCGGCGAGCAGCGCTCCCAGACCCAACGCGACCGCGGACCCCCAAACGAGGCACCCCGTGACGACGCCAAGACCGGCGAGCGCGGCGTTCTTCGCGCCCTCGACCGCAGCCGTCCGGAGTACCAGCGCGGTGTCGAGACCGGGCGTGACCGTGAGCAGTCCGGCCGCGAGCGAGTAGGCGACAAGCGATTGGGTTACGGTCACAGCCATCTCCCGGTCGGTTGAGTTTACGCGCCCCTGGACCGCGCTGCGGCTTGCTATGATCGCGCGCAAGGGCCCGCGGCACCCCAGGTGGTCGCGCGAGGACCCACGAGCCGGTGAAGAAGAAAAGGGGAGTACCGTGCGAACGAGCAGAATTCTCGCAGTGACGGTCGCGGCGGCCTCGGCATGCATGTTGGCCGTGACGGCGCAGGCGGACGTGAGCCACTTCGCCGCACGCGTCGGCGGGCCGGACGTGCCGGCGCTCGCAAAGTTTTACGAGTCCGCATTCGGGATGAACGAAGTCAGTCGACTGCAGGTCCCCGGCGTCCTCGAGATCTTCATCAATTTCGGCGAGACGGCCGCAGCGGCCAAGGCAAATCCCGACGCCCAGATCATCATCATGCGCCGCGCCAAGGCGCTCGAGGACCCGGTCCCGCACCTGATCTTCTACGTAACGGATGCGAAGGCGACCGTCGAGGCGGTCAAGGCGGCCGGCGGCTCGCTTCGCGGTCAGCTGCGCCGGATCGCCCAGACGGGCGATGTCATCGGAGTCGTCATCGATCCTGCGGGTAATCTCATCGAACTGATCCAGCGCCCGAAGCATTAACCAACAACGGTTGAGGAGAGCAGCGTGTCAACTAGAGGAGTTTTCGCAGCCACCATCGCGGCGTGCGCAGCGTTCATGCTGGTCGCGGCGGCGCAAGCGGATGTGAGTCTCAATGCGGCGCGCGTCGGCGGGCCGGACGTGCCGGCGCTCGCGAAATTCTATGCGTCGGCATTCGGGCTGAAGGAAGTCAACCGGATCAAGCTCCCCGGCGCCGTCGAGATCATGATGAATTTCGGCGACACCACCGAGGCGGCCAAATCGAACCAAGCCGCGCAGATCGTCCTCATGCATCGCGCGGGGGCGCTCAAGGACTCCGTTCCGCACCTGATCCTGAACGTCTCCGACGTGAATGCGACCGCGGCGGCCGTCAAGGCGGCGGGTGGCACGATGCAGGGCGCTCCGCGCGAGTTCGGCAAGAGCCGGATCTTCATCGGCATCGCGATCGACCCCGCGGGCAATCTCATCGAGATGATCCAGCGGCCGAAGGGCTGAGCGTAATCAGCCCATTGCCGCGGCGTGCTCGATCGGCTGCTCGCGCTCGGCGACGGCCTCGTGCGGCACGATGCTGCCTGGCTCGATGATCATCTGCGCGCGCAGCCCCGGATGATTGTCGGCGAGCTCGAGCGTGCCGCCGTGGAGCTTCGCGACGGCCTCCACGAGACTCAACCCGAGACCGACGCCCGGCGTTCCCCGGCTCACATCGCCCCGGAAGAAACGCTGCGCCGCTTTCGGCTTCTCCGAATCCGGAATGCCGGGTCCGTCGTCGGATACGATCACGGCGACCGAGCCGTCGGGACGGCGCCGCACTTCCGCCGTCACGTGGCCGCCGCTACTGACGTACTTGAGCGCGTTGTCGACGAGATTGTTGATGGCCTGAGCGAGCAGCACGCGATCGCCGCGGACGAGCACGGGCCCCTGGTCGCGGAAGGAAGTGCTCAGGTTCTTCAGCTCCGCGGCCGGGAGATAAAACTCCACCGCCTTCGCTGCGAGGTCGGCGACGTCCACCTCGAGAAAACCGGAGCGGCGCATCCCTGCATCGATCTCCGCAAGCCGGAGGAGCGCATTGAAGATGCGGATGACACCGTCCACGTCCGCAACGGCCGCATCGATCTCGGTGAAAGTCTGTTCGGGTGAGGGACGCGTGAGCGCGAGCTCCTCGAGCCGCGAGCGAAGCTCCGCGAGCGGCGTGCGCAGATCGTGCGCGATCGAGTTCGACACGTTCGCGATTCCGTGGACGAGCTGCTCGATCTGCTCGAGCATCCGATTGATCGTTTGCGAGAGTGTGTCGAGCTCGTCGCCGCTCGAGCGCACGCGCAGGCGGTGGCTCAGATCCCCGCGCACGATGGCGGCGACCGTCTGCTGGATGCTCTGGATCCGCCCAAGCAGTGCCCGCCGTATGAGAATAGCGCCGATGACGCCCGCGGCCATGAGCACCGCGAGCGCGCCCGCGAGGCCCTCCCAGAAGCGCCGCTCGATGGGGGCGTAGCGCTCGACGTCG
>Ga0134126_10004591_pt1 | contig 17275 bp, 12 predicted proteins | sample KB31752_FD_96881 | JGI IMG/M metagenome (GOLD analysis project Ga0134126, IMG submission 96881) | Terrestrial soil microbial communities with excess Nitrogen fertilizer from Kellogg Biological Station, Michigan, USA - KB3-175-2 | ecosystem: Environmental > Terrestrial > Soil > Unclassified ...
GAAAAGCCGAGAAGGCCCTTCACCAGACTGGCGGCGCGATTGGCGGCCGACTGTATGTTCCGGATGTCTTTGTAAGCCGGGTCGCTCGGCCGATGCGTCTGCAGAAGCAGATCGGAAAAGCCGATGATCGCCGTCAGCACGTTATTGAAGTCATGCGCGATGCCGCCCGCAAGATTGCCGACGGCCTCCATCTTCTGAGCTTGCGCAACGCGGCCCTCGAGAGCCTTTTGCTCAGTTGCATCGACGACGTAGAGCGCCGCTGCAGCACCGCCCGAGACGGCCGCAAGCGGAGACAAATAAATTCGGCGCGCGAACTGCTTCTGCTCGCCGGCCGTGATTTCGATCGGCTGGATGTTGCCGCGCCCCGCGAGCGCCTGCAGCAAGGCGGCATCGATTTGAGCCCGTTCTTCCGGCTCGGCGGTGCCGCATAGCGCTTCGGTCGCGAGCACGTCCAGCGCGGGGCGGCCGTCGAGCACCATTTGCATGAAGGCGGCGTTGCAATTGGCAATGCGGCCTTCGGCGTCGAGTGCCGCAATGCCGAACGGCGCCGACTGGAAGAATTGCGAGCCGCGTACATCCTGCTGTCCGCGATCGACGAGGCCCGCCGCCAAGCGGTTGATCGCTGTAATCGTGAAGCCTTGACCGGACTGGCCGGCGGCCGGTTCGACCAGCAGAGTCAACGGCACCATGCGGCCGTCCTGCCGAGTTAGATCGAGATCGACGACGCGCTGCTCGGGGTCGGTGATCTCCGCCATATTCCGTAACAGCCGGGCGCCTTCATCGCCGGCGAGTTCGGCAATGCCCAAGTTGCGCGAGCGCAGCCCGCCTGCAGAATAGCCGAGCCACTGCTCGAAGGCGGCGTTGACGTGCGTTACGGCGCCGTCGCCGGCAACCGACATGAATCCGGCCGGCATCGCGTCGAAGGCGGCAAGCGATGCTTCTAGTCCGCCGATCCGCTGTGCTTCACGCGTTCTGTCGCCCGAGACGTCGGTGATCTGCCAGTGCACGAGACGCTGGCGCGGGGAAATAACCTCCGACACGCGGTCGGGAGAGGCGAACGGGCGAACCGAAATTCTCACCCAGGTGGGCCGGCGCGTCACAGCCCCGTGCCGCAAGTGGATGTCCTCGCGGCGCGTCTCGCCACGCTCTGCTGCCCGCGTTAAGCGGAACAGCGCCTGCACGGCTTCCGCGTCTCCACTTAGTCCGGCTTCAAGAGCCGAGAGAGGCCCGGCTCCGTGCCGTCCGAACATCTGATAGAGCGCGGCGTTGGAATAGATGACGGTGCCGTCGGCCTGGGCGATGATTTGCGGTTCGTCCGCAGTGTCGGAGGCGGCCTTGAGTAAATCTGCCGGCGCCAAACGCGCGCCGATGCGAATGTGCCCGGCGGCGATCCCGAATAGCAGGAACATTCCCAGCATCGCCAAAAGGGCGATAACGGTCAGCAGCAGCGGTTCGCCCGAACCGCTGGCGAGCAGTCCGAAAACGATGGCGCCGGCTGCGGCCGCTATGAATATCGTAGGGAGGAAACCGCCAAATCCTTCCGCCGCGGTCAACGGATCGATCGGGGAGGTTTCGAGCCTGAGTGTCTCGCGAGCCTTCATGGAACGAGAATCTAGCTGATTCTCGATAGTGGGGACGTCAGTCTGGGGCATGGGCTCGCTACTCAAACGCAACTGCAACTGTGCCGCAACGGAGCGGCGCTTTTCGCTTGCCTAAGACTTCCTCTAAGAGGGTTAACATGTAGTCAACTGGGGCGTATCGAACCCGTTGACGGATGCGAGATTTCGGCACGACGTTCAACCCGGCGGTGAGGGCACATGGGAAATTACATCTTCTGGACTTTCATGCTGGCCGTACTGGCTGTGCTCAGCGTGGGCATTGCGGTGTTCGTACGCGCCTACGCGAACGGCACGACGGCATCGGCCCTGTTCTTCAGGCCACGGTCGGACCGGCGCCTTGAAGTCGTAGAGCACGCCAACATCGATGGCCGGCGAAAGCTGCTTTTGATCCGTCGCGACGACGTCGAGCATCTGCTGATGACGGGCGGCCCCGTGGACGTCGTCGTGGAGACGGGCATCCCGAGCGCGAGCAAACCCGCCGAGGCGATGATACCGCAGCAACCGGTTACACCGCGTCGGCCGGCACTATTCGGAAGAAGCAAAGAGCCCGCCGATCGCGATACCAGCACGCGCGAGCTTTAAGGTCCGGAGTTCAGCGCGACGGTTCGGTGTCGCCGAAGTCGGACATCGAGAGCTTGCGAAGATCGAGTGGCCGTATCGCGCTGGCGAGCGTGCCAACCGGCTTTTCGGACTTGATTCCGCTGCTCGCGGCAATTTTCGGGGGCAATAGAAATTTGTCGCGAACGCCGACCTTGAAAGCGTCACCTGAGGCACCAGCTTGCCGCATCTTTGCAGGTTCGGCCCGCGCCATTGGCGATCCGACGGCACCGATACCGGCGACGGCGACGATCAAGCTCAACGAAACGGTACGACCGGACACTGGCTTCTAGCCTTCGCGACGGCACCCAAATGGCGCCGATCAACCGGAACAGTATTACGGCAAAAATTTAACGTTGCGTGAATCTGCGTCGCAAATCGCGACATACGGCCAGGGCCCAATCGTACCCGTCATTCCTCGCGATAGACGCGCTCACGGCGTTCGTGGCGTTCCTGCGCCTCGACGGATAGCGTCGCGATGGGACGCGCATCAAGCCGTTTGAGGCCGATCGGCTCGCCGGTGTCCTCGCAATAGCCGTAGCTTCCATCCTCGATCCGGCCCAGCGCCGCATCGATCTTGGCGATGAGCTTGCGCTGCCGATCACGGGTCCTGAGCTCCGTGGCGCGGTCCGTCTCGGACGTCGCGCGGTCGGCAAGATCGGCGTGCTGCGTTGAATCTTCGTGCAGGATCGCCAGCGTCTCGCGGGTCTGGCGGAGGATCTCATCTTTCCATTCGAGCAGCCGCTTGCGGAAATAAGCCTTGTGCATGTCGCTCATGAACGGCTCGTCCTCCGAGGGCTTATACCCGGCAGGAAGGACGATCTCTGCAATCTTTACGCGCGAAGCCATCTTCTTCTTTGTACCCTCTGACTTCTTGGAAGCCGCCGGCTTGGCGCTTGCCATTGTTCGCGCCGGCGCATTCGGTGCCGCCGGCTTGGCTTTGCCGGCGCCGACCGTGGTCTTTATTTTTGCCGCCGCGGTCTTCGCTGACCCCGTTTTCGGAGCGGCCTTTCCTGCCTTCGGCTTGGCATTCGAAACGGCCTTGCCGCCTGCCAGCACTTTGCTGCCCTTCGCTACGGCGAGGGCTTTGGGGACGGGCTTCTTGGCGGCGGTCTTCGCCGCTTTTGCCCCGGTTGTCTTGCTCATCGTCCGCCTCCCATTGAGGCTACGTGCGCCAGTGCCGATCATCTTCCGCCGAAATAACGTCCGGAGCTGCGACTCGGTCCCGCGTTCGGCCGACCCTTATCTATGAGGGCAGGCCATCGAGTCAAGCGTGCATCGGGGGCAGGACGCGTTCAAAGTGTCGTGATTTATTCAAACAAAAACAGTGCTTTGCGATCCCACCTGGATTGCATGCCGAAGCTCGCCGCTGGATAGGTTTCCAACAGGCGGCGCGCTTCGGTCGCCTTGCTGTGGAGGGCGTATGACCTCTACCCTCGCGATTGCACAGCAACCGGTTGCATCACCCCATGAAATTTGAAGGCACCTCCTCATACGTTGCGACGAACGACCTGAAGATCGCCGTCAATGCTGCGATCCGGCTCGAACGGCCGCTGCTGATCAAAGGCGAACCCGGGACGGGCAAATCGGTACTCGCCGCCGAAGTTGCAAGAGCCCTCGGTGCGCCACTCATCGAATGGCATATCAAATCGACGACAAAGGCGCAGCAAGGTCTCTATGAATACGATGCGGTTTCGCGACTGCGCGATGGCCAGCTCGGCGATGAACGCGTCAAGAATATCGCCAACTACATCAAGCGCGGCAAACTCTGGGATGCGTTTGCGGCACCAGAGCGCTCGGTTCTGCTGATCGACGAAATCGACAAGGCCGACATCGAATTCCCGAACGATCTGCTTCAAGAACTCGATCGCATGGAGTTCTTCGTCTACGAGACGGGCGAAACGATCAAGGCACGGACGCGCCCGATCGTGCTCATCACCTCGAACAACGAAAAAGAGCTGCCGGACGCGTTTCTCAGGCGCTGCTTTTTCCATTTCATCAAATTTCCCGACACCGAGACGATGCGCCAGATCGTCGAGGTGCATTTCCCCGGCCTCAAAAATCGTCTCGTCGCCGACGCAATGCGCGTCTTCTACGAACTGCGCGACGTCCCCGGCCTCAAGAAGAAGCCGTCAACGTCGGAACTCCTCGACTGGCTGAAACTGCTTTTGAACGAGGACATTGATCCGGCGCTGCTGCGCGAGAGCGATCCGCGCAAGCTTGTGCCGCCATTGGCAGGTGCGCTGATCAAGAACGAACAGGACACGCACCTTCTCGAGCGCCTCGCCTTCATGACGCGGCGGCGCAAGGAATAGCGCGCGGCACTTCTAAACCCCGCGAAAATATGGGCTCCGGCGCGAATGATTAATTTCCGGATATATCGATTGGACTAGTTGTGCGTATTTGCCGCGAACGGTAACCACCATTGCGCTTGAAGATAGCGTTAGACCGTCTGCCCACGGCACCTTAATAGGAGCGCCGTGCGGCTTGGCTTCGGCATGAAGCAAATCGAGCCATTTCCATGGCGGGCGCCGCGCCGAGGTATGACCTCGAGCCGGGCGGTGGACCGTACCGGCAAGCCGTTGAGGTCACCATGTGCGGAATCTTCGGAATTATCGATCTAGCGGGCCGCCGTCCGATTCCGGCGACGGTATTGAAACGAGCTTCCGATGCGATGTTTCACCGAGGGCCTGACGAAGAGGGCTTTCTTCGGCAGCCGGGGTTTGGCTTTGCGGCACGCCGGCTGAGTATCGTCGGATTGGCTGATGGCCAGCAGCCGGCGTTCAACGAAACGAAGACGGTATCGGTTATCTTCAACGGCGAAATCTTCGATCACGCAACATGGCGTCACGATCTCAAGGCTCGCGGCCACCATCTCACCACGTCGTGCGATACAGAGGTTCTCCCCCACCTGTGGGAAGAACACGAGGAAGACCTGTTCGCCAAGCTCAACGGCCAGTTTGCCGTGGCGCTATTCGATGAAAGAAAGCAGAAATTCGTTTTAGCCCGCGATCGCTTCGGTATCTGCCCGCTGTTCTGGACGCGCACGACGCGTTTCGGCGGCGACTGGCTCGTCTTCGGTTCGGAAATCAAGACGATACTGGCGACCGGTCTCGTCGAACCGAAGCCGGATCGGCGCGGCATCGATGCCGTGTTCAATTTCCTCGCCGTGCCAGGTCCATTCAGTTGCTTTGAAGGCATCAATATTCTGCCGCCGGGGAAGATGCTGACCATCGCTCGCGGGCGCGCCGGAGAAGACGCCACGATCAGCGAGCGCGCCTACTGGACAATGGATTTTCCGGACCAGGGGCAGGAGACGCGAGGCCAGGACGAACGGGCGGTCGTCGATGAATTCGAACGCCTGCTTTATGGCGCGGTCAAGCGCCGCCTGCACGCCGATGTTCCTGTCGCTTCCTATCTCAGCGGCGGCGTCGACTCGAGCACGGTCGTCGCCATGGCCCGCGATGTTCTAGGCCGCGCGCCCGCGACGTTCACATCCCAGATTTGCGATCCGAAGCTCGACGAAACATCGCAAGCGGCCATCGTCTCGAAACATCTCAACGCAGACCCGTTCGTAGTTGCCTGCGGATCGGACGAGATCGTTGCGAACTACCAGCGGCTTCTCGTTGCGACGGAAGCACCGGTAACCGACACGTCGTGCACGGCGCTAATGCTGCTCGCCGGAAAGGTCCATGACGAAGGCTTCAAGGTCGCGCTGACCGGTGAAGGTTCCGACGAATGGCTGGCCGGTTATCCGTGGTACAAATTCGATCGTGTGATCGGTGGGTTGGGAAAAATTTCAGGCGGAAGGCTCGACGCCGGCGTAAGAAAAATGTTCTTCAACTGGCTCGGATGCAGCAAAGACGCCGTCGCCTATCTCGATCGCTGCGTCACCTCGTCCGGCGGCCCGCACGCGTTCCAGCGATTTTACGATCTCCTTGGGGCATCGCGTTTCCGCTTCTACAGCGCCGGCATGCTCGAAAGCCTCGACGACCACGATCCCTACGCGTCGATCGAGACGGATCTGAGCCGGGCCCGACGCTGGCACCCAATAAACCGGGCCGCATTCTGGGCCGCCAAGATTCATCTTCCGGGGCAACTGCTCAGTCTCAAGGGCGACCGGATCGCAATGAGCCAGTCTGTCGAAATGCGCTACCCATTCCTCGACAACGGCGTGTTCGATTTCCTGGCCCGGATTGATCCCAATTTGAAATTGAAAGGGTTCAGGGAGAAATACCTGCTGCGCCGGGTGGCTGAGAAATGGCTTCCCAAATCGATCGCATGGCGACCAAAGGGCATGTTCCGCGCGCCGCTCGACGGATTTTTCCTGGATAAGCGCCTGCCCTACGTCGATGAGCTCTTAAGCGAAGAGTCCCTCAAGAAGTCTGGATATTTCGATCCTAAAGCCGTCAGTTTATGGAAGCACAAGTACCGGGAACTGTCCCCGCTCCTTTATCAGCGGAGTTCGATGGAACTGGGTCTCGTCGCTGTCCTCGCGACGCAGCTCTGGCACCACACATTCATCGACCCGACGCTGGCGAATCTGCCGGATTGGCGATCGCACTCGGGCCTTGCGTCCGACGACCGCGATCTTGGCTTCGCCGAAAGAGTGACGGAAACGGTCGCCTGATCGCTTCGCAAAAACTTCCGTCATGTCGTCGTGGCAGTCTTGACCTGACATGACGTTGCGCGACGCAAACCAAATCGACGCTAGCGGCCGCCGGAGTTACCGTAGGCCTTCATGAACATGGAAACGGCCGACGCGACGACCTTGTCGATTTCCTCGCGCGGCGGTGGCTCGGTCATTGCGCCAAAAAGCCGGGGTCGAAAAACGCTCGCCTGCGCAAGCTCAAGAAACTGAGCGGCGGCTAAATAAGAATCCGGCACGTTGAGCCGGCCCGCCGCCACATGATGGTCGATGAGCTTGGCGAGAGCGAGGGTCACCCGCTTGGCTCCTGCCTCAAAGAACTCACGCCCGACTTCCGGCATACGTTCGGCGACGCCGATGACAATACGATGCGCGGCCACGACGAAGGGCTGCGATAAGCGCGTCAACAGGTCATTGCCGAATTCGAGCAAGACCGTTTCGATCGGCTTGCCGGTATCAAGAAAAGCGATCAGCTCCACGATGTTGCGATCCCGCTTCTCGGCGCAAATGGCGGTGAACAGATGCTCTTTGTCCTGGAAATAGACGTAGAGCGTCGCCTTCGACACCTGGGCTTCGTGCGCGACGTCATTCATGCTCGCAGCATCGTATCCAAGCGTCGAAAAGATACGGTCGGCGCCATCCAGAATTTGACGGCGCTTCTGCGGGTCCGTGCCCGCAGCGGGACGGCCGCCGCGACGTTCTTGATGTTTCGGGACGTCGCCTAGCCCTTGCGTTTCCATTGAGTTCCAACCTCCGCGAGCAAATCTGCTCAAAATGTCGCATATAGAACCGAACGGTTCAGTTTCCTCTTGATGTTGCCACCGCTGCCGTATAAGTCAATATCGAACTGAACCGTTTGGTTTAGATCGCATGTGCGGAAGGGTACCGCGATGGGTAAAGATAATTCCATACATATTTTAGCCGATCGGCCCGACACCACCGAGCCGCAGGCACCTTCAAGGATGGTTGCACCTGCGGACAGTCGCATTCGCCCGGTTCCGGCGGCCGCCGATTTCGCTCAGCCTCCTCCGAGCCGGTCGGACTCGGTACCGAGCGGGAAATCTAGCGCATTTCAACCGGCAACGGCACGCGAGCCGCAACAAAAGGCCCATTCGGCCGAAGCTAACAATTCCAAGCCGCGCTCGCGAACCAAGCCGGTTCTCGCGGGTCTCGGCGCCTTGGCGTTCCTCGGCGCAGCCTGGTTTGCCTACGACTACATCACCCTCGGACGTTTTATCGTCTCCACCGACGACGCTTATGTCGGCGTCGACATGGCAATCATCGCGCCGAAGATCCCCGCCAACGTTGCCGAAGTACCGATCGTCGATAATCAGCCGGTGAAAGAAGGCGACGTGCTCGTCCGCCTCGATGACGGCGACTATCGCCTGGCTCTCGATCAGGCCCAAGCCAAGCTCGCAACGCAGACCGCCGCGATCACGACATTCGATGCGCAAATCAAGGCGGCGACGGCGACCACCGCACAGGCGAAAGCGCAACTCGAGTCCGCCAAGGCAACGGTTCTGAAGACCGAAGCGGACTACAAGCGAACGAGCGCACTTGCTGCACGCGACTACTCGACAAAAGCCGCTCTTGATGCCGCGATCGCCGCACGCGATTCCGCACGCGCCCAGGTCGATGCCAATGAAGCGGCAATCGACTCCGCCGACGCCAACGTCAGCGTCCTCAAAGCGCAGCTAAACGAAGCCCAGCGCGTCGCCAAGGAATTGCAAGTGATGGTCGCCAAGGCGGAGCGCGATCTGTCGTTCACCGTCATTCGCGCGCCCTTCAATGGCGTGGTCGGCAACAAGAGCGTTCAGGTCGGCGATTACGTGACGCCGGGCAAACGGCTCGCCGCCGTCGTGCCGCTCGATAAGGTGTACGTCGACGCCAACCTCAAGGAAACCCAGCTCGGTCCGATTGCTATCGGCGAAACCGCAAATGTTCGCGTCGACGCGCTCGATGGCGCGGTGCTGAAGGGCACGGTCGAAAGCGTGGCACCGGCGTCCGGTTCGCAGTTCTCGTTGCTGCCGCCTGAAAACGCCACGGGCAACTTCACCAAGATCGTGCAGCGCGTTCCGGTCCGCATCGCGATACCGGCCGCTGAAGCCAACGGCAAACTGAGGCCGGGCCTGTCGGTCGTCGTCGGCATCGACACGCGCACAGCGCCCGCGAAGACCGGTCCGCAGCAAGCATTGAATTAAGCGCGACCTCCGCGAGGAGTCATGAGCCATGGACAAGTCCGGCACACATGCCTCGTCTTCGCCGTCCGACATTCCGCCGGGCACTATGGCGTGGATCGGCGTCACGCGCCGCCAGCTTGCCGGTTTCCTGGCGATGGTCTTCGGCATGTTCATGGCGATCCTGGACATCCAGATCGTCTCGGCGTCGCTGACCGAAATCCAGGCCGGACTTTCCGCGAGTTCGGATGAAATCGCCTGGGTGCAAACGTCGTATCTGATCGCGGAAGTCGTAATGATCCCGTTATCGGGATTTCTGGCGCGGGCGCTTTCGACGCGTGTTCTGTTCGTTACGGCTGCCGTCGGCTTCACAGGAGCAAGCGTGCTTTGCGCGACGGCGACGTCAATCGATCAGATGATCGCATATCGAGCGCTGCAGGGGTTCATCGGCGGCGGCATGATCCCGAGCGTGTTCGCCGTAGCCTTCTCGCTCTTCCCGCGTTCAAAGCAGGCTATCGTCTCGCCGATCATCGGCCTTGTCGCAACGCTGGCGCCGACGATCGGACCGACGGTTGGCGGTTACCTGAGCGACACCTATTCCTGGCACTGGCTGTTTCTGATCAACGTTGGACCTGGCATCGCGGTCGCGACGGCGGTCTTTTTCCTCGTTGATTTCGATAAGCCGGATCACTCGCTTCTCGGCCGCTTCGACTTCGTCGGATTAGGAGCGATGGCGCTTTTCCTCGGCTCACTCGAGTACGTGCTCGAGGAGGGCCCTCGCTACGATTGGTTCGACGATCAGACAATCTCGCTCCTCGCCGTTCTGGCCGTCGTCGGCGCGATCGTCTTCTTCTGGCGGGCGCTGACGGCGAAGGAGCCGATCGTCGAGCTCAGAGCCTTCCACAACCGCAACTTTGCGTTCGGGTCGGCCTTCAGCTTCACGATGGGTATCGGTCTCTATGGCCTGACGTATATCTATCCGATCTATCTCGCCCAGGTGCGCGGCTATAACGCCATGATGATCGGCGAGACGATGGCCGTGACAGGCATTGCAATGTTTCTGACAGCGCCCATCAGCGGCCGCCTGTCGCAAATTCTCGACCCGCGCGTGATGATGCTGATCGGCTTCGGCGGCTTCGCGGCCGGAACCTACATGGCGTCCGGCATTACGTCCGACTGGGACTTCAACGAACTGCTCATTCCGCAAATCCTGCGCGGTTGCTCGCTAATGCTGTGCATGGTGCCGATCAACAATTTGTCGCTCGGCACGCTGCCGCCGGAGCAGTTGAAGAACGCGTCGGGACTTTACAATCTGACGCGAAACCTCGGCGGTGCCGTCGGCCTAGCGGTGATCAACACGCTGCTTAACCATCGTCTCGATCTGCATCTGGCGCGCCTGCACGAGAGCGTGGCTTGGGGCCACCCCGTTGCAGAAGATCAGCTTGCAGCGATGCAGCAGAATTTCTCGCAGGCCCTCCCCGACGGCGCTATGTCGGCGCTGAAGCAGCTGGCGATGCTGGTGCGCCGGCAAGCGAACGTGATGTCGTTTGCGGATGTCTTTTTGGCGCTAACGGCACTCTTTGCGATCGCGGGCCTGTTCACCATACTAATGCGCAAGCCGACAACGGCACCGATCGGGGCCCATTGAGGCTCGTCGCAAATACTTGAACCCCCTACTAAGCCGCTGGTTCGGCGCGGCATCGATCTGCCGCATTGCCGCAATTATCAACGATTGCTCAAATACGCCCGGGTTTGCAGTTGTACGGCATCGCTTTTGGCAGATTGACGATATGGCTAAGCCGCCCGTCAACCGCGAGAAAAGAGTGCTCGTCTTGCAGGGCGGCGGAGCCCTTGGCGCCTACCAAGCCGGCGCCTATGAAGCACTCGCCGCCGCCGGCCACGAGCCGGAGTGGGTCGCGGGCGTTTCGATCGGCGCGATCAATGCCTCCATCATCGCCGGCAATCCGGCCGATAAACGTGTCGAGCGTCTGCGGCAGTTCTGGGAGCTCGTGTCCAGTCGCCTGACGTTGCCGCCGCTTGCCTTTGACGATACCTCGCGCAAACTTTTCAATGAAACGAGTGCTGCGCTCGTTGCCTCGACCGGAGCGCCAGGCTTTTTCGAGCCGCGCTATCCGCCAGCAATCGTCATGCCGCCGGGCACCGTCAATGCCATCAGCCTCTACGACACGAGCCCACTGCGCGACACGCTTCTCGAACTCGTGGATTTCGATCTTTTGAATTCTGGACCGATCCGTCTCAGCGTAGGAGCCGTCGACGTCGGCAGCGGAAATCTCAAATATTTCGACAGCACGTCAGACGAGATCGGCCCGGAACACATCATGGCGAGCGGCGCACTGCCGCCGGGATTCCCGCCGGTCACGATCGACGGTCACCTCTATTGGGACGGCGGGCTCGTCTCGAACACGCCGCTGCAGTACGTGCTCGATCACGATAAGCCGCGCCCAGACATGTGCATTTTCCAAATCGATTTGTTCAGTGCCAAAGGCTCCGTACCAGAAACACTTTTCGACGTTCAAGAGCGCGAGAAGGAGATCCGATATTCAAGCCGCACGCGTTTCAATACCGATGTCGCACGCGGCCTGCAGACGATGCGGCGTGCCATTCGCCGGCTTGAGAATACATTGCCCGATGAAATCAAGACGAGCGTCGACTGGCATCTGCTGACGTCGCTGAGTTGCGACGCCGCCATCACGATCGTCCACCTCATCCACCGGCGTGCCGCCTACTCCACGCAATCGAACGATTACGAATTCTCGCGCTACACCGTCAACGAGCACTGGCAGAGCGGCCGCGACGACGTCGAGGAGACGCTCAATAATCCCGCATGGAAGACCCGCGAGCGGCCGAAAGCCGGCGTGACTGTGCTCGACCTAACGAAGGACGTGGACACCGACAGACCGGAGCAGCGAACATGAAAATTGCCGACGTGCGCAAAAACGCTTACGCGATGCCTCTCACGAGCCCGGCGTTTCCGCCGGGACCCTATCGCTTCGTCGACCGCGAATATTTGATCATCACATACCGGACCGACAAGGCGGCGCTGGAAGCGGTGGTTCCGGAACCCCTGACCTTCGACGAGCCGATCGTCAAATACGAATTCATCCGCATGCCGAATTCGACCGGCTTCGGCGACTACACGGAATCGGGCCAGGTTATTCCGGTTCGCTACAAGGGCGTCGAAGGCGGCTACACGCACGCGATGTTCCTCAACGATGGGCCGCCGATCTACGGGGGCCGCGAGCTTTGGGGCTTTCCGAAGAAATACGCGCAACCCTCGCTCGGCCCCGACAAGGATACGTTTGTCGGCACCCTCGATTACGGCACCGTGCGCGTTGCGACCGGCACGATGGGGTACAAACACAAGGCCGCCGATCTGAAGGCCGTTGCCGCGTCTCTTGCTAAGCCGAACTACCTCTTGAAGATCATTCCGCACGTCGACGGCAGCCCGCGGATTCTTGAGCTTGTCGACTACAGGCTTGAAGACGTCACCGTGAAAGGTGCCTGGACCGGACCGGCGGCGCTCGATTTGCGGCCCCATGCTCTGGCGCCGATTGCCGATCTGCCTGTGCGCGAGATCATCTCCGCAACGCACATCCTGGCCGATCTGACCCTCGGTCTCGGCAAGGTCATCTACGATTACATGGATACAAAAAAGGAGCGTGCGTCATGAAACTCGATGGCAAAGTCGCCCTCGTCACCGGTGCAGCAAGCGGCATCGGCCACAGCATCGCCAAGCGTTACGTTGCAGCCGGCGGCCGTGTCGTCATTGCGGATCTCAACCTCGACGCGGCGAAGGCCGCCGCGAGGGAGCTTGGCGGCGAGAAAGACGCCATTGCGGTTGCCATGGACGTGACCAAGGAAGATCAGGTCAACGCCGGCGTCGAAAAGACGGTTTCGACGTTCGGCAAAGTCGATATTCTGGTCTCGAATGCCGGCATACAAATCGTGCATCCGATCGAGGATTTTCCGTTCGCCGACTGGAAGAAGATGCTGGCCATTCATCTGGACGGCGCGTTTTTGACGACGAAGGCATGCGTCAAGCACATGTACAAGCAGGGCGGTGGCGCGCTGATCTACATGGGATCCGTGCATAGCCACGAAGCATCGCCCTTGAAATCAGCCTACGTCGCGGCGAAGCACGGCATCCTCGGCCTGGCGCGCACGATGGCCAAGGAAGGCGCCAAGCACAACGTTCGCGCCAACGTCATTTGCCCCGGATTCGTACATACGCCGCTGGTCGATAAGCAGATACCGGAGCAGGCTAAGGAACTTGGCATTACTCCGGAGCGCGTGGTGAAAGAGGTCATGCTTGGAGAGACCGTCGACAAGGAATTCACGATGGTCGAGGACATTGCCGAGATCGCACTGGTGCTCGCGGCTTTCAAGACGAATGCGTTGACGGGCGAGAGCGTCATCATCAGTCACGGCTGGCATATGAACTAGCGGCACTTCGCCGGACGACGATATCGGCGCAGTACGAAACCCGAATTGTAGAACCACTTCGCAGTCGATACTCCCGGTCTCTTTCTGGCCGGCGGGCCGTCTCGGCCGCGATTCCGGGCGACGCGGCCGGTGTTAAGGCCCCACAAAGCGGAAAAATCGTGGTCAAAAAGGTCTGGTCTGAGCCCAGGCTTTGGAGCATTGTCCTGAAAAATAGGGAACTTTTCCCAAGAACGAGGCCGCAGTTTCCCGGCCCAGGAGGAGGACAGCGCTTTGACGGCGGCCACGTTGGCAAGACTTGCAGCCTTGATCGTCACTGTCTTTCTGGCCGGGTGCGATGCGCCACACTCACAAGAGTCCGAAAGTGCCGTTCGGCCGCCGGACCCGCCGGTTCGGACTGTCGAACTGACCGCCTCTCGCGATGCCGTCAAGCTCGAAGGCGTCGCGACGATCCTGAATACCGATGCGCTGCTGCAGCTCGATGCGGATATACGCTCCGCCAAGGTCGCTGCCGATTTCAGCCGCGCACAGCTCGCCAGATTCCGGCTTTCGACGATGCTCTCAAGGCAAACGCTCGACAACGCCGAGCGCCAGGCCGGTATCGACGCTTCGCAACTCAAGCTGCTCGAAACGCGTCTCAAACAGACGTGGGGTGAGAACGCGCCGTTCTTAAAGACCGACGCCCGTCAGAACTTGATCGCCCAAATCAGCGGCGGCGAGCAAGCTATCGTCCGCTTCGATTTTCCCGACCTTGCCTCTGGAGAGCCGCGCAACGTTCGGGTCATTCCGCTTCGCGGCGGTTCTGAAACACCCATCGAGAGGTTGTGGACGGCGCCGTCGGGAAATCTCGCGATGCCCGGCGTCTCGTTCTTCGGGCTCATTCCGGCCGGGCCCGGGTTGAGGGCCGGAGACAGGGCGCGGCTTATCGCGGAAAACCCGGACAGTCATCCCGGCGTCGTCATTCCGAGCGCCGCTATCGTCGTCTACGCCAGCCAGTCCTGGTGCTACGTCGAAACCGGCGACAAGAAATACGAGCGCAAGGCCATTTCGCTCGATTATCCGGTCGATGGCGGTTATCTCGTGCGAACGGGCTTTGTGCCCGGTGACCGGGTCGTCGTGCGGGGCGCTTCGGTGCTGCTGTCGCGCGAAGCGGAGCCCGGGGATGACGGCGATGACGATGATGCGCCACCGCCTGCCCGTTCGTCCGCACCGAGACCGGCGGCATCGGCAGCCGTACAGCCGGAACATTCGGCAGTCCCGCGCAGCGATCCGGACTAGGTTTCGGATATGAACGCGCTCATTCGCTGGTCGATACGCTATCGTGGTTTTGTCGCGCTGCTCTCGGTCATATGGCTTGTGGCGGGCACGTTTCTCGCGTGGCGCGCGCCACTCGACGTTTTTCCCGAGTTCGTGCCACCGCAGGTCACGATCCAGACCGAAGCTCCGGGCCTTGCGCCTGAGCAGGTCGAGCAAATCATCACGCGTCCGATAGAGTCGGCTGTCATCGGGGGTCCCGGCATCTCCACGATGCGGTCGGAATCCGTCTACGGACTCTCGGTCGTATTGGTGACGTTCGATGAGAACGCCGATGCCAATGCCGCGCGCCAGGGAATTGCCGAGCGGCTATCGACGCTCAACGGACAATTCCCCGCCGGCTTCGGCCCCCCGAGATTGACGCCGCTCACGTCGAGCACGATGGACGTGCTGAAGCTCGGCATCGTTTCGGATGTCGTTGATCCCTACGCGCTGCGCGACGTCGCCGATTGGACGATCAAGCCGCGGCTTCTGGCGGTTCCCGGCATTGCGCGCGTCACCGTTTACGGCGGCGCTGTCCGGCAAATTCAAATTCAGCCGAAGCTCGACCGGCTCTCGGCACTTGGCCTGACGGTCACCGATGTCATGAATGCCGCGAACGGCGCCATTGCGCTGCGCGGTGGCGGTGTCGTCGAGACGACGGCGCAACGCATCACCATCGAAACGCCGCCGCCCGCGCCCGATCCGCGCGCCATCGCCGAAACCGTCGTCAGCGTGCAGAACGATCGCCCCGTCAAGCTCTCCGACGTTGCAACGGTTACGATCGCGCCTGCGGTGAAGATCGGCGACGCGACGATCATGGGCCAGCCCGGAGTTTTAATTACCGTCTCGGGCCAATTCGGCGCCAACACGCTCGAAGCCACGAAAGCGACGGAAGCGGCACTCGCCGAGCTGGCTCCGGCTCTGCAAAAGCGCGGCATCCAAATGTATCCGGAGCTGCACCGCCCTGCGACATTCGTCGTGCGCGCGTTGAGCAATCTCGAAAAGGCGCTAACACTCGGCTCGGCGCTGATCTTGATCGTGCTCTACGCCTTTCTCAGAAGCGCGCGCGCGGCGCTCATCTCGTTCCTTGCCATTCCGCTATCGCTTCTTGCCGCCGTCGTCGTGCTGAGCCAGTTCGGCCAATCTCTCAACACGATGACGCTCGGGGGCTTTGCGCTGGCGCTCGGCGTTCTGGTCGACGACGCCATCATCGATATCGAAAATATCGCGCGGCGATTGCGGCAAGCGCCACCCGGCGCCGACCGTCTGGCTGTCGTCGAGGACGCATCGATCGAAATTCGAGGGTCGATGCTCTACGGCACGCTCGCCGTGATTTTCGCGTTCTTTCCGATTCTGTTCGCCGGCGGCGTTCAAGGGCGCTTCATCGGACCCATGGCGCTGACGTTCGTCATCGCGGTTCTCGCTTCGATGCTTGTTGCATTGACGGTGACGCCGGCACTCTGCGCTCTGCTGCTGACAACGCGCGAAGACACCAAGGAGTCGCCGCTGCTCAAGGGGCTCAAGTTCGCCCAGAGCTGGACGCTGAGCATTGTTCGCCGGATGTGGTGGGCGACGGTCTTGATCCTTTCATTCGGAGCCGTGGCCGCAGCCGGCGTCGTCCCCTTCCTCTATAGCGAGCTTATTCCGCAATTCCGCGAAGGCCACTTCGTTTTGCAGATGTCGATGGCGTCGCCCGGCACGTCTGTCGACGATGTCGTCGCTGTCGGCGAACGCGTTACGACGGCGCTTCTCAAATTGCCTTTCATCGACACAGTCGCGCATCAAGTCGGCCGGGCTGAAATGGGGGAGGACACGTGGAGCCCGGATCGCAGCGAATTTCACATCGAATTGAAGCCCAATCATTCGGAAAGCGAGGAAGACGCACAAGGAATCATTCGCGATACGCTAAGCGCTTTTCCCGAAGTCCGAAGTGAGACGCTGACGTTTCTCGGCGATCGCATCAGCGAAAGCGTGAGCGGAGAAACCGCGCAGGTCGTGGTCAACGTCACCGGTACCGATCTGGCATCGATCGAGAATGCGGCGGCACAAATCGAGAAGTCCGTCGCATCCATTCCCGGCGTGACGGACCTTCGGATGCCGAGAAGTGCGATGGTGCCGACTATTTCCGTCCGGCTCAATCCGGTCGCGCTGGCAAACTACGGCCTGATGCCCAAGGACGCGCTCGACGCCATTCAGACGGCATTTGCTGGGACGACCGTCGGGCAGACCTACGACGGCGCCCAGACCGTCGACGTCGTCGTCATCCTTCCGCCCGACGCGCGCAACCGCATCAGCGAACTGGAAAGGCTGATGATCGGCAATGCCACCACCAAAACGCTTCTGAAGAATGTTGCGGCGATCAGCATTGCCGAGGGACGCTCCAACATTCAGCACGCCGGAGCCCAGCGCCGTGTGGCGGTAACATTCAATGGTGCCAAGGGTTATTCGCTTCGCGATGTCGTCAAGACTGCTCGCGA
>Ga0134126_10004592_pt1 | contig 17274 bp, 11 predicted proteins | sample KB31752_FD_96881 | JGI IMG/M metagenome (GOLD analysis project Ga0134126, IMG submission 96881) | Terrestrial soil microbial communities with excess Nitrogen fertilizer from Kellogg Biological Station, Michigan, USA - KB3-175-2 | ecosystem: Environmental > Terrestrial > Soil > Unclassified ...
ACTGCCGGGCGTCAGCATGGGTACCCAGACCTTTCCGCTGACGGTCACCGGCACGATCGCCGGCGCAGGCACGTTGGCGCTGCTTGGGGCCGTGAACAAGCTCTGGCGTCCATAAAGGAGCAGCGCCAGCTTTTCGCCGGCGGCCAGGCGTGCGGCCATTCCCACCATATCCACATCGAACGTTCCGGTACCGCGCAGCGGCAACACCTGGTTGTCGATCAGGTCCCAGACACCGGGGGCGGCATTGTGCCTCTGCCCCAGGCCGACAAATACAATCGGCTCGCCGGCGGAATCCGGTGCCGCGTGTATCGTCAGTCGCAGATGCGGAATGCCGGCGACCACCGAACTTTCCGGTGCGCCGGCGATGCCGAGGTCCACGGCGACCGGCTGGTCGAGCCCGGTGCCGGCGACAACTCGGGCCGCAGGCACGTCGACCTCGGTTGCGCCGCCGCTCTGCAGGGTCATGACGCGACTCACCAGTACCGCATCGTCCTTCGCAATCGACAGACAGGGCTTGGTCGGCACAGCGCTTGCTGCGTCGGGAACCTCCTTCAGGTATTGATCGAAGAAAGCCCGAATCGCAGTCCCCAGGTACAGACTGCCGCATCTGCGGTCAAGGGCATTCCCCGGCGGTAGGTAGGCCTCCCCTGGATCGGGAACCACATACGCCGTGTTGTGGCCGCTCTGGTAGCTGAGCAGGCGCACGTCGCCGCCTTCGCTTTCCAAGCACCGATAGTTGGCGTAACCCTCGTTGAAGTTGAACAGCGTATCGCGCATCACCTGAAACAACAGCGCGTTGATCCTGGGCCCACGATGAGGTAGATGCTCCGGCGCCGTGCCAGGCCCGCCGTTGGTGGCGACGCGTCGGTCGGCGCAGAAATATTGGTTGCTGTGGTAATAAAGGAAATCCGCGTAGCCATCGACCATCCTATTGGCCTGCAGGCTCGCGGCCGACGCACTGACTATATAAGGATCGAGTGGCGGACCTGCGCCGGTCCGCGCGCGGATTGAAAGGTAGGCAGCCTTTGCCACCCCACCCGGAAAATTCGAATACGTCAGATCGTTCGGCGCGACCCAGGCCACCATCGCGTCGAGCCTATGTTTGGGATCAATGTTGTGCAGCAGGTACTGATACATGCCGCCGTATGAGCCGCCGATCGAGCCGAGCACGAGATTGTGCGGATCTCCGGCACTCGGGCGGTACTTCAGCCAGTCGAGCCTGGACTGCGCCCAGTCGAGCACGGCCAGCACGTCCTTGCCCTCATAGTCAGGATCCATGGTCCTGACCACGCCGCCCGATTCACCATGACCTCGATGGTCGAAGCTGATGACACCGTATCCGGCCTCGATGAGGGGCCTTAGGCTGACGATGGAGGAAGGTGCGGCGTCGTCGATGCTGGCAGCCGTCTCGCGGGTGAGGCCGAATCCCGACGCTTGCAGCACCAAGGGGTAAGTCTTACCGCCTTCCAGAGTCGATGGCTCGAACACCGTGAACGCAATTTTGTCGCCGGTGCCGGGCGCCTGGATATACACGCTGTAGGCGGTTCCGGGGCGGGACCGGCCAATGATCGGCGATGCAGGAACGCTATTGACGACGCCGGGAAAATCAGCGGGCACCGGTGCCGATTTCGCTGCCTTTCCTCCTGAGCTTTCGCTGACTTTGCAGGCGCTGATGCTCAAGCAGAACGCAATCGCGGTCCCCGCCACTAGGAAACGGTATCTGTTCACGAAGACTTCACCCCTTTGTAACGACGCCGCCCCGCTTCGGACAGCAGGCTTACAGGTCCAAGCAGGCCCGACGACAGTAGTTTTGCCGGCGCCCCGGTCTTCTTGCGCTCTTCGCAATCGAGGTTCCACCAGCACGGAAAGGTTGCGGGCAGATTTCGTTCGTACGTTCTCACATTGGTCTTGGTGAGCCTGTCCTGTTTGGGAAGAGCACCATCGCCTATCAGCCGGTTGGGCCACAGGTTCACGACTTCGATCTCCAACCGGTTGTTCTTCCCTTGCAACGCGTTGCGAATGTTGACGCGCCACGGCGCAGTCCAAACGATGCCGAGATCCCGCCCGTTCAACCTGACGTGGGCCACATTCTTGACTGCGCCCAGATCCAGATAGGTCACGGCAGACTGCGGCGCGTCGAACGTCTTGCGGTAGGTGGCGGTGCCGCTGTAGTACTTGACGCCCTCTTCAGACCGGGTGATCCAGTCTTGAAGTTCCCGAAACACCACTGTGCCGGGGCCGCCCCATCGGGGATCGAAAGTAACCTCCCAAGGTCCGGTCAACTCCAATGCCCTGGACGTCCGGCGGAAATTCTCGCCGTTCGCCACGGCGGAGCTGCCGACCGGCTTTTGAAACAGGACGAACCAGCTCTGCTTCGGGGCGAACTTCAGCGGCACGACAGTTCTGCCCTCCTCGAGATGAAACTCGGGGAGATCGCGCGTCTCGCCGGTGACGGGATCCCAAAGCTCCGGCGCCTTGCCCGATACTCGAAATGCCGCATCGGCCTCTCCTGCCGCCGCACTCAGATTCGCCATGAAATAGATATCCATGCGCTCCGTTTGGCGATGAATCCAATCGAGCTCGATGGCGTTTGTCGTTCCGCGAAATTCCAGGTCCGGCGGCAAACGATCCGCGGCAATCACCTCCTCGAGTGGGGTGTCCTGAATGACCCGGCCCGTGCCGATGCGCCGAATTTTCTTTTTGTTCTCGTCGGAGCCCCAAAGCAATACCGCCAGTCTCGCGACGCGCTCTTGTGATTCTGGATAGTGGAGCAAGCCCAACGAACGTTTGGGCCTCTGCCCGACCAATGTAACCCCCTCCTCGATCAGCGCCCGAATCTTGTCGAGAACCTCCGGAGACATGTCTTCAGCCGTTGCATCGGGTATCACGAGATAGCGGTAGCTCATGCCGTCCGCAAGGACCAACCGCCCGTTCTTGGCATTCGCGCGGGCCAGCAGAGCGTGGGCATTGATCACGTCGAAGTCATAGCCCTCGAGCGGCTTGCGATCCAACAGGGCGAAGTTCGGAATTGCTTCGCCCGAGAAGTACAAGATGTCGGCCACGAAGCGGCCCTCCCGCAGCAGATGCTGGCAGCGTGCCAGGTAGGCAAGCCAGGCACTGCTCTTCGGCCACCAGGTGACATTGCGATCGAAGTGGGTGCCGACGTGTTCCCATTGGTATCCGGGAATATCCGTCAGTGTCGACTGTTGAACGAAGAAGCAAAGGACGTTGCGCGTCAGCCCCATGCAAAAGGCGCGATCTCCATACGGCTTCAGAAAATAGGGGTCCTCCGACCAATCGGGGTTGAAGTTGGTGAACGCTTCCGCTTGATTTACGGGCTTGCCGTAAATATGCGCCGCGCCTGCCGCCTGCCGGACCGAAGCGCCGAACTGCTCCGGCATCGACTTCGCCGAGCTGCGGAAAAACCGGCTGGGAACGCCTTGCGTGGTTCCTCGCGGGGCTCCATCGTCGCCTCGAACCGGGCCGCGCGAGCTCCAGAACTCCGCCATCGGAACATCGCTGATGCCCAGGACCTGCAGCGCATCGATGAAATGATCGTAGTACGGGCCGCCGGATTCCGGATGTATGCCCAGTCCATATTTTGCGGACAGTTCACTGAGACGCCCATAGTAGTTCTCGGCAATGAGATCAGCGACGGTTCGCCGATAGTCCCATATGAAACGCTGCGTGAGCTCGGGCGTATCCAGCGTCTTGCCGGCCAGGGCGGGAAGGTACTTGATGGGATCGTACCCCTTGCGCTCGCGAAACTCGGAGATGAACTTGTCGGTCCAGGTGGGAACTCCCAGTTCCCAGCTATCGATGTGCGTGTACCTGAAAGTCTTGCCGGTCAGCGGCCCCGCATCCTCGATCAGCTTTTTCGCCGTTTCCGAGAAGTGCAGATCCATGGCCTCCGCACTCATCGGATCGATTTCCCACTGCGGTGTCGGCCACGATGTCATCTGGACTTGCCGGTAGCCGTCCTTGGTGACCTCTTGAACCACATACCCGATGCGCAGGATCGTCCATCGCCCCTCAGGGCAGCTCCAGTGAAGACGATTGCCGCGCATGAAAGGCGTCACGTCGGTGGCCCGCTCGATTGACCACACGCCATCCCTCTCCTGACAGGCGAGCACGGCAATATCCCTGTACCAGTCGACGGGATCCCGGACTACTTGCGGAAAGCCGCTGTCTAGACGGCTGGCCGCGGACGGAGGCTCGACCGGAGCGGGCGTGTACCTCGGAATCTCCCGCGCGAGTTCCGTTCCGCCTTCCACGATCGTTTCCTTCCAGACAAGGTCCTTGATCGCCAGCTCACGAGACACCCAGGGACCCCCTGCATTCCATCCGCTGCACAGATTGACGCTCATTTCCATTCCGAGCCGCGCCGCCTCCCTGACGGCATGGCGAAAGTTGACACGCCATTCCTCGGACATGAAAAGCGGCCCCTGCGGCGCATCAGCTCCGCCCAAGCCCGCATCGAACAGCAGAACCCCGCTGACTCCCTGCGCCTTCATTGTTTCGAGATCGGCAGTGATCCCCGCCGCGCTCGCCGCGCCGTCGAGCCACCACCAGTAAACCCAGGCCTTCGAATCGTCCGGCGGACTGAGAAATGCTTGCTCCAATGCGCCCGGTTGGCCCGGTGCGGCTTCGCTGTGGCCCGCCACCGACCGAGCGCAGCTTAAAATCAGCCCGGCCGCGCCCGCGCTTGCCATGAAGGCTCGGCGTGAAATCCCGGGTATGGAGGGCAGCGTGAACGTCATCTAATTGCCGGCGAGAAACTTCCGCAGGGTCGCATTGAACTTCTTGGGCTGTTGCCACATCGCGAAGTGGCTCGCATCCTTCATGATGATGAGGACCGCGCCCGGAATCAGGGCCGCCATCTCCCGGGTGTGCTCGGGTTTGATCGCTTCGTCATGATCTCCGTCGAAAATCGTCGTCGGCACGCGGATGGCGCGCAACTGCTCCCGGGAGAACCGAGGCTGCGTCGCCCACATTTTGGAGATCTGCCCGACGAAGGTGTCGAATTCATCGGGCGTCGGCGACAGCGAGGAATAGTCTTTCCGCGCACGCGCGATGTAGGCGCTGAAGGTCGGGCTGTTGCTGACGTCCCGGCCGCCCTCGGGCGAGTAGTTTGCAGCGAACGCAAACAGGCGGCTCAGGCGCTCCGGATGGCGGATCGCGATATCGAGACCGATGATGCCGCCGTCGCTCCAGCCGACCAGCGCCACCTTGTCGACCTTCAGAAAATCGAGCAGTGCCAGGTAGTCATCGGCCATCTGCGCGTAGCTGAAAGGTTCATTCGAGCGGGTGCTGCGCCCATGGCCGCGACTGTCGGCCACGATCACCGTATGGTCCTTGCTTAAAGCAGGGACTTGGAAGCCCCAGATGTCGGCGTGGCCAAGCCCGCCGTGAATCAGCAACACCGGCGGCCCTTCGCCGTACAGCGCGTAATACATTCGTATCCCATTGACGGGTGCCGTCCCGCTCTCTCGAGGCTGAGGCATTGGAGGCGGTTTCGGCAGCGTGCGCCAAATCTCCGTGGCTTGGGCGGTGATTGCGAGCAGCAGGCCGGCGGCGGCACTGAACAGCGGTCTTTTCATGGCGACTCCTCATCCCTCGCGGCGGGTATACTTCGGCGCTAGAACCATCATGGGTCACGTTCGTGAGGGAAGCGCATGTTGATCGGTATCGACCCCTTGTTAGGCCCCGAGTTGCTGTGCCACTTACGCGCAATGGGCCATGGCGATTGCGCGCTCATCGCCGATGCAAACTTCCCCGCGAGTTCCGTCGCCAAACGGCTGGTGCGATCCGAGGGCACCACGACACCGCAGATGCTCGCGGCCGTTCTGTCCGTCCTGCCGCTCGACACCTTCACCGATTCCGCCGTCTGTGTCATGCAAGTGGTCGGCGATGCGGATTTCGCGCCCATTACCGACGAGTTTCGCAAGATCGTCGTCGCGCAGGCGGGCCAGAAGTTCTCAAACATCGTCGGACTCGAGCGATTCGCCTTTTATGAGCGTGCTCGTGAGGCATATACGGTGATCGCGACGGGAGAACGACGCCTGTACGGGAACATCATCCTCCAAAAAGGCATCATCGCGCCCTAGAGCCGGCATGTTACGCGCCTTCGATCTTGTCGAGTTCTGCTGCAAAGGAATCCACGTAGCCGAATAAGGCGGCGGTTCCGCCCGTATGAATGAACACGACATTGGAGGCGCCTTTGAACTTTCCTTGGCGAATCAGGTGGTTCATTCCGACCAAGGCCGGCCCTGTGTAGGCCGGGTCCACCAAAATCCCTTCGCTGCGTGCGAATAGGCGGATGACATCCGCCACTTCAGGGGTCAGGTGACCGTACTGAATGGGATGCGGGTCGATCGCCACGACCGCACTTCGCTCGACGGCCGATGGATTTCCCAACAGTGAGGCGGTCTCACCCGCCATCTGAAAGACCATTTCCTCCAGATCCTTCGGAGCCTTGCCCCCGCCGATGCCGATCACGGGAATGTGCACATCGCTCACGGCGAGACCCGCAACCAAGCCTGCCTGGGTCCCCGCACTGCCGGATCGGTGCACGATTGCATCGATCTTCAGCCCCAAGTCCCTCGCCTGCGCGATGATCTCTCGGGCGCACTCGACGTAGCCGAGGGCGCCTACGGGATTGGACGCGCCGACGGGAATCGGGTACGGCCGATGCCCCTGCTGCTCGAGCCGTTGCGTGTACCCATCCACCTCCGAATTCAAGTAAGTGAGTACGTCCTCCTTGTCGGGACCCTTAAGCTCATGAATCGTTGCACCGTGCAGTCGGTCGAGCAGAACGTTGCCATTCTGCCGATAGGCGGCTTCACTGAACCCCGTCATGTTCCAGAGCAGCAGGTGGCACTTCAGGCCAAGGCGTGCCGCCGCTGCCGCCGTCTGCCGCGAATGATTGGATTGCCACGCGCCCGCCGTTACCACCGTGTCCGCGCCTTTTGCCAAGGCATCGGCCAGCACGAATTCCAATTTTCGGACTTTGTTTCCGCCTGTGGCGACGCCGGTGCAGTCATCCCGCTTGACCCACAAGCGCGGTCCGCCCAAATGTTTTGAAACCCTATCCATCGGCTCGAGCGGAGTAGGCAAATGCGCGAGGCGGACCCGCGGGAATGAAGACAGATCGATCATTGAATGACTACCTTGTTGAGCGTGCGCCGTTGACTGAAAATAAAGAACCACAATCCATAGGTGAGGACGGGGACCAGGTAAACCGCGAGAAATCCATATGCCAGCGCTCGATAGCCGCGGGCAATCAGCGTGACCAGGCCAAAGCGGGTCGCTACGAAGATCGAAACGACGAGCACGCCTCCCGAAATCCATAGTCTCATCGCCCGCGAGAGCACGCGCCCGCGGCCAAGGAGCACGCCGGCGAGCCTTTCATTGATGGCGTGCACCATGCCGGTGCCGCTCTCGAGCAGCGCCGCCAGGATCATGAGTTGGAAGATGAAATGAAATGCCGGCGCATCGAGACGCTGCAATATGTAGTCCGACGGCAGGGCTGTATTGGCGATATCCGGATAGAAAGCCGCCATACACACGAAAAAGAGCACCGCCGGCAGCATTCCGAGCGGGCCGGCCAGCAATCCGGCGATCAGCGCGTCTTTGTTGCTCGTCAAATGCCGCAGGACCGGCAGTATGACTACCGCGCCCACGGCGTTGTACGCGGCATACGTCGCTCCGCCCATTGCCCAGTTCGTCATCGGCACCCGCGCCGAGAAATTCGCCTCTATGCGGCCGAACGACTTCAGAAGCACCAAGGCGAAGAAAATTGCGTACACGCCATAGAGAAAGTACGTCACGTACTTGAACAGCCGCTCCACAGAGTCGCTGCCGAAGGCGGCGACCGTCGCGATGCCCGCGACAAGCCCGAGAGTACCGGCGATTGCCGGCCATCCAAACAGCGCCGTCCCGATCGCACCCGCTGCCGCCCCGAATACCGACAATCCGACGAGCACGGCGCACGCATAGACGATGTCGAACAGGAACCATCCAGGCCCGAGCAGATTACGAAAAAATGCTCCGTAATCGTGACTATGAGTCGATCGCGCAAACAAGAACGTCACCGCGCAAATCACACCCCAAAGCACCATCGCGAGAAGCATTCCGAGCAGGCCGCCCCACGGGCCGCTCGGCAGGAAGTACTCCGCAAGCTCGCGGCCCGTCGCATAGCCGCCGCCGATAACCACTGCCTTGAAGGCAAAGCCCGGCAGGAAGTACCGCTTGAAAACGGAAGAACTCATAGCCTGCAAACGTGTCTCCCAATCGCAGATGCCGTCGAAGGGCCAAGTGATCCTACTTTGAAGCATACGCTAAAAAAACGCGCTTGTGGATATTGCGTGCAATAGCCGATAAAGTGATCCACATGGGGACCGTCGCCCTGCTCGGCGACGGAGACATAAATTGTGGTCAGGAGGGAGGGGGTTGTCATGCGCATGAGTGTGGTAGCGAGCACGATATGTTTGTCGATCGCCGGGGTCAGCGCCGCGCAGAACGCTCCGCAGGCGCAGCAAAAGAGCGCCGGCGCGGATGAGCTTCCCGAAATCATGGTAACCGCCGAAAAGCGCTCCGAACGTCTGCAAGATGTGCCGGCGTCGGTGTCTGCGCTTTCGGGCCAGTCCCTGCAGGACATGGGGGCAACGGAGTTCACCGACTATGCCAGATCGATCCCAGGGCTGACGTTTACCGATTCCGGCGCCGGGCGGCAGACGCCCGCGATTCGAGGAATAAACCCATCGGCGGGAGCCGCGACGGTGGGATATTACATCGATGAAACACCGATACCGGCGCCGGCGAACAGCGGTGTTATGGTCAACCCTCGCCTCGTGGACATCGACCGGGTCGAAGTGCTGCGCGGTCCGCAGGGCACCCTTTATGGATCGAGCTCCATCGGCGGCACGATCAAGCTCGTCCCCAACGCTCCGAATCTGTCGCGGACCGAGGGCTCGGTGAAGGTCCAGGGCTCGGTGACCCAAGGTGCGAATGGCGCCTCCCCCGGCAGCGAGGCAGAAGTGGTGCTGAACGTTCCGGTCGTCGAAGATCTCGCGGCGGTGCGCGCCGCCTTTTGGTACGAAAACGCCGGGGGATTCATCAATCGCACCTGGACCAACGCCGGGGAAAATGGGATCGCGACCGGCCCTGTCGTGGGCACGGTCGGGAATGTGCCCGATGAGCACACCTGGGGGGCACGTGTGACGGGGCTCTTTCAGCCCACGCGGCAATTCGACGTTTCCGCCTTGATTTACCTGGAGCGGCAGCGCTTTGACGGCTTCAACGACATCACGGGCGGGACGGGCAATCCAAACGATCATCTCGTGCAAAACTTCATCTCGGACACTCCCGAAACGCAGGACAACCGCTTCGACTTGTACAATCTGACGGCCAAGTACCGCCTGGACCGCTTCAACATCGTCTCCTCGACCAGCTATATCCAGCGCGGTCAAACGACGTCCGAAGAGGGAACTTCTCTTGTCCAGTTCATACCGGCCTTTTTTGGCGGGCCCGCGTACAACGGAGCTCTTTCGAATGTGGGAATTTACCACCAGTCCGTTTACAACTTCTCGCAGGAGGCGCGGCTGGCTACGTCTGAAACCATAGCCGGATTCGATGGCGTCTTCGGCGTCTACTACTCACAGTCCCACGGTCCGACCCATTACCAGTACTCTCCGTCCCGATACAACGAGCTCGTCGCCGGCAACGATCCCGCAAATCCCGCTTATGCGCCCGATGGCGGCAACGTCTATTCCAATTACGGTCCTGGGAGTTCCGAGCGTCAAATCGCGGAGTTTGGCGAGCTGACCTATCATTTCACCGATGCGCTCACACTGACGGGTGGAATGCGTCATTACGACGTGTCGAATCGCAGTCAGCTTTACCAGAGCGGCCTCTTGATTGGAGGGAACGTCCCTGGTGTGATTTCCTTCGCCGATAACTCCTCCAGCGCGCAAGGAAATGTGTTCAAGGGAAATGTTTCATACAAGCTCACCCCTGAGCATCTGTTGTATGCGCAGTACTCCGAAGGATTCAGGCCGGGATTCGGCAGAGGGTCGCTGCCCGCCGAATGTGGCTCGGAGGCCCAGGGAACCGAGGTGCGGCCGGATTCAATCAAGAGCTATGAGCTCGGCGCCAAAACGGACTGGTTGCAGAAGCGCTTGACCGTCAACGTGGCGGCCTATCGCATCAATTGGAATGACATTCAGGAACAGCGCCTCCTGCCATGCGGCTTCGGCATTTCCGACAATTTTGGCGACGCCGTAGTCAAAGGCGGGGAAATCGAGGCCAGTGCCCAGTTGTCCCATCGGGTCAATGCGGGACTCTCGGTGACCTACCTGCACACCGAGCTGCTGCAGGGCTCGGCTCTGTCCGGAGCGTCGACTGGGGACCCGATTCAGTACGTGCCGAACTGGCAGTATGCCCTGTATGCGCAAACGACCCTTCCGGTGTTTCAGGAGGATGACGGCTTTGCGAGGCTCGATTATCAGTACACCGGCTCTTCCATTACGGACTATACCCGCCTGACCGATGGCAACTTTGACCCGGATCACGAGGTGCGGGTCGTACGCATGTTGAACGCGAAACTCGGCGTGCGCTACCGCACGTGGGAATTTGCGGTCTCGGGAATGAATCTCCTCGGCGACTCGGTCCGGCAATCACTCGACCCGAATGCCAGCATCACGATTCCGATCCCGGGACGCGCCCGATATGTCGTGACTCGGCCGAGGACGTTTTACCTCAGTGCGAGCTACAAATTCTGAGGCTGGCCTAGGAGATCGTCGAAAACACGCTGATACGTTCCGCTGCTTGTGGCAGCGAGCGTGTCGGCGCCGCCTTGCGGGTACTCATCCACGTTTTTGGCGGATCAACTGGAAGAATGCCGTGGCGCTCATCAATTATTTGACTCAAATCCATTTCGCGCATGGCGCTTTGAGCGTGCTTCCCGATGAATGCGCCAGACTCGATATTCGGCGGCCGCTGATCGTGACGGACCCGGGCGTGCGTCAGGCAGGGCTCGTTGACCGCCTGCTTGCCGCCATGAATCATCCGGCCGAACCCGTCATTTTCGATCAGACCCCGGCCAATCCCACGGAGCAGGCGATCAGGACCGCCGCGAACAGATTTACGGCGCATAAGTGCGACGGCATCATCGCGCTCGGCGGCGGCTCTTCCATTGACCTGGGCAAAGGCGTATCGATTGCAGCGACGCACTCGGGGCCCTTGAGGACCTTCGCCCTCATCGAACAGGGCATGAACAAGATCAACCGCTCAGTCAGTCCGCTCATCGCCATACCCACCACCGCGGGAACGGGGAGCGAAGTCGGACGTGCCGCGGTGATCATTCTGGAGGACGGCAGGAAGGTGGGCCTCATTTCTCCGCATATCATCCCCAAGGCCGCCATCTGCGATCCGGAACTGACGATCGGACTTCCCGCGGGGCTCACGGCAGGAAGTGGGATGGATGCAATTGCGCACTGCATCGAAACCTTCCTGTCTCCCGCCTTCAATCCGCCCGCCGACGGGATCGCGCTCGATGGTTTGCGTCGCGGCTGGGCGTTTATCGAGCGAGCCACGTTTTCCCCCCAAGATCGCGACGCCCGGCTCAACATGATGAGTGCCTCATTGCAGGGAGCGCTTGCCTTCCAGAAGGGTCTCGGCTGCGTTCATAGCCTCAGCCACTCCCTGGGCGGGATCGATCCGAGGCTGCACCATGGGACGTTGAACGCCCTGTTTTTACCCGCGGTAATCGAGTTCAACATGGCGGCGCCGTCGGTCACGCGTGAGAATTGTCTGCCGCGCCTGGCCGAAGCCATGAGGATTGCCGATCCGGCCAAGGTGCCGGATGCCATCCGCGAGATGAACGGCAAAATCGGCCTGCCGAAGGGGCTCGGCGAAGTCGGTGTGACGCGCGGATCGTTTCCGCAGGTCATCGACCGGGCGCTGTTGGATCACTGTCACAAGACCAATCCGCGCGTCGCGACAAGCGATGACTATCGAGAAATCTTGGAGGCGTCGATGTGACGGGAACTATCCGCCGCCGTCCGGGGCCCGTGCCTTATGGCGGCGAACCTGAGTTCGCGCGCGCGCCCAAAGCGCTTGACTTTGGATGGGTGGCATATACCTTGATTGGCTATTGCGTGCAAAAAACCGCAAAGTGATTCGTCCGGGAGAGCGTTTTATGACATCGGGTTTGGACCCCCTTATTCGCTTGGCGACCCTCGACAGTGTGGCTGTCGCCCGGTCCGACATCGCGGCGAATCAACCTTTGGGCGATGGATCGCTCCGTGCCACCCAAGCCATTCCGCGGGGCCACAAGGTGGCCCTGGTCGATATTCCGGCGGGGACGGTGGTCTTGAAGTACGGGCAGCCGATCGGGATCGCCTCGTCTGCAATTCGCGCCGGAGATCATGTCCACTCGCACAATTTGGCCATGCGCGAAAGCGACGCGAGTCACGAATTCTGCTCCAACTATCGGCCGGCCTCGGGCGTACCGGCATCGCAGCGCGGGCACTTCCTCGGCTACTCGAGGCCGGACGGACACGCCGGCACGCGCAACTACATCGCGATCATCAGTACCGTGAACTGCTCCGCCACCGTGTCGAAGAACATCGCAGAATATTTCAACCATCGGGGCGGATTGAAGCAACGGCTCAATATCGACGGCGTCATCGCCCTGACGCAGGGTGGTGGTTGTGGCATCAATAACCGAGGCGAGGGCTATCGCATCCTGACCCGAACCCTGCAGGGATACGCACGCAACCCCAACGTCGGCGGCGTGCTCATGATCGGGCTGGGCTGCGAGACAAATCAGGCGCAGCAGATAGTGGAAGCCTACGGGTTGAGCGAAGGCCCGACATTTCGAACCATGACCATCCAGAGTGCCGGCGGGACGCGCAAGGCAATCGAAGCAGGATGCCAGGAAATCGAGGTCATGCTGGATCAGGTCGACGCCTGTCGCCGCGAGCAACAGTCGTTGTCCCATCTGAAGGTGGGTTTGCAGTGCGGCGGGTCGGACGGCTATTCGGGAATCTCGGCCAATCCTGCGCTCGGCCGTGCCGTGGACCTGTTGGTCTCGCAGGGGGGCACCGCCGTTTTGAGCGAGACGCCGGAGATCTACGGCGCCGAGCACCTCCTCACCAGTCGCGCGGCCACCCCTGAGATCGCTCAGCGGTTGCTCGATCGAATCCAATGGTGGCGTGCCTACACCGCCAGAAATGATGCAGAATTGAACAACAATCCCTCACACGGAAACAAGGCGGGCGGGCTCACGACCATTCTGGAAAAATCGCTCGGTGCGGTGGCCAAAGGCGGCTCGACCGCCCTGAATGCCGTGTACGAGTATGCCGAGCAAATCGACGCATCGGGACTCGTATTCATGGATTCGCCCGGCTACGACCCGGTCTCCGTGACCGGACAAGTCGCGGGCGGCTGCAACTTGATCTGCTTTACGACGGGTCGCGGATCGGTGTCGGGGTTCAAGCCCGCGCCGTGCATCAAGATCGCCACCAATACACAGATGTATGAGCACATGCAGGAGGACATGGATTTGGATTGCGGGACCATCATCTCGGGCCGCCAAAGCATGGAAGAGTCGGGCCGCGGCATATTCGAACGAATGGTTGCCGTGGCGTCGGGGGAGAAAACCAAGAGCGAGATTTGTGATTACGGTGACAACGAGTTTGTGCCCTGGCAAATCGGCGCCGTGACGTGAATCGAGTGCACGGCATGCAAAGGCACACCGCGCAGGAGTGCGCGTGACATGTTGGCCACTGAACGACGCCGTATCCCCAAGGCCGATCTGCCGCTGAGCGTATTGGGGTTGGGAACGGCGCCTCTTGGGGGAATGTATGCCGCAGTACCTCTGCCGGAGGGCGAGGCCACCGTAGCAAAGGCAATCGACTTGGGACTTCGCTACTTCGATACCGCCCCGATGTATGGCCTGGGAAAGGCGGAACATGTGCTCGGCCACAGCTTGCTCAAGTACGCGGAGGCCGACCCCCGCTTTGAATATGTCTTGAGCACGAAAGTGGGCCGCCTGCTCGTGACGGATCGCCCCGGCCGCCCCCCGCGGCAAGCTGCTCCCAAAAATGACCTTGATTCCGGCTGGCACGGAGCGCTTCGTTTCCATGAATCTTTCGATTACGCGTACGACGCAGTGATGCGCAGCTTCGATGACAGTCAGCATCGACTGGGGATGCCGAAAATCGACATCCTCTATGTTCACGATATCGGCCGCACCACACATGGCGTTAATCACGATCGTCACTGGAACGCGCTCACGTCAGGGGGCGGATTTCGTGCCCTGAACGAGTTGCGCGCCGCGGGTCTGATCAAGGCCGTGGGCGTAGGCGTCAATGAATGGGAAATCGTGCGAGAGGTCCTCGACCATGTCGATTTGGATTGCTGTCTACTCGCCGGCCGCTACAGCTTGCTGGAACAAACCGCACTCACACCCCTCCTCGCCCTCTGTGAACGCCGCCGGATCGGCGTCATTATCGGAGGGGCATTCAATTCCGGAATTTTAGTTGCCCATGTGGGCGGCCACCGCAAATTCAATTACGGAGATGCCCCGAATGATGTCGTCGAGAAGGTCGGGCGCCTGCGCAAGGTGTGCGATTCATTCGGCGTGGAGATGCCCGCGGCCGCTCTCCAGTTTCCCCTTGCTCACCCCGCGGTTGTCTCGGTGATCGTCGGCAGTCGCTCCGCCGCGGAAATTCATCAAGCCGTTCGCTGGCTCGAACAACCGCTGGCGGATGACTTGTGGGGCGAGTTGAAGCGCCAAGGCCTCTTGGAGGCCGAGGCTCCAGTCCCTCAATCTTCCGCGCGCCCGGGGTGAACCTATCGTGAGGCGCCCGTGAAAAGGATCAAACCCGATCAACCCGCCTATGCCGTGATTGCCCAGACCCTGAGGACGTGCATCAGGCGCAAGAGGCTCCTGCCGGGCACGGTGTTGCTCGAAGGCTCTCTCGCCTCGCTTTTCGGCACGGGCAGCCGATCGCCCGTCAAGCAGGCGCTTCAGCAACTTCAGGAAGAAGGCATTCTGTCTCGCTTCCACGGGCGAGGAGTCGTCGTCGGGTCGACGGCCGAGCCCATTCTGCGGCTCAAACTCACCCGAGCGCTGCTCGGGCTGGACGAGAACGCCCCCGACATCTCACGCGTGCCCACCTGGCAGAAGATTTATCACCCCATCGAACGCGAGCTCATTATCCGCTCCTCTTTCGGGCGTTTTCGGGTCAACGAGCTGGAGCTCTCCCATCATTACAAGATCGGGCGAACCGTGGCTCACGAGGCGCTGACTCAAATCCAGTCGACCGGAATAATCATGAAGGGCGGAAAAACCCAGTGGTTCACGGTTCCGCTGGACGAGAAACGCGTCGATGATCTGTACGCCTTGCGGGAGCTTATCGAGCCCGTGCTGGTGGCTCGTGCTGCATTGATGCTTCCGCCGGAGACGCTCAATGCCATGAAACAACGATTGCTGAACGCAATGAAGCTCTATCCAAAGATCGACCCGTCGGATCTGTACGCGCTCGAAGACGATATCCACATCACCTGCCTAGAATACGGCCACAACGTCGAAATGTTCGAAGCCTTGAAGCGCACGCGCTGCATCGTTATTTTGATAAAGCACATGTTCGGAAAGGAGATGCCGTACTCCAAGACCGATCCGTTTTTCGAGGAACATCTGCGGATCATCGAGGGCCTGGACAAGCGCAACTCGGAACGTGCCCGGCGTGCGATGTTGGGACATTTGCAGGCGGCGAGAAAGAAAGTGGTGAATCGGCTGGTGACGTTTCGAAAAAGCTATTCGATGGCGCCCATATCGTTCATTACCGAGGTGTGAACTCGTTTGTCAGTTCATGGTAGGGACCCTTCATGATTGTCGATGCCCATCACCATTTCTGGAAAGTTTCCCGCGGCGATTATCATTGGATGACGCCTCAGATGACGGTATTGGCGCGCGACTACCTGATCGAGGACTTGCAACCCCTGCTGCGAAAGTCATCGGTCGCGCGCACGGTGCTCGTTCAGGCCGCACAAACCGAGGCGGAAACCGACTTTTTGCTCGAACTGGCGTCGGGATCGGAATTCGTCGCCGGCGTGACGGGTTGGCTCGACCTGGCCGATCCAGGCTTTCGCAAGCGCCTCGACCGCTATCGGCTGCATCCGAAGTTTATCGCCGTCCGCCCCATGCTGCAGGACCTCTCGGATGACGCTTGGATCCTCCGGCCCGTCGTGCTCGGAAACTTAAGACACCTGGCCGAGCTTGGATTTCCCTTCGAGTTCCTGACCTACCCGCGCCACTTGCCGCATGTCGTCCGAGCACTCGAGGAGGCGCCGGGACTGCATGCTGTGATCGACCACTTATCCAAACCGCCCATCGCCTCGGGTGAGATCGAGCCCTGGGCCTCGCTCATCAGGCGCGTCGCGGACTTCCCCAATGTATATTGCAAACTCTCCGGGATGGTGACCGAGGCGGATCATGCCCGCTGGTCTCCGGACTCCCTGGCACCCTATGTGCACCATGTCGTCGACATATTTGGGGTCGATAGGCTGATGTTCGGGAGCGACTGGCCGGTGTGCCGAATGGCCGCCGAGTACGGGGAGGTCGTAAACGCCCTGCGCACCATTCTCGGCGCACGTCTGGGGCCGCATGAGATGGAACAGATATTCCGCAGCAACGCCGAGCGATTCTACGGGCTGGAGGAGAGCCCATGAGGCTTCGCCTGGAAGAAGGTCGTGGTTATTCTGCTGGACCGAACTTGGCGCCAAGCACGTCGGCATCATCCGGAGGTTGGCCGTCAGGCCGACGTTCTCTCATCCCAGCACCGATGAACTGGAGCGCATTCATTGGCACTGCCCCGTTTGCATCATGTGGTTACAGTAACCAGCAGGCCCGCCGATTCAGGTGCATTTGCGCACATCCGTCGAGGAGCGGCAGCCGTACTGACTGTTGCTCATGCACGGCGGCCTTTTAGGGTTTTTCGCCTTTGCGTGAGACGGACTGCTGACGGGTCTCCTTTGGGAAGCGCTGAGAATTGCCAAGGAACTCGACCAGCCGTGTCTCGCATTCGGAAAACGAGTACCCGCGCCGCTGCGAGATCATGAAGGTGAGGGGGCGCATGTGCCAAGCGCGCCGTCGGAGTTCGACAAGTGTTCCATTCGCGAGGTCTTCCGCAACCATATGGCGCGGCATGTGCCCCCAGCACAAGCCTCCCCTGAGCAGATCGTGCTTCGCGCCGAGGTCATTCA